>Ga0123354_10020723_pt1 | contig 10347 bp, 5 predicted proteins | sample TergutLab28metaG_2_FD_97872 | JGI IMG/M metagenome (GOLD analysis project Ga0123354, IMG submission 97872) | Labiotermes labralis P4 segment gut microbial communities from Petit-Saut dam, French Guiana - Lab288 P4 | ecosystem: Host-associated > Arthropoda: Insects > Digestive system > Gut ...
AAAGTAACAGGACAAGAAGATATAAATTTAGAAATAAGAAAAAGAAAATTTAGATGGATTGGTCACACATTAAGAAAAGAGGATGGAGAGATACCAAAGGCGGCCCTACTTTGGAACCCCCAGTGAAATAGGAAGAGAGGAAGACCGAAAAACAGCTGGAGAAGATCGATAATTAAGGAAGCGGGTAGAAGCTGGAATGAACTAAGATTCTTAGCAGCCGATAGACAGAAGTGGAAATGACTCATAGACAACCTATGTTCCTAAAAGAAATGATGGACTCAGTTATTATTATTATTACTATTAGCCTTATATTATATAATTCATACAGATGTTGTAAATGAGCAATCCTCAACAGACCTGGTTCAAGTCCAGGCTTTCGAACTGTGCACAAGAGTAACATGAAAACCATGTACACTGCAAATGAGAGTCCAGCTCTCCCAGGCCATGGCCCATTCCAAAAGGAAGTGACCAGCACCTGACAAGACAAGTTGAAGGACATGGCTTGAATTGGGACACCTAGTTCACAAATGTCATACTTTGAGAATGGACAATGAACAGAAGGAAGTCATTAAGGAGGAATGATCCAACACTTCCGGAAGAAACTTAGCTTGACAATTTGAGTTCCCTATATTTCATCAATAGGAGTGTTCAAAAAAACATCCATTTCCAAACTGCATGCCTTTGCTATGCTGAATCATCAGCCTAGCAATACAAAACCCTCATACACACAGCTTAAGAAAGTAACTACTGAAACTTACAGAAAATGGGCTGCTCCCAGTTACAGCAGCAACAAGTTAGATTTGTAAATTATCAGCATAAGTTTGTATCATGAGGAGTTAAGATACTTGCTTAAAAGTGCTAGGAGATACAATGCATACTGTTAACTACTCTGTGAGTGTTATATATGAAATTTATACACCAAAAATTAAACAGAGGCAGGAATAACTTCCACATTACACCTGTTATGTCAAGTTTCAGGTTCACAAAAACAATTATTAACAAATGGACTGAATATGGATATAGTGAAAGATACAACAGTCGATTCTGTATTTGTGTAATTATTAAAATTAACATAAAAATATCCCAATTGTTAAACATACCCACATCCCACAAGAGTCAAAGCTATGAAACAAGCTAGAAACAAGTAATACTGAGACATCTGGAAGGAAGAAAGATGGACACAGCGTGTTTCAGTTTCAGGAAGCTATCCTCAGCGTCTACAGCACATTAATTACAACAAAACCTTACAATATTCTGGTGCATTCAATTATAAAAAAACAAAATTGTTTTACAAGTCTGCATTTGTATTAACAAGTAGCGATTAACACAAAACTACTGAAATGATTTTCTCATGCCCGTCTGGTTCCAGGGTAGTTGTCTACTCCTACTAATACTACTCCTGCTGCTGCTGCTACTACTACTACTACTACTACTACTACTACCACCACCACCACTACTGATATTTTTACATGACCTGTTTATTATTCACACAGACTGACCTTGCATTCTTGTGAATTCTATTTTGGGTTCTTCTGTAAATAAAAAGTGTAAAAACAGGGCAAGTTAAGATCGGAATGCAAGTAGAACATTTAATGAGATTCAAAAAATTAAAGGATTATTATTATTATTATTATACGGTGGTGGTGGTGGTGGTGATGATGATGATAAAAGGTAGGTAAACAACAAAATAGTACCAGACAACTACTTTTTGATACAAGAACAGACATTTTACAATAATTTTAGCTTCTTTTATAATTAAATGCCCATGAACATTCCCAAGCTCTCATTACAATTAAAGGCGTACACACAATGAGCATGGCTTGCGCATGCTGGAGCACATATGTCCGAACAGTCAAAGTCTAATAAAAGGTTAAAGCCAGTGTATGAAAATCACGCATTATCTTAGACGTGTTTCACTGTAAATATGCTGTGTAAATTATTATAGAGGAACCAGGTAAATTTCATGCAATGCTGGCATCAATGGCTGCTGTGTCATTCACGTTTCTTGTCTGTGCCAACAGACAGTGGACGGATTACAAGGAATCTTCCTGTTACCAGGCACAGTATTGGGAAGAACTAAAGGGGGTCTGAAGATAGAAATATCATGTTCTCCTGATACATTGGTATATTTCTGACAGACAGCATAATATCACATCATAGAAAACAATAATCCTCATGGCCACAAGTGTGAGAATCTCAAACCCCACCAGAACAATCAAATATCTTATTTAATTGTAATGTCCTCATTCCTCATGAAAGATCTATCAGTGTCTTATTCTTTCTTTTTAGCCTTCACCATACTGGAGGGGGTATTTAAATTTTAGTGCATGATGTATGATAAACATAGTATTATTTGAACAGAATACATAAGATCATGAAGTCAATGGTATTATGTGGAAAATAACACAGAGATTATGCACCATGTCTTAAAAATGCAGTGAATTCCCTTGCTGCCTAAGTATATAAAATGAATTTCTAGAGATGTTCTGCTATGTGTGTTCACATATGCCAACAAAGCTCTTCAAATGTTGATGTTTCACATGCAGATTATACACTGTCATATGAGACAGGAAAATGATCACTGATGTTGAGTAAATCATGTCTTGAATGTGACGACCATGGCCGATTTGAAAATGTCATCTCAACACTCACCTAGATAACACGAGGAAAACCATGAGAAACATACCCATACTTACTAACCTAGTTGAGATTTTGCCACATTCCTCCTAAATACGAGTACACAGCATTACCACTGTGCCAACCTACTCAGCATTATCATTATCACTAGCAGTTTTATGACATATAACAACACAGTTTATGAATACAACATTTTATTAGTATTTTAGATTGCTTGCTATAAAATTACATACAAAGCACCTACCTGCACATAGGATGGAATACAAAACACACTTTTTCTTGTGCTATACTAAAGGTCATAATTACAATATTTACTCTAAATCAGATATTGCAGAGTATGGAGAATATTAAAAATGTGCAACAAATACTCTTGCCTTGAGCACGCATCTGAACTATCATAAAAATTCCATACAAATTGTTAAGCCATTACTTCACCATTCACCCAACTCTACACAGACTATATACTTCAACCTGAACACACTCACAGTTCCTCATGCACACAGACTTCACCCATGTTCTACTGTGTAGTCAGTAAAGTAACTAGGCTATATGTCAAACAACCAAAAGATATCATGATTCAACTGTTGGCAGAAGCAAGAGATTTTTTTCTTCTCCAGCTCTGTGATCCATGCAGCCCCCTATTTGATTGGTACTGAGGGTTCTTTCCCAGAATAGAGAATGTAGCTAACCACTCACCTTGATCTAACGCCAAGGTTAAGAATCAGTTAAGTGGTACCTCCATTCTCCCATATCCTTTCATGAAAAGCATATGTACAACTTTACTTTATATCACAAACACAAATATTACACTCACAATATAAGGAACCAGTCTCCATTGAAGCACCATCATTAACAACAATAATATGCACAACTGAAGAATCATCCTTAACAACAACAATATGCACAAGTATTCAAGTAATCTTCTTGAAAAAAAATCAAATTGGGCTCTTTTCAACAAAGTACTTAACTAGATGTATACTGGAAAAAATCATACATTTATGTGACGGTAATTTGTACTACTCCAAATACTGTAAAAGAAATCAGAACTTTACATATGAGGGGTCATGCAAGTCTTAAAATACTACAGAATGTTGTCCATGCTACAGGATTCTATTCGCTCCTTTTATCTACACAAGTCACATTAATTGTTAAATTTCAAGCCACTTACATTCGAAGCATAAGCTCACAATAAATAAAATAATCGGCAGAAACATACGACACATCGACAGTAGCCCATCTCTGTTAGTAAAAAATAAAACTAAACACATTTCCGGAGACCTAAACAGAAATGTTATCAGATTACACAAATCTACTACATCTATCGGGTACTTCGGATTCCTGGGCGTGCCAAATAAGTGACTATATATTTAATGGTGAAGTAAGACGCGTCTCTAAGTGGCAGTAATCTATGTGAATTACATAATTGGATTATCTCTAGTCTGCTCGTAATGTTATCAAATGTCACAGGCATTAAATATGTAATAGGAAATAATACACATGCAATACATGTGTCACAAGCTAAACTATAACTCTATCAAACGAGACGCCAACGTGTGATGATCTTTAACTTTAGCAAAAAAATGGTATACTGTAGTCTATCTTCAACCTTTAATGAAAACAGTAGCGCATAAAACATGCTCCACCTTCCCGAAAGGATGGACTATAAGTAATCCACACTTAATGATTATCCATGCTCTTATTTTAACATCAGGTGTATTTTTAGCTGTCAAAAGCGCGAAAAAAGTGAATAAGCGACAAATGCTCCACCAGACTGAAACAAGAACCACGTTGTATCAGGTTTCTTAAATTAATGTACAAAGGCAGCATGACGCTTGTAGACATATTTACACAAAAGAAAATTATGCGTATTAACTGTTGCAAGCATACGAACCCAATACTTTTATTCTGATCGAGTTTTCTGAATATCCCGCGGTTGTTTATGCAACAGATACGAGCCGTGTGCATCAATGGGAAACATGGCGGCACCAGTGAAGATCTGTGCCAGTGAACGTTGAACGCCGTGATTGGTAGAAGGGACCGTAGGAACCAACAGTACATTTTATGTACAGAACTGGTTGTTTTATGTGCCATAAAATTGCATGTTTATGATTTGTGAAACAATCTAAATGTATTTACATAACATTATGTCACTACCTATACAGCTACACACATATCCAGGAAAATAAGTTGGCAGCCCTGAGCTTTGGTACTTCATATGAAAATTGCTTGAAATTTGTAATAGTGCCTCGTTGCACAGCTCACGAGTATACGCGCAAGAAAGTGAACCTCTGTCATTTCCGAAAATAATCCTGAAGTAGTTCGTAACGTTTCAGCCCTCTACACTAAGTGCTGCATAAATACAATGAAATAAGCCATGCGTGTTCAGCACTTCCATATGTTATTCCTGCTGGGTTTGAATTGCGTTTTGAATTTTAACTTCCAACCCATGATCTTTAGTATCATGTATTTGAAAGGTCTGGTACTTCGACTGTACCACCGACACTGAGGGGCACATTTCCTTGTTAGGGTTCATTTTACTTACAATGTTCAATGTGTTAATATGCACCTACTTAAAGCTCCCAATCGTTTGTCATCAAACCCCTTCACTGTGCTCTCAGCTTCTCCGTTGACAGGACTAGATACACAAATATGACGTGTAGTCTGTCAGTTCAACAATCAATACTGATAGAAGTATAAAAGGACACAATGTCACGATGCACTCATGCGTATTTCACATTCAGGTTGTCAAATGCTTTCAAGAGCAAATTCAGTTTAATCTAACAACGATTACACACATTGTTGCAGGTACTGTAACATTTCAAACTGCCTTGTACTAAATCACTTTGTTTCAACATATGCGTTTCAACGCTTATATCTATATCATGTTTAGCGTTGACGTTGTACAGGTGTACTGTGTTTACATACAAATGTCAATAGTTCTTCTGTTAGTGTATAGGTAAACAAAGTGCACCTGCAGCAAGTTCTAAATAACGTCGACCCTGACGGCAACAAAGTGAAATACTTTAAAGCAGGTGTTACTGATTTCGGACATCATTCGTAGCCACATGTTATGTACAAAATTAAGCACATGCGAATTATTCTTTCTAATTACTCATTTTTCAACAAACAGAACTTGTTAGTGTGAACTGAATTTGCCTAGTTTTGATTGAGGGTATTTTCAAACTGTCAACTTACATGATTAACCAGCACTGGACATTTTCTGTACTGATGAGATTATACGGGAAATTTTATATTCGGGTGGTGGACAAAATATCGCATGTCTATATACTCTCACTGGTTGTACGTCATTTGTTGCGCAGGTGCAGGAGGTTTGCAGATACGAGATGGGATTGTGTTGCTGGAATACGAATACGAATTTTCGCACTTAAGTGTACAGTGTTAGCATATATGTATATACGAGAATATGTATAATGACGTAGAAAAGTAATAATGTAAAAGGCGCTATATTTTGCCGAATATTTTAAATTTACAGATGGTTTTACCTAACCTTTTTTTATCACGTACGTTGCAATGGCAAACATGTATGATGAAGTTGACGTATATGAAGACCAGTATTCAGGTTGTATGAACCCACTAGGTGAAGATAACTGTCTGGTTGAAGAGGAAGCACGATCTTCTGTGCCTCTGTTGCGTAGCAGCGATGAACCTCCCACGTTTTGTGTCAGATGTCGTTCCATGTCGAACTCCTGCAGGTACATGAATCATGAGGACGAGTTACGGAACCCCGTAGGACTGACAGAATGGGGTGGCAGGAATATGTTTTCCCATGAATGTAATGGGCATCATGACGCAGTGCTCAACAGCTCACTATCCCCACAATACCTGATCACCTCCACGGATGGAGCAGATACACCACTGCTTACTGATGGAGTAAGTATTCTGCAGAGATTTGGTGATAGATGAATATATGGGTAGACTGATGGATAAATAGACAAATAGGCACAGCTGCAGTCCATAGACCAAAAGGGTGTGGGACAGGTTAGAGTAATACAATATAAGCATGGAAAATATAAGAAGCCACATCGTGTAACATGCCAACTAAGTGATATACTTACAACGCATATATACATATGTATGTAACACAGTTCTATGTGCAAAGCGTAGACCCAGACACCTAATTTTTGTCAGTTATTTCCTAGTAATATGAATTTTTCACTAGAGTTATAAGTAACTTATTCTTGTCTTGGATTGTTAACTGTTAGTGGAAAAAGATGCTGTCTTGAAGGGATGCTTGTTATGTAATACAACACACACACACACGTACATTTCACAAATCCAACACCTGTCAACTTATAGTTGAATATGAAACAGGTCAAAATCAAAATTCACACAAGCATGAATGACACAACAAATATAACAGACATGATAAAAGAATAAAAGAATGCAGTACAATACAATTTACATAGGTAAAACAGTAACAATGCATAAATAATAAATACAGAGATAGTTAAGATACAAGTAACATATACAAGTAATGTAACCAACAATTAGAAAATACATGCCATGTGAAAAAATTAAAAGAATAACAAGGATAGAAATATCGGTCAATCGTCCAAATAACAGACACCAAGATGCTTTAAAATGTTACAGAGCAGCACATAATAATGGCTAGGAACTATCACTTATTATTATTGTTGTTGGTGACATAAATGATGTTGAAGAGGGAAGGTGATATGACTGATGGATAGAAAAGCATGAGCAATAAGATTCTCTCTTAATGCTATCTTAAATTTTGGTTTCTTCTGTGTTAATTCCAACGTATAGGGCAGCAGACTATTCAAGATTCACAGTGGGTCAATGCAACTGGTGTTTAGCCCTTGTATTCATCCCATGCGCAACAGAGTTAGTCTGAAAATTATCAGAATTATTGACATGAAACATCATCAATGAAAATATATATTAACATGTTACAGGTAGTAGATCAAGTTTTTTGTATAAACCTCTGTAAGAACTTCTGGAACTTATTCCCATCATTATTCTTATCATCCTTTTTTGGAGTATAAATACTTCATTTGTATTGGTTGAATTTCCCCAGGAAATAATACCATGTTTAATTAGTGAGTGAAAGTAGAAATAATAAGCAGTCCTAATAGCATCACTGCCTAATACATGGGATAATCTTCTTAAAACAAAGCAAGCATTGCCCAATTTATGAAGTAGAAAATCTATGTGTGGCTTCCACATAAGGCATTTATCAAGATTCAAACTGAGAAATTTAGAGTATCCAACTCAGTAAGAGATTGGTCAGCATAAACTAAATTTAGAGGATAATGTGGGAAATTGGTAGGAGTGAATCTTACATTATTTGTTTTCTCTATATTTAATGTCAACTGATAAGCCTGGAACCATTTAGAGATGTGTAGCAATACAAGGTTAAACACTGTCATAAAATCATCATAGTTAGTATGTGAGACAAGGATGCTGGTGTCATAAGCAAACATTATCACTTTAGCAAGTGAATCAATTTGCAAGGGAAAATCATTAAGGTATATGTTAAAAGGAAGAAGACCCAGAACTGAGCCCTGAGTAACCACATGTTCATCATTCTCTCAACTAGAACAAAAATTCTGTGTTTTTGAAGATTTTAGTTCAACCCTCTGTTTCCTATTATATAAACATGATTTAGACCAATCTAAAATTTCTCCCTGTGTACCATAATAGTTCAGTTTAAACAGTAAAAGGGCATGATTCACATACAGTGAAATGCCTTAACCAAGTCACAGAACATACCAGAAACATGCATTTTCTTGTTCCATGCTTTAAAAGTAGAATTTGTAAGCTTATATGAAGCATTATCAGTTGAGTAGCCATTTCAGAATCCATATTGTTTGAGGAACCAGTGTGTGATAACTTGAATATGTTAATTTGTTTTTTGAAACACAAGTATTTCAAATAATTTAGTGAACCCTGTGAGAAGAGAAATCAGTCTATAGTTAGCTAATTGAGATTTATCACTCTTTTTAAATAAAGAGGTAACTAAAGTGCTCCAGGAATATACATTGTGATGATGATTGTTTAAAGATGTATGTCAAAGGTTTACTAATATGCTGACTACATAACTATATTATTTTATTTGATAAACTGATATGCAGATGAATTTTTAGACTTCAGTGATTGGTATTAGTACCATTTTTGGAAAGCCCTTGGGAAAAGAGGTCTGTGAGAATGACATAACTGAACTGATATCTATATAATCTAATTTCATTTTATCAGTTAAAGTTAAAAAGTGCTTATCAAACATTTCAGCTGCTTCATCTAGGCAGATTATAGTATTATTACTGTTAAATTGTTTTTCATTTTCCCAGATTCCTTCTTAATAATTTTTGACAAGGAATTAGATGCATTCTCCAAGGTAGTTATTAAATTATTATATTTTTTTTTTAGCTTCTCCAGTTACTAATTGTATCCCATTATAGTAAACTCCTTTTTGCAAGATTGCTTCTGGTCTGTGAAGATCATGTAAGTGTCATGTCTTTACTATATGACCCCTTTATGTGATTGGTAGATTGAATGGAAAGAGACCTGGTTGCTTCACCATGACGAAGCTTCTGACACATGGCGAAGATCGTCACAAAAATCAAAACACCGTGCTTCAACAGCTATCCTACAGCCTTGATCTCTCTGCAGCAGAACTTTTCTTGTTCCCAGAATTACAATTAGTTCAAAATGATGTTGATTTGTATCATTGGATAAAATACAAAAGGAACAGCTAGTGTAGCAAATGTGTATTTATTCAGACATGTATACAGAGTGCTGTGAAAAATGGAAATGTTGGAATCATTGAATGCAAACCCATGTACAAAAGCATGCCTAGAAATTCATTTCATATACACCCATCCTGTGTTTACACCCTAATTGTGTTCCTGAAAAAGTAGGCATAAATCAAAAATTATATTCCCATCAGAAAAGTGGGGTTAACATAATAGAACACAGCGAGTCACAGGGTGTTAAACTGAAAATGAGAGAGTGAAAAATTAAGAAGTGGTGTAAATTGGCAAGGGGCATTAGAGAAAAAAAGAATATGGAACAAACGGGCATGAAACAAGGGCTGGTTGTGTTTAGGAAACAAAAAAATTTTCTGCATTTTTAAGACATACTGCATATTCTGTTTTACTTTCCACAAAATGCCATTTATTTCAAATTTTTTATCTCTTTCTGCTCAAGTAATATGTTGTGTGATTTCTGGCTTCTGCTGCTATGTAGGTGATGTCTGCAGTCTTCTGGGATGTTGTGCAGCATAGAGTGGTAATACCTGACTGACATTTCGGGACAACCTATTGGTCCCATTGTCAAGAATCCTTGATGGTGGGACTGATACATTGTCCGAAACATCGGTAAGGAATTACCACTCTACACTGTGTAATATCCCAGAAGGGCGCAGATCTGAAGTATATATTTTTTCCTAAACCATCCCCTAAAATTTAAATCTCAAACCCTTTTGTCTAAAGGTGAATGCAGGAGGGGACTATTTTGAAAGGCTAATGTTTAATAAAATTTATCTGGAATATATTTTATTTTATTTCATGAATCTGGCAAGTTTCTGAAAAGACCTCACATGCTTGTACGTGGATGATACTGTGATGTTTGACAATTTTTCATCTGTCCTCAATTGCAGGAGAGATTCTGCAATGTGAGAGTGAACAGCTCCAGTATCAGCAATGATGAGCTTGACCATTGCCATTTGTCAGC
>Ga0123354_10020724_pt1 | contig 10346 bp, 9 predicted proteins | sample TergutLab28metaG_2_FD_97872 | JGI IMG/M metagenome (GOLD analysis project Ga0123354, IMG submission 97872) | Labiotermes labralis P4 segment gut microbial communities from Petit-Saut dam, French Guiana - Lab288 P4 | ecosystem: Host-associated > Arthropoda: Insects > Digestive system > Gut ...
CACGCCATCGAGCACAGCCACCAATGCTTGGCCATGGCTCTCGCCGGCACCTAGAATTCGCAACATGGCTCAATCATGCCATCGACGCGCCAGTTCTTGCTTTCCGGCGCGGTAAAGCGTCTCGAAATCGACGCTGTCGCCCGCTATCAGATCGAGCTGGAAAATGGCCTGCCCGGCCAGCAGGTCGAGCCCCGTGGCAACCGGCCGGCCCCCCGCCACCGCCGCCACCATCAGCGGGGTGGGCCACGGGTTGTAGCTAGCATCAAATACGGCCTGCGCCATCGCCACGGCGCCATCGCACCAATCACCCGCCGCCAGGCCCGGCAGAGTCGAGATCACCAGATCGGTGTCGTGCGCCGTGCCCAGCGGTTCAACCGCCGCCACCACACCCAATTCGGCGGCCAACCCCAGCCACTGCCCGGCCCGGCTGACATCGCGCACCTGCGCGGTGACGGTACCAACACCCAGGTTGTCCAGCGCCATCAGGGCCGCCCTGGCGGTCGCACCGGCGCCGAGTACAACGGCGTCCGCCATGTCGTCTAGGCGCCGGTAAGCCAGCGCCTGCACGAAGCCAGCCACGTCGGTGTTGTAGGCCAGCGGGCCAGCATCGGCGAACACGAGCGTATTGGCCACCCCCAGCCGCTTGACCAGGGCATCGGGGCGTCCCAAAATTGCTGCAGCCGGCTTGTGGGGCATGGTCACAGCCAGCCCGGCCCACTCTGGACCAAGCCCCGCGACAAAGTCCGGCAAGCCGCCCTCTGGCACATCGATGGCGTCACATTGCCAGCCGAGCCCAAGTTCAGCAAAGGCCGCCCTGTATAAAGCTGGTGTCAGCGAATGCGCCGCCGGATGACCGACGACTGCTACCCGGTGCATTTACCTGGGTTGTCTTTGCACCATTGCTGCATCTTGGCCACGTTGGCATTGTGCTCCGCAATGGTCGCCGCAAACCCTGTGGTGCCGTTGCCGTCGATGGCCGTGAAGTACAGGTAGTTGCCGGTGGTCGCATTCACCGCCGCCGACAGCGCCACCTCGCCGGGATTGGCGATCGGGCCGGGCGGTAAACCCTTGTACTTGTATGTGTTGTACGGCGAGTCATTGGCCCGCTGATCGGCGTCCGTCCAAGTCGTGCCGACAGAGCTGCAGGCCTTTGTCAGCGAGCAGGCGTACAGCACCGTGGCGTCTGATTGCAGCTTCATCGCCGGCTTATGGTTCAGCCGGTTGATGAACACCTGGGCGATGTCGGCCGCATAGGTCGGGTCGGCCCCCTCCTTCTGGATGATGCTTGCCAGCACCAGCGCCTGGTAGGGCGTCAGGTTCTCTGCCTTCGCCTTGTTGACGAAGTCGAGGTTTTCGATCGTCTTATTGAACTGGTCGACCTGCATCTTCAGTATCGACGTCGCCGTCGAATGATCGTCGTAGGCATAGGTCTCGGGGAACAGGAAGCCCTCAAGCGGGTCATCGCCCTTGAGCACGGCCCAGTCGGGCAGCCCGAGAGCGGACGGATCAGCCGACACGGCATTCAGATCGTCCAGCGAAATGCCGGTCTTCGCGTTGATGGCCGCAAACGTGTCGGGCACCGTCAGGCCTTCCTTTATGGTCACCTGCCGTCGCTGGATGTACTTCGCGTCGGCCAGCCGGGTGAGCGCATCGGCGGCGGACATCTGCTTCAGCATGAGGTGGTCGCCGGCCTGGATGTTGTTGAACGTCACCGTGTCGGCCTTGACGGCATCGGTGAAAGCCTTCTCCGAGGCGACCACATCGTTGGTGAAAAGGATATGCGCCTGCGTCAGCGCGCTGGCACCCTGCGGGATCGTGATGACCACCTGGTCGCCGCCCGGGCCCGGATAGTCCGCCGCCTGGGTCGAGCGCGAGTTGATCCAGTCACGGCCCTTCGTGAAACCGACGAACGCCAGCGCACCGACCACCGCCAGGCAAATCAGAATGACCAGGGCATTGCGCAGCCCGTGCCCGTGCGTGTTCTCCGTGGCATCGAACAGCCCGTTGACTGCCTCCTCCGGATCGGTTGGCACGTCGTCGTAGGCGTCATCTTCGGCATAGTCATCGACAGGCGCCTCTGGTGGCAACACAGGCTCTGGTGCTTGCGGCATGACGGGACCAGTGCTATCTGGCACATATACTGGCGGTGCGGTGGGTGCCTCAGCTTCCCACGGCTGCATCGCTCGCCTGGCGTTTTCTGTCACGCGTTCCCTTCCGTCCAGGGACTTTCAACCAGCTGGCCTGGTGCAGAGCCAGTGTGCCGCTCGTAGGTGAGCGATCCCTCCAGAATACCCGCCGCGGCGGCCTGATCGACAATTTTCCGCCGCTTGCGCGTGTCCAAATGCGAAAGGTGGTGGTTGACCTCTGCCGTGGTCAAGCGCTCGTCGACCAACCGCACGGGAACCTTCACGCGCGCCGCTAGCTGCTTGGCGACGCCCTGGGCGTTGTTCGCTGCCAGCGCAGACTTGCCATTCAGGGCCAGCGGTAGGCCGAAAACAATCTCCAGCGGGTCCATCTGATCGGCCAGCGCCGCCACTCGCGCCAGTGCCGCCGCCTGATCGTTGGCCCGCACCGTTTCCAGCGGATAGCAGAGCAGCCCGTCGGCGTCGCAGGCCGCCACGCCGACGCGGGCGTAACCCCAGTCGACGCCCAGCCTGACCCCCTTGCGGAACCCGACCTCAGCCACCGGCGACACGGCTTTCGATCGCCTTCAGTGCCACAGCCACGGCCGCACCGTCGACGCCGCCGCCCTGCGCCAGGTCGTCCTTGCCGCCGCCCTGGCCACCGAGCGCCTGGGCGCCGATGCGCACCAGCTCACCGGCCTTGAGGCCCTGCTCGCGGGCAGCCGCGGTGGTCGCCACCACCAGCGCCGGCTTGTCCACCGCACCGGCGGCAACGGCCACCACGCCGGGACGCGACCCCATCATGTCGCGCAGCTTGAGCGCCAGTTGGCGGGCCATGTCACCTGTCAGCCCCAATTGGGCGGACGCCACAACGCTGACCCCACCGATATCCTTGGCGTCTGCCAATAAAGCGGGCGCCGAAGAGAGCACCTGGGTGGCGCGCATCGCCTCCATCGCCTTTTCGGCCGCCTTGAGCTCGCCGATCAGCTTGCCCACCCGCTCGACCACCTGCGATTCCGGCACCTTCAGCATGCCGCCGAGCTCGCTCACCAGCGCCCGCTCGGCTGCCATGTACTTGAAGGCGTCCTGGCTCACAAGCGCCTCGATGCGGCGCGTCCCGGACCCGATGGACGACTCGGACAGCACAGTGAGCACACCGATTTGGCTTGTGGACGCCACATGTGTGCCACCGCAGAGCTCAAGCGACCAGCCGTCGCCCATGCTGAGCACGCGCACCACCGGCGGGTACTTCTCGCCGAACATGGATTGCGCCCCCAGCGCCTTGGCGTCCGCCAGCGGCATGCTGGTCGCGGTCACGGCCAGGTCGTCGCGCAGGGCGATGTTGCAGCGCTCCTCGATCTCGGCCACCAGCGCCGCGCTTAGGCCCTTGGGCGAGGCGAAGTCGAAACGCAGATAGCCGGGGCGGTTGTAAGAGCCGGCCTGCACCGCGCCCTCACCCACCATCTCCAGCAGGGCGGCGTGCAGCACGTGAGTGCCGGAGTGCGCCTGGCAGGCGCTATGCCTGGCCAGCGGGTCGACCTTAGCCACCACCACGTCGCCGACATCAAGGGGCCCGTCCAGCGTGATGGTGTGCACGGTGAGCCCGGGCACGCCGTGTTGCACGTCATCGACCACGTAGGTGCCGGCCGGGGTTTCGAGCACACCCGCGTCGGCGTCCTGGCCGCCGGATTCGGCGTAGAACGGGGTTTCGGCCAGCACCACTTCGACGGTGTCGCCGGCGCCGGCCCGCTGCACCACCTGACCGCCTACGACCATGCCGCGCACCGTCGTGTCGAGCGTCAGGTCGGTGAAGCCCAGGAACGGCGTCTCACCGGCGCCGCGCAGCTGGGCGTAGGCATCGGTCGATGCCAGCTTGCCCTTCTTGGCCTTGGCGTCGGCCTTCGAGCGGTTGCGCTGTTCCTGCATCAGGGCCGTGAAGCGCTCGCGGTCGACAGCCAAGCCCTGCTCCGCCGCCATTTCGAGGGTCAGGTCGATCGGGAAGCCGTACGTGTCGTGCAGCTGGAACGCCTGGTCGCCCTTGAGCGTGGCGGCGCCGCGCGCCTTGGCGTCCCCCACCGCCATGTCGAAAATTGCCGTACCGGCGGCTAGTGTGCGCGCGAACGCGGCGTCCTCCGCCTCGGCGACCTCGGCGGTGTGCGCCCAATTGGTGTCGATCTCCGGGTAGCTGCCGTCCATCGCTTGGCGGCTGACCGCGAGCAAGTCCGTCAGCACGGCGCCGTCGACGCCCAGCAGGCGCATCGAGCGGATCGAGCGGCGCATCAGGCGGCGCAGCACGTAGCCGCGGCCCTCGTTGCCCGGCACGATGCCCTCTGTCATCAGCATCAGCGAGCTGCGCACGTGGTCGGCCACCACCCGCAGGCGCACGTCATCTACGTGGTGGCGTCCGTAAACCTTTCCGGAAAGCTCGCAGGCGCGCTCGATTACGGGGCGCACCTGGTCGATCTCGTACAGATTGGGGACGCCCTGCAGCAGCAGTGAGACGCGCTCCAAGCCCATGCCCGTATCGATATTTCTAGACGGCAATTGGCCCAACACATCGAAGTCGTCCTTGGCGCGCACGACGGACAGGTTTTCCGTCTGGAACACCAGGTTCCAAATTTCCAGGTACCTGTCCTCGTCGGCCTCCGGCCCGCCGTCCGGGCCGTATTCGGGGCCGCGGTCGATGTATATCTCGCTGCACGGCCCGCCAGGCCCTGGCACGCCCATGTTCCAGTAGTTGTCCTTCAGGCCGCGGTACTGGATGCGCGCTTCCGGCACACCCTGGCCACGCCAGAGGCCGAACGCTTCCTGGTCGCCATCTGGTAGCAGCGGGTGCAGGCCGGGGCCAAGCACCGTCACCCAGACCTGATCGGGTGAGAAACCGTAGCCGCCGTGCGCCTGATCGGTGGTGATCAGCTCCCAGGCCCAGGCAATGGCGTCCGCCTTGAAATAGTCGCCGAAACTGAAGTTGCCGTTCATCTGGAAGAAGGTGCCGTGCCTCGTGGTCTTGCCCACCTCATCGATGTCGATGGTGCGCACACACTTTTGCAGGCTGACGGCCCGTTTCCACGGCGCCGCCTCCGCGCCGGTGAAGTACGGCTTGAACGGCACCATGCCGGCGTTGACGAAAAGCAGTGTCGGATCGGCCAGGATCAGTGGAGCGCTGGGCACCAGCGCATGCTGACGCTGCTCAAAAAACCGCAAAAAACGGTCACCTACATCCTTGGCCTTCACTGGATTGCCTTTCTACTTGGGGCAATCCTCAACTTTACACGGCGAATCCACTAGGGTTTTATGCAAATGAATGAACCTGAGTACAACGGCCCGCTAATTGGCCCGCGTTATGTGATACGCGTGCTGATCTACCGGCTGGGCGTGGACAAGATCACCGACCTGGCAGCTGCCATGTCGTACTACCTGCTGCTCTCGATCTTCCCGCTGCTGCTGGCGACGGTGTCGATATTAAACCTCGTGGGCGGCGCCGACTGGCTGGTGCCCGAGATGGAAAAGCTGGTCGAGACCTTTACCAGCAAGGAATTGGCCACCGGCTTTGCCGATATCGTCAGCGGTTTCCTCGGCGCGAAGGGCGCCGGGCTCGCCCTGGTCGTCTCGGTGGTCGCGGCGCTGTGGTCGGCGTCCGCCTATATCGGCGCGTTCGCCCGGGCCGTCAACACCGTCTACCAGGTGAGCGAGGGCCGCCATTTCGTGAAGCTGAAGGGCATCCAGCTGGTCATGACGCTGGCTCTGGTGATACTGATCATCTTGCTGACCACCGCGCTGGTGGTCTCCGGCCCGGCGGCCCGCTGGCTGGGCGATCTGGTCGGCATGGGCAACCAGTTCGCCGCGCTGTGGGGGTGGCTCAGGTACCCGCTGATGGGCGTTGTCGTGGTGATCCTGGTGCACCTGCTTTATTTCGCCTCGCCGAACGTGCGCCACCCGCGGTGGCGCGTTTTGTCGCTCGGCTCGCTGGTGGCCATCGTTTTGTCCGTTGTCATCTTCGAGCTGTTCAACATTTACCTGTCCGTGTTCAACGGCGCGTCGAGCTATTCGAGGACGTACGGCGCGCTGGCCGGCGTGATCATCTTCGTGTTCATGATGTTCCTGCTCAACATCGCCCTGCTGATCGGCGCCGAACTCGACGCCGTCATGGAGCGGTGGCACCAGCTGAAGCTCGGTCTGCCGGCGGCGTCCGGCCAATTACTGCCACCGCGCGACAACCGGGGCATCAGGAACCGGGAGAAGACGCGCAGCGGGCTGATCACCCGCGGTGAGTCGATCCAGCAGCAGGCGCTGGCCGAGGGCGCCACCGCCACCGACTGGTACACGCAGGCCAGGCTTGACAGAAAGGAACAATCATGAACGGGGCATCTGTAATAACCGGCGGGGCCACGGGTATCGGTTACGCGATGACCGCGCACCTCTTGGGCGGCGGTGGTGACGTTTTGATTTGTGGACGCCGCGAGCAGAGGCTGGCGGAGGCAGCGCAGTCTCTGCCGGGCCTTCGCACGTTTAGCTGCGATGTCACTAACGCCGCCGACCGGGTGCGGTTGCGCGACTATGTGGCGGCCAACATGCCGGGCGTCACCCAATTAGTCAACAACGCCGGGATCCAGCGCGACATCGACTTGGCAGACGCCAGTTCGCTTGAGGGCGAAAGCGAGATCGCCGTCAACCTGGAGGCGCCCATCGCGCTGTCGGCGCTGTTCACGCCGCTGCTTAGCGGCAAGCCGGGTGCCACCATCGTCAACGTCTCCTCCGCCTTGGCGTTCATGGTCGAGCGCGCCACCAGGTGCCCCGTCTATTGCGCCACGAAGGCCGGGCTACACGCGTTCACAATCGCGCAGCGAATCCAGCTGGCACCCCTTGGCATCCGGGTGGTCGAGCTGATCCCGCCGGCGGTGGAGTCGGAGCTCAACATGGAAAGCCGGGTAAAGCGGGGATTTGTGACATCGCCGAACATGCTGTCGGCCGCGGACTTCGTCGCGCAGGCTTTCGCCCAAATGGACGTCGGCACGGATGAAGTGCGTGTCAGCATGAAGTGGAAGGACTAATGATGATTGAACCTTCAGAACTGCTGGAACTGGTCACGGCGCGGCATTCGTCGCGCGGCCCGTTCGACCCGTACCGCCCGATCGATCCGGATGCCCTGCACCTGATCTTGCGGGCGGCGACTTGGGCGCCGACGGCGCACAACATGCAAAACTTCTCGTTTGTGGTGGTGCGCGATCCGGACGTACTGCAACGCCTGAGCCAGTTGCAGTCGGCGACATCGCCGGTGTTCATCAAGGAGAACTACGCCCAGCTGTCCTTCAGCGAGGCCGAACTGGCGTCCAAAAAGACGGGCCTGCTAGCCGATCGTTTTCCGCCCGAATGGACCAGCGCCGCGGCCCAGCAGGGGCTGCTCGCTCCCGAGGCTCGCCCCCTTGGCCCCCAGGTGGGCGAGGGGCCGGTGCTGATGGTGCTGGTCTACGACCCGGCACAGCGGGCGCCGGCCTCTGATGGCGACTTCCTCGGGGCTATCAGCCTTGGCTGCGTCATCGAGAACATGTGGCTGATGGCCACATCCCTTGGCATCGGCTTCCATATCATCAGCCCGCTGGCCAGTCAACCACTGGTCGATGATGTCAAACAGGTGCTGGGCATCCCGCCTGAGCTGGCGGTGGCGCTTGGCATCCGGCTGGGTTACCCGATTGGTGACGACCCGGGCCCAAGGGTGCGCCGCGACCTAACAGACTTCGTCAGCCGGGATAAGATGAGCCTGTGACTGCAGGTGATGCGAACGTCGAGCTCAAGGCTCACTGCTTCGATGTCGGCCGGGCTGTCGGCGTGGTCCAGGCGCATGGGGGTCATTTGATCTGCGACCACCAAGAAACCGACACCTTCTTCGTTACCGCAACGGGGCGTCTCAAATACAGCGAGAGTGCTGATCGCCCTAGCCGCCTGGTTGCCTACCATCGCACCGATAGCCAGGAGGCCCGCCGCAGCGACTACGAGATTGCCGATGTCCGAAACGATGGATCAAAGATCATCCGCGACACGCTGGCCGGCGCACTTGGAACAGACATTGTCGTCGATAAGCACAGGCGAACATTTGCGGGCGATAACTGGCTGATCAACATTGACTCATTTCTGGGGCACGATTTCATCGAAATCGAAGTGCCCATCACTGGTGCCGAGGCCGACGCCCAAGCGATGATGGCTCAGCTGACCAGCGCATTGGGCGTCACCAAGCTTCACATCCTGCCACAGTCCTACGCCCAACTGGCGCACAGCATCCCCCGGGCAAACAGCGAGCGGTTGCTTCTGGGGTCTCGCTTGCATGACCTGGTGCTCATCGACGGCCCATCCGGTGTTGGTAAATCCACGCTGGTGCACGCATTGAGGCAACAACTGCCGCCCGACTATCGTTTCCTGAAGCGATACACGTGCCGCCAGGAGCGGTCAGGCGATGAGGCCACGGACGAATACAACTACATCCCTGCTGAGACATTCCAGGCGATGGTGCACCACGGCGACTTCCTGGAAAGCAAGGACTTCCTGTTTGGCATGAGCTACGGCATTTCCTGGAACCAGGTAAAGGATGCCTTACAGGACCAGCACGTCGACAGCGCCTACGGGCTGATGAACCTCGGCAACATCCGCCACATCAAGGAGTTCACCCCAGAAGTCAAATGCGTCTTGATCACAGCGCCGATAGACGAGCTCCGCGGCCGGCTGGAGGCCCGTGGCACCCACACGCCGGATGCCCTGGCCGAGCGCCTGGACAACGCCAAAATGGCCAGCGACTCCCAAGACCTCTACGACCATGTGATAAACAACGCCGACGGCCTGTTCGATGCCTCCCTGGCCCAGCTAACCGCCCTGATCCAGGCCACATCCAAGAGTGCGTGAGCCTCAATTCCCCTCCCCTGAGGGGTGGCGCGAAGCGCCGGGGTGGTCAGTCGAGCGTGTGCAGGGTCTCGACGCCAAGAGATCTAGTGGGCCAACATCAGAGAACTGTGAGTCGCAGAGGTTCAATGATACTTATGACATTCGACACGATTTGTATAGACATTTGCATTCCATCGATAGCTCACAGTTGGGCTAGTTATGATGCAGGGAAATCAAGAGCCTGCGAAGGACTATTTACTCAGGCACATCTGTCGGTAGAACGATATTCCGAAGAAAATCGAATTCAACCCTGAAATAACCGAGAACAACGCCCAGCAAGTAATTATTGCGAGAGCACTCGGCACGTTGGACATTATGAATATCCAAACAACGAATTGCCCGCAGATGGACACACCAACTAATTCACCCCAATCCGCAACTAGGTTATTAATCTCACTTACCTGAATAATGGATATTACGATAACAGATCCAATACCAACAACTGCTAGTACAACGAAGACAAATAGGGGACTATCCAGACCATATTTTGGATTGTGCGATATAGTCCAAGTCGCAAGAAACAAAACGATAAGCAAGAGATAAGCAATTCCCCAAGAATATAGCCATCGCATTGACAAGAGATGGATAGATTGAGCATCCAACGCTTGTCTATTAGTCTGGTCATGCACTAAAAGCGATCGGCTTTCTGAGCGTTCAGCATGTACGTCTGATGAAACCGCTTCAGTGCTGTGGTGATGAGAACGAGACTTAAGTAGTTTCTGAATTAGTATGATGAACAAGCTTGCAATTATCCCACCAACAATTGTCTGTGTCCATGGATTATTTAGAAACTGCAGCATACCAATTTCCCTGAGCCTGCATGCAACAGCTATTCGCATGCAGGTGCCTTTCATTAAGTAGTTTGACACATGCGATTACATGTGAACAGAGATTTCCACTTGGAGCGATCCTATGTTCTACATTCTCAGCGTCGCTGAGATAACTCACGGTCAACAACAGCTAGACAAGATGCCTCGGTGTCGCTGTTGGGCGAGCGTGCCGGTGTCGAAGACAGATCCCACCTTGAGTCACTCGCTACTTGCTTCCGATGCGAATCTCATCCGTAACGAACTACTAGTTCGTTGTACACAACAGGAGACGGCAGACCTATTCTCGTTTGGGTAGTCGTTGGGTGCCGTTTTTGTCGACTTGGAAGTGTTGGCCGGCGGGTGTTTCCCAGATGAACAGGCCGGGTTCTGGTTGGATCAGTTGCCAGCCGGCAACGGTTTTCGCCCGATGGAACCGGCGGGTGAGGGGTCCCAGGTTGTCGGCGCGGGTCTGCCCGGGCTGACC
>Ga0123354_10020725_pt1 | contig 10346 bp, 12 predicted proteins | sample TergutLab28metaG_2_FD_97872 | JGI IMG/M metagenome (GOLD analysis project Ga0123354, IMG submission 97872) | Labiotermes labralis P4 segment gut microbial communities from Petit-Saut dam, French Guiana - Lab288 P4 | ecosystem: Host-associated > Arthropoda: Insects > Digestive system > Gut ...
CTTCTGAGTTTGGGACGCCCATGAGGCGCAGTTACGTTGTCCCGATGATGTGAGTGGTGATATAGGAGGATGTAGTGCCAGGAGGGCCCTTAAACCTAAATTCTACCAAACTACCCAGACCATGGTCACCGCCGGAATTCCCCTCCCCCCCCTTAAGGGAAAATTCCCACGGTAGAGCCGGGAATCGAACCCGGGACCTAATGATTAGTATTCAGAGACTCTGACCACTATACCTCGAGTCTGGTCCCGTTGAAATATCGAATACACAAATAAACGAACAACCGCGTGTCATTCCATCAGAAACGTCTCTAGACACGTGCAGTACTGGAGCAAAGAAATGCTTTACCAGAACACACACGGGTTCGCCTAAATGAGAAACGAAATGAACAGGCAGTAGCCACCTCCACATGGAGCAGGGGCGAGGTGCCTCGTCTGCATGTCAAGATGCTGATAGTAATGATCTGAGGTGACCTCGTTGTGTACGTTAGTAGGCGTCACCTACTCCAGCGAGGAGTGTGGCGCCGGTAATCTGCAAGCTCCACACAATGACAGCAGTTTATTGTGCGAACACCCGGATGTGTGGCAGTTGATAACGCTGGTTCGATGATCGACCCTTCTGTTTTGCACTCCCGTTACGGCGATCACGTCCTAAAGCATTTAAATGCAAAATTTAATATAAATTAATTTTGACATTCATTTTTGACATTCAGAAGACCGTGCATCGTTTTGTATTCTTATAATAAAACCAAAGAGATGCGCTAATTTCTCAAATTTATTTTTGGAATAGAATTCTACGTGTTTCGGGCAGGTTTCTGTCCATCATCAAGAGTCTAGTACTATACAGGGGTGCTGATAAGTCCCTAGCCCGACCAAGAAGGAACAAGCTACATTCCCCGCATTTTATGGAACTTGGAGGTTCATTACCGCATTCACAAGAGCCCACCACCTGCCCCTACCCTAGCCAAATCAAACCATTCCTCTACCCATCACACTTTTGACAGACGCAGTTTGTTTCCTTCCTGGTCGGCCTACGGACTTTTCAGCACCCCGGATATACTCAGCAATAGGTACATGTGATACAGATTTTGCTGACTGCTTGCTAGTGTGATCAGGATCCCGCTAGCAAACAGTCAGCAAAACCTGTATCACATATACCTATTGCTGTGTATACAGTACTAGACTCCTGCTGATGGACAGAGGAACTGTCCGAAACATGTAGAGTTCTATTTCAAAAATAAATCTGAAAAATTAGTGCATCAAGTTGGTTTTGTTTTAGAAATGTAAATCATACACTAAAATTCTTTTCCTTTCACACGAAGAATAAGTTCGAAGCCATTATACAAAGCAACCTGTTAAACATGTTTAAGGAAATAGCGTCGTTTAATTTTGACAGCCGTACGAAACCTGTAAATGCAAAATTCGGCTTTCATAATTTCAAGCCTTGTGGCACAAACTGCAACCATCTGGATTCAAACAGTAAGAACAATAAGAAATAGAGCGCGAGTAAGTTATTTAGCTTATATGTATGGTATTCTAATTGAATTTCAAAGCAAGGAGCATTTATGTATGTATGTATTATTTATTTATTCGTTTTATTTATTTTTGTGGATCGAATCCCACCAGCACCCGGAATTTCTGCACCCATCCAGACTGACCCTGGAGCCCACCCAGCTTCTTATACAAATTGTACCGGATTATTGCCAGGGGGTAAAGCTGCCGGGGCGTGGCGTTCACCACTCACCCCATTTAGCGCCGAGGTTAAAGAAAGAGTAGAGTTTATTCCTCTAATCCCTTCCATGCTTTCATATCGCATTATAGGTTGAAATAACTTAGATTTATTTATCTATTTATCTCTTTATTTATTTATGTATCTATTTATCCGTTTACTTATTCATTTATATATCTCTTTATTTATTCATTTAGTTATCTGTTTATTTATTTATGTTTCTATTTATCTGTTTATTTATTTATTTATCTGTTTATTTATTTATCCATGTATCTCTTTATTTATTTATCTTTTTATTTATTTATCTCTTTATTTATTTATTTTTCTATTTATCTGTTTATTTATTTGTTTCTATTTATCTGTTTATTTATTTATCTGTTTATTTATTCATTTATTTATCTGATTATTTATTTATTTATCGATATACTTATTTATCTGTTTATTTATTTATCTTTTTATTTATTTATTTATTTATCTGTTTACTTATTTATATATCTGTTTATTTATTTATCTATTTATCTGTTTATTTATTTATCTGTTTGTTTATTTATGCTTCTATTTATCCGTTTATTTATCTCTTTATTTATTTATCTGTTTATTTATTCATTCATTCATTTAAGAGCTGAGCATTACTCAGGGAAAGTGCTACTGTAGTAAAAACTATTTCGCCAAAAATACACACACGACACAATCAGCTGTACAGGCATATAGACAGCTCTATGGAAGTACTATACACTGTACATTTACAAAATCCGACTTTAAAAGAGTGAAGCAAATTGAGGCCTTCAAGAGATGAATGCTGACCGAACATTTGGTAGCAAGCAACGGAGTGGAGAAAATTACTTAGTGAAGAACTCCACAATTTGTACAATATGTGAGCCCGATGACGATAGTTTTGAAGACGTGGACTAGATACGAGGATAATATTAAAGTGAATGTAAATGATACAGGCTGTGAGAGTGTGGACTGGATTCGTGTCGTCGAATGTATGAAGACGTGGCGCGCTCTTAGGAACACACGAAGAGACGTCCCGGTTCCATTAACTAAGAAGAATTGCCTGGCAATCTAAGCGTCATTTCTCTGATCAGAAGATCGCTGATCCATGGAATTTGTATGTTAGAAATAAATTACAGATCTTGAGGCGACTTTATGTCCTAACGACAGTTATCTTTGCAGGACATCGAATAGGTAGGAAAAATATGAAGATTTCTTTTTGTTTTGGAAGAAGATAATGATTTTGAAAATAAGAAAAGTTACAAAATAAAAGGTAAAGTGTTCCCGTTACAGGCCCGGTGTGGACCAGAGGGTGGGTAGAGATATAGCTCTACCCTTCCATGACCTTGGCACTAGACGGGGGTGAGGGGTCAGCAGCACGCCCCGGCCGCACTTTACCCCCGGGAAAGACTCAGTACCCATTGTACAGGAGACTGGGTGGGCCCCAGGGCCGGTCTGGACGGACGGAAAATCTCGTCCCCACTGGGATTCGATCCCGAACCGTCCAGCCCGTAGTCAGTCACTATACCGACTGAGCTACCCGGCCCCTACGATAAGTTAAGAAAAACAAGGGTAAAAAACAGCCACTTAGATTCATACCCATTTCACCAATGCTTCGTACTTTTGTGTTCATATTTCACCGAAGCCGCAGCGTTATTAAATAACCATCGTCTCTGTGAGTCAGAACGCCACGGTGAGCGAAATTTGAAATATTTTCCATCTCCCCTTTTCTCGCTGTTCTTCTGGTCTCGGAAAGACCTTACGTTCAGGTGACCAATATTTGGAGAGAGAAATGTCATTTACGTAACAGTACTTGTGGGGTTTGTAAGGCAGGTGATGTGGGTCTTGCATATCGCAGCCGCCTTTCGCGATGTACTTGCGGGAGAGTGGAAAATATTTGAATAATTTGGTTCTGCTAACCTCAACGGAAGAGAAAATTTCATGATGCATCCACTGGTGAATAATGTTTAATTGTCAATTCGATGTTTGTAGGACCTTGCATCATTGTGATAACTGAAGAATAAAAAACCAGCTAGATGCCACTTGATATTTTATTGTATTTCTTATAGGCTCAACATGTCGGGCACTACTATGCCCATCATCATGAGCTCGAGACTATAATGTTGATTACGACATTGGTCGTTTCGTTCTTAGTTTGCTATAGGTTGGAGGTTAGGTACGGGTAGGCTGGAGTAGTTTCCGGGTTGCAGGCTATAGCAAGACTTGTGCTTTAGCCTGCAGCCCGGACACCACTCCAGCCTAACCGCACCAAACCTCCAACCTACAGCAAACTAAGAACGAAACGACCAATGTGGTAATCAACATTAAAGTCTCAAGCTTCTGATGATGGGCATTGTAGTGCCCGAAACATGTTGAACCTGTAAGAAGTACAATAAAATAATAAGTAGCGTCTAGTTGGTTTTTTATTCCTGAATATTTGATTGCGTCGTAGAGAAATGACTTGAACGTGAAGCGGATGCAGTGGTCCAGGACAGCCCAATTAGTAGACTTCAGCGCACCTGTTAATCTACTCTCGGATTCCCCAGATCGACTCGATACCAATGCATTTTACTTCTTTTTTCATGGCACTACAAGAACTGTAGCAGCGTAGTCAGTATTGTGACTAGGCTAGGAACTGGACGGTTTGGGGTCCGAATCCCGTTAGGACCAGGATATTTTTCTCCTTTCCAAGTTTTCGAAGTGGCTCTGGGTACTATATTCAAAGGATATTTTCCCAGGTGGTAAAGCGGCCGGGGCCTAAAGATAACCACTCACTTCCATTTAGTGTCGAGGTTAAGAATAAGCGGAACTACACGTCCACTCCACCATAGGCCTTCATTTGTGGACAGGGAAAGTTTTATCTTTACATTTTGCGTTTCGCCAAGTGTTCATCGTAACAAAGAGATTTGAAGCCAAGTGGAACATCAGTAGGACGTAACACGTTATACGGTTGCTACACCAACAAATGACTTGTAGAGTGAGATAATAATAATAAAAAAGCAATAAACAATGAATTCTGTTGTTTTGCTGACCGTGCATCACAATATAACCTTCGTAATTAACCAACTTAATGCACAAATTCTACTTTCATAATTAGATTTATTGTATTCCTCTACATGTTTCGAGCACTGTTGTGCTCATCATCAGGAGGTCAACATTGTATTATACAGCATCTGGTATCGTCACACTCTGTAGGTGGCCGTCCGGTGCACAGTCCTCTCTCAACCTGTGCACCGGACGGCCACCTACAAAGTGTGATGATACCAGATGCTGCATAATACAATTTTGACTTCATGATGATGAGCATATAGTGCTCGAAACATGTAGAGGCATATAATAAACTTATTATAAAACGATAATTTGTGCATTAACTTGGTTAATTAATAAGAATAAACAGTAAATTAGTTGTGAGATAGACTATTGCGTAATTTGGCGACGAAAACTCCCTTTCTATAAAGTACATTAAAATCTGCAATTTCTCTCTCAGCAAGAAAACGCCATCTTATAAGTAAGTAATCTTTGTTTGAGTTGAGGGGAAAGAGAAGCGAGTAGATGTGCAGTGAGTCAGCAAGCGGAGTTTCTTAACTTCAGGGCAGGTGATAAATGCAGTCTACTAGGCACCGGGTTTTAACATTTTGAGGCCGGAATTATTTTTTTTAATTTTAGCACACCTGTATATAAAATGTGAATAATACAGGAACCAAATACGTTAGAATTATGAAACAAACTGCATTTTGAAGAGAAAAAAGGGGAGAATATATGCCATGTTTAAAATATTCAGTGCCTATATTTGTTGAATAAATATATGAAATGCAACTTTGGAGGTTAGCGGTGCGGTACGACCACTATAGTTGACATTAGGCGTCAAAAGATTAAATGAACACAGTCACTTCCATTTAATTCTTGTAACAAAACCAAGTTGATGCACTAATTTCTCAAATTTATTTTTGGAATAAAACTCTACATGTTTCGGAATGTTCCTCTGTCCATCATCAGGATTTTTTTTTTACTGTACACATAGTAATGTTATGGATGGATCCTGATCCCTGCTCGCAAGCGGTCAGCAAACCCGTATGACATATACCATTGCTGTGTGTACAGTGAAAAACACCTGATGATGGACAGAAGAACTGTCCGAAGCATGTAGAGTTTTATTCCAAAAATAAATTTGAGAAATTGGCGCATCTAGTTGGTTTTTTTATAATAATTAGTTTCTTAATATCAGGCCTAGCGCAGTTCTGTGTCGTCCTTGTCAATAATTTTCCCAATAGGTTCGACCTGGAAACTTGCGGATGGACATGTAAGAAAGACAGGACGTCTGTGAAATGAAATCATTATTTGCACTTTGTGCACTGACGCTTCAATTTATCTGCATATACAGATAGCAGTTAAAAGATATGAATGCAGTTTGTTGATAATATGGCAGACTGCGTGCTAAAATATCTGGGTGTGATCTTTAGGCATTTTGAGCCAGTATCTGTGGATGTAGCATATTTTGAGTTGGTCCTTATCACCGGGATATAAAGTTTACTTAGTCTGTTGATTTGGAGGGTAGCTGAGGATATATTGAATAAGCATTCGTAAACAGCCGACAAGGGGTGGTCTCGAAGCTTTGCTTTGGGCTATGGACTGATATGTTGTTGCCATTAAAGATGAAACAACCCCAAACTCTCATATTAGTTTTTTTGTTTCAAACCTGTTTCTGTAACACGTTTCTTGCAGTAAGTTGGGGATAATTTTGTCTCGAAAATTGGGTGCTGGGGAATACGTTTGGGCCCAAGAGGGAGGACGTAATAAGAGAATGGAGGAAATTGCACAGTAAGGAGCTTAATTTGGGAACAACTTTAACAAATCAAAATTCTATTGCGGAAGAAATTAATAGCAGATCGATGTCAGGAAATGCTTGCTATCATTCGGTGCAGAATGTTTTGTCTTCCAGGTTGCTATCCAAAAATTTAAAGATCAAGATATAGAGAACTATAATTTTGCCTGTTGTTTTATATGGGTGTGAAACTTGGTCGTTGACATTGCGGGAGGAAAGGAAGCTGAGGGTGTTTGAGAACATGGTGCTGAGGAGAATATTTGGACCTAGGAGGGACGAGGTAGCGGGGGAATGGAGGAGACTGCATAACGAGGAGCTAAATGATTTGAACTCCTCACCCAATATTGTGCGGGTGATAAAATCGAGAAGAATGAGATGGGCTGAGGATGTGGCGCGTATGGGTGAGGAGAGGGGGTGTATGGGGTCTTGGTGGGGAAACCGGAGGGAAGGAACCACTGGGGAGACCTAGGCGTAGACGGGTGGGTAATATTAGGATGGATCTCCAGGAGGTGGGATGTGGTTAAATGGACTGGATTGGGCTGGCCCAGGATTGAGATAGTTGGAGGACGCTTGTGAGTGCGGTAATGAACCTTCGGGTTCTGTGAAATGCGGAGAATTTCTTGACTAGCTGCAAACCAGTTAACTTCTCAAGAAGGACTCTGCACCATGGAGTAAGTAAGTAAGTAAGAAGTTTAATGATATATACTCCTTACCAGTTATTCAAGTAATCAAATCGGAGAGGATGAGATGGGCAAGGAATGTGGCACGTATGGGGGAAACAGAAACACATGGATGATTTCTTATTAAATCCTGAATAATATAGACAAATTCGAATACTTAGGCGCAGATGGTAGTATAATATTAAAATGGTCTTAAATTTGGTATGGAAGGAAACGGGATGGATTTCTCTGGCTCATATTAGTAACATTTGGTCTCCTTAAAATGAGGAGTTCTTGACCAGTTGAGAAACTGTCAGCTTCTAAAGAAGGAATCGGCTCGGTGGATTCGCGCAACAGATGCAGTGCATCCTAAAGGGTAACGTATTGTAAATGAATAGTAGAGGCAGCTTTTCTTCAAGTGAATGCCAAACCTTAAGCTGAAATGGAATTCATTCAAGCGTCTCGGATCCGAGGGTCTGTGTCCCATGGCGCTACTTTTTGTCATGCTTCAGTTTTGCCTCCATTCATTCTGAGTTGTGCTGGAAACAAGTGTGTGCATTCCAGCCTTTCTCTGCGTTTCCTTTCATTTCTCTATTCTTTTTTCATTCAGAAAATTCTTCATTCTGTGGCCCCCACCAGGGTCTTTGGTGACAGATAAGACGTTGTCTGTGCATTATTGTTAAAACCAGAGCGAATTGGATTATGCCCTGTACCGGTCAATGTGAAACTCCCCGGGGCGCGTGTTACGGCAACCTGCAACTACGTCTACTTTGCGGAATGATTCTAGGCTCCACCCATTCACTCTTTGCATAACCAACAAAAATTATCTTAGAATATATTTAATTTTTGTGGAGATAAAGTAGGAGGGGTTAATGAAATTTGGGATTCAAAATTTCAAAGTTATTTTGTCACTTACTTAACGACTAAAACCGATTTTATTAAGTTTAATATATATTTTAATATTATCTTTAAATCTATGCATGGTTCCTCCAACTTGTCTGTACGTAGAAGATTTAACACTTTAAGCGCCGAGTTAAATCCCATCTGCCATCTGCTGGCATTTTTAGGAGCTCACCATTTCCTCCACGTTAGCAGGATAAGGTTTAAATATGTACATTTTCATATAGTGTCTACGCACAAGGGAACACAACCAAGTCCACTTTGACTGAAATATGTGATTTTTTTTACTATAATGTCCTTATCTCTCATTTCCTTGTAATCTCATTTACAAATTATGTACAATGTTAAGAGGTAAAACAATCCCATTGCAGGCCTTGACAAGCCCTGAGGATTCCAGGGGTTTGAAGCTCCCAGATTTCAAGGCAATCGACACAAGAATGTGGTAAGTTTGTCAGCTCTACGTACCGGCCGCCTTTACCTCCCAAAAAATGTTCCTGATACTGATTTATGCTAGAGGCTGTGTCGACCCCATTGGCATAGTGCGGCTGGAAGTCAATGAAAAATTGCAATGACACTATAGGGAATCGAACCCGCGACATTCTGACTTGTAGCGCAGTGTCTAAACCCACTGCGTTACCACTGCTTACCCCCATTTACAAACGTAAAACACCTTATTCCAAAGGATCTTAATACTTTTATGTAATCGGGTCCTTTGAGAGTCTGGTGAAACCAATGGACCCACTTCTCAAAAAGTGTATTTAAATGCCTAAAACAGATATAGTGAGATTTACTGAAGTTAACAAAACTTTTTGTAGGGTATAGGCCATAAATTACTTTCTTGCATATATTAATTCTTGACGTGAAGCTCAGTATCAGTTATAGATTAGTGGAAAAGAAATTTGTTCCCCCCCCCCATTCAATTTCGCGGACCACTGAAACATATCCATTGACCCCCAGGTGAAAAACTGCTTGCCTAGTGATTGCTAAGTCCAAGAAAAAATGTTGGCTGGCAGAGAAAAACTCATTTATTCTCAAAATATTTATGGTCGGATGTCGTGGGTTTTCATTCTGCGCCCACGATACATTTTTTAAAATTTTATCATAATCCGTGATTTTATTTCCGTAATAAAACACAGTGAAGATTAAAAATGTGCACAAAATAAGGAAAGTTTCAATGTCTTAACTCTTTCAACGCCCAGTTAAATCCCATCTGCCATTTGCTGGCATTATTAGGAGTTCACCATATAACCCACGTTAGCATTTTAAGAGTTAATAAGCGATAAAGAGAATATTTTTTATAACAATAATTCAGGTAAATGTAAAGTGAGTAAAACGCATTCATCTTGGTTGCCTTAATTATGCCTCCTAGTAGTTTTATACATAACGGTGAGGAGAGGGGGTGTATAGGGTCTTGGTGGGGAAACCGGAGGGAAAGAGACCACTGGGGAGACCTAGGCGTAGATGTGTGGATAATATTAGGATGGATCTGCAGGAGGTCGGATGTGGGTATATGGACTGGATTGGGCTGGCCCAGGATAGAGACAGGTGGCGGACGCTTGTGAGTGCGGTAATGAAACTTCGGGTTCCGTGAAATGCGGAGAATTTCTTGACTAGGTGCAAAACACTTAGCTTCTCAACAAGGACTCTGCATCATGGAGTAAGTAAGTAAGTAAGTAGTTTTTACCAGATGAGACTTTGTGTGATGAGCAATGTGAGATACAAGAATAGGACACGAAATCTTGATGAGGAAGTCACGACTAAACAAGCCGGTTACGAAAAAAAATATATTATCACTGACAGAAAGATATTAACAGTGATGTCAATAAAAGAAAAGTCACGATATTAAAAAATTCAGTCGCTAAAGTGAGGTATTGGATGCAGGCCTTGAGTTTGGACAAGAATATATCCGAATACACTTAAGCTTTGTCATCCCCGTTGTGTCAGGTCAAAAAACAAAGCTGTAATGTGTATATATCTATATATACATACAGTCATGAACACAACAATATTACAATTAGTAGCGATATATAATACACAACCACATGTTTCGGCCCTGTATATAGTCCATTATCAGGTTATTGCAGTTAATAGCAATATATATTACACAACCACATGTTTCGGCCCTGTATGTAGGCCATCATCAGGTTATTGCAGTTAGTAGCAAAATATAATATACAACTACATGTTTCGGTCCTGTATGTAGGCCATCATCAGGTTATTGCAGTTAGTAGCAAAATATAATATA
>Ga0123354_10020727_pt1 | contig 10346 bp, 6 predicted proteins | sample TergutLab28metaG_2_FD_97872 | JGI IMG/M metagenome (GOLD analysis project Ga0123354, IMG submission 97872) | Labiotermes labralis P4 segment gut microbial communities from Petit-Saut dam, French Guiana - Lab288 P4 | ecosystem: Host-associated > Arthropoda: Insects > Digestive system > Gut ...
CCACCACCACCACCACCACCACCACCACCACCACCACCACCACCACTACTACTACTACCACCACCACCACCACTACTTCTACTACTAATACCACCACTACTACTACTACTAACAACACCACCACCACCACCACCACCACTACTACTTCTACTACTACTACTACCACCACCACTACTACTATTACCACCAAATGTACCAAAACCGCCGTTAAACTACTGCTGTTACTACTACTACTACCACCAGTACCTCTACACTACTATTACTACTACTACTACTACTACTACTACTAACAGTACCAATAAAGCCTCTAAACTACTACTATCACTGCTACTACTATTACATTACAGCTACTAGTGGCGAACTTGTTTGAACACAGTAATGAGTTTTTTGGTTTCCGCAAATGGCAGGAAACTTCACTATCCGAGTGACTGCTAGGTCCTTACGAAGGACTCTGCGCAAAGGAGTTGGCAGTTAATTATGGCAGTATGTCAAACAGAATCACGACATGGACATTACAGGTTGTAAAGACCGTCCAGTTTCTTATCGAATGGCTCTATGGGCCTCTGTTTCCGCGCGAATAATAAAGAAGCCTAAACGTGAATATGACCGCACACTTCCTTCTAGGGCAGACATTAAGGAAGAACCACGGGGTTGCTATATCTGACACTGACGAATCGAACGGAAATGGGGGGAAAACTACTTCATAGGAAGTTTCACAATGTGTATTCCTCACATAATATAGTTAGAACGACATAATCACGGACAGTAGAATGAACTGGACACAACAGACGAGTGCAGGTCTGTTGGTAATGGCCCATGTGAGACACTCGGGCAGAAGTAGGTGGTAACATTATAGTGAATGTCAGGGAGCAGATTGTGGCGTGGTAAGGTGAAATCTTGTATCACGTGTTTCTACTTAGGACTCAATGACAGGGTTGTAAAACACGACTCTGATTAATCTTTGGGATCCTAAACAGAGGATATTTCCAACAAGAACGGCTTAATAAATACAAGCTTCTCAAGGAACATTACCAATGGCGCAACAGCCTAACTCAGGACTAGGCTATCTCACTGTTGAGGTTTCTGCATCACACAGAATTAAACATACACAGCCAGCAGTATTCTGAATGCAAGTCATCAGCCAGGAGCAATGGCCACTAACTACACACAACACGATAAAACACAACACAAGAACATACGTGCCCCCAGCGGGATTCAAACCTATAATCCCAACAACCAAGCCGTTTCAGACCTACACCACAGGGATCAGCCGTCAATGAACATTATAGGGTATTCATATGGGGTCCGTTTAGTGTTACACTTGAAGTGTTCACGTATACTCTTATGTTATCACGCGCGTTGAAGTCGGGCAAGACGGTAAAGAAGTTGTATTGGACGCGACTGATATTTTAGATATTGTTTATGATCAGAATGCAGGACGAATTCAGAGTGTAAGGATTGATAATAGTACCTTCGAGAGGGGGGAAGAGTTTAAACATTTGGAAACAACTTTAACAAATTAAAATTGTGTTGCGGAAGAAATTAAGAGCAGATTGACAGGAAATGCTTGCTATCACTCGGTACAGAACCTTTTGTCTTCCAGGTTGCTATCCAAAAATTTAAAGATCAAGATATATAGAACTACAATTTTGCCTGTTGTTTTGTATGGGTGTGAAGCTTGGTCGCTGACATTGCGGGAGGAAAGGAAACTGAGGGTGTTTGAGGAGAATATTTGGACCTAGGAGGGAAGAGATAACGGTAGAAAGGACAAAGATATAACTTGTACTGGTTTCGCTGTTCAAAAGCGCTCCTCAGTGTTACTGATACGGACTAATGCAGGGGAGTATCGTCCAAAAGGGCAGCAGGCCTGCAGGCCTTAAAGACTGTCTGACACAAACGTAGATTTTCTAAACGCTATGGGCTGTTCAGCCCGAGATAATGAAAAACGTTCAAATACCAGGCATGTTTGCTACAATACACGATCGTCAAAATCCTTTAAATTCACCAGCATAATACGAACCCCCGTTTTAATCGAGGATATGACACTATCTTCAGATCTGCAGGTACAATATTACATCTTGAACGTGCATTCTTGACACCTTACAATATCACAGTCGCACGTCGACTTCGCGCGTATAGTACATTGTGAACGCGATTGCAGGAACACAATCATGTGAGGGTATGTTGCCCCAGGTATGATATTGCTGCGAATTTGTATTCACGGATATTACAAGTTCACACACACACACACACACACGCACACCACACACACACACACACACACGCACACTGAACACCTTTCTCTACATCCGACCCAATAAACGTACCGTGTAGCTAGCATTCATTCTGGTGGAGTTTTAATCAACTATAATTTGATCTGTGGCGGCATAACACTAAATATTCAAACAAAAGACACACAGTACTGTATCACCACAGGGATGTCCAGATCACCCAAGCAATCACGAATGCAGCGTGTCCATTAAGCAGTCAATAAACAGGCGTCGTGATGAAGTGCAACAAAAACTGCAGTCACAACAAATTGATATCTCCATTCTTTTTCTTTTAATGATGGTTTGTAAGCTACCAACTTGCCATCGATATACACGTGACAATACATTAATCATTCACTCACTCATTAACAAGGACACTTGCAATATATTTCGGTGTACAATAGAACATCTTCAGGAAATATGTGATTATCATTTCGGAAACTGCTATGCCGTTTAACATTTACGAGCGTAAAGTTCATTCACTCAAATCGCACTGTATGTTCCGAATATTATGAATAAGAACCTTATCACTGAAAGGCTACTAAAGGCATTAGAAGCACGGATCTGACAGAATGCAAATGTTGCGCCAAATGCGTTAACAGCTGGTGATCATAGCAGTATGGATCTTTCTAAACATTACAAATTCATCAAAAGAAAAAAAGGAGAGTAAATCGAGCCTTTTCATTCATTTTGAGTCTACAGGGCAAATTGTTCAATATTGTGACGCAGGCAGAATACATGCTTCTACCAATATAAGAAATGTTGGCAACAGGTCTATTAAGATGGGATTTAGTCAGTTACTTAGCGGCCGGGGCGTGACGCTGACCCATCACCCCCTTCTAGTGTCGTGGTCAAGAAAGAGTAGCGCTATACCTCTACTCCCCCTATGGGCCGTAAGGTCTGTACAGAGCCTCAGTGCCTGCACAAGGGTGTACTTTACCATTACCTTTCAATCTATTCCTTGCATTAAAATTACGTAAGGTAAAGGTAAAGTGATCCTGTTACAGGTCCGGTGTGGCCCAGAGGGTGGGTAGAGGTATAGCTCTACTCTTCCATGGCCGCGGCACTAGAAGGGGGTGAGTGGTCAGCAGCACGCCCCGGCCGCAATTTACCCCCGGAAAAGAACAGGTACCCACTTTACAGGAGGCTGGGTGGGCCCCAGGGCCGGTCTGGACGGGCGGAAAATCTCGTCCCCAACGAGATTCGATCCCGGACCGTGCAGCCTTCATCCTGATACCACACCACCCCAGCCAAACCACAACATAACACCAACACACATCGAACCAGAGCAATACAACCCATGAAATAACTCAACAAATAAGTCGCAAGCTCCTGAGGATGGGTGTATTAACATCCGAAACATGTTGAGCATTAAATACTGAAATAAAAAAGCAAGTGACATCAAGTTGGTCTCTCTTTATTCAACTTTGCTGCTTCTTTACCCGTTGATAAAGTGGCCTGTATTGATAGCTGCTTTCCATAGATTTGTGTAGTACGCTTCATTTACAGAGTTGCAGACAGTTTTCAAATGACTTTTATGAACAAACTTGAATAACACGACATTTGGGGATTTGACAGCGGTTTTTATGAAGACTCGAGTCTTTTTGTTACGACGTACCCAAGTAGCTTAGTGGCTCCACCTTCAGCGTCACAGTCAAGCAGATTGCTTCGAAACGTCGGTAACTATTACCAGCCGACACAGCGTAACGTCCCAGAATACATGAATCGTCAGTCTTAGGTGTGTGGCACTGAATTGTTTCAGCAGACATCACTTATAAAGTCGAACCCCGTTATAACGACTTCGGTTTATGCGACACTTCGACTATAGGGACTAGATATGCTGTAGTACCAGTTAATTCTTCACTGTGGAAAAGCAATACATATGAAATATTATGAACGTGTTTCTGATTCTTGCCTTGGTTAACCGGCATGCGCCGTATTTTCATCTGTGGCATGCGTGGCTCTACCGCATTTTTTTCAGATTATCTTATAAACGGTAAGAGTTTCGGAAAAAAAAAAGAAGAAGTTACAAAACGTAAAATGTGTGTTTTGATTTTCTGTATAACTTCTGTCTGAAACGTTTTTCATTCTAAGAAAAACTGTTTGAGATATGGTCACAAATGTACACTGTTCTTCGTGTCAAGTACACTTCATTCTTTTGGACTGTAATGACACCCGAATTTTCTCGACAGATTTTTTTAATAATATACAAATATAAAATTTCATGAAAATCCGTCCGGTGGCAACCGAGTTGTTCCATGCGGAAGGGCAGACAGACGAATATGGACGGACGTTCATGACGAAGCTAATAGTCGCTTTTCACAATTTTGCGAACGGCCGCGCCTACAAGATCACAAAGATGGTACTGGTGCAAATAAATACTTGACAGAAAGCGATATCCCACGCCCTAGGGATGAGAATATGTAATAAAAGATGTGGATGGGAGTGTGGGGGGGGGGGGTGTGACGGTGCGAGGTGCCTGATACTGACAGAACAGCTCTGACACACGATAGTGACGGATCATCCCCTGGACTACGCAGTCTGCATGTAGGATATCATCGCTACTGCGCAGCGCTGCTGCCACGAGCTGACAAGCCACTTCCCGCATTCGAAAAACCAGCACGGGCACTGAAATGCGTGGAGGGTTGTTCGAAATTTACAGCGGGGGGCGATGGTATCAACACGATATAGTGACCGAGACGGACGGCCATGGTGCTGACAGTGTCAACGGAAGGCGCTGCTGCTGGACCAGTTGACTGGGAACGGCTATTTCTGTAGGCATTAACCAAACAGGTGACTCCAAACCATCTCATAAGACTATGGGATCAGATTCGTTTCCCATTACGTTGGCCCCATTCCTGAATAGCGGATGATGGACAGTCCTGCAACCAACATACGAGTTATGGTTCTGTATTGAGGCACTTATGGATACAGTATAATAGTTGCTGAGCACGTCACGATGGCGTATGAGGAAGTGGAGGTATCATTAACTCCTGCACCTGAGGAGGTTAATGGCAAGCTCTAGGCCGTAGCGTAGGAACCCAGTAGCTACAGAAGGCATATAGACCTTTATAGAAGACGTCTGTTATATTTACCGATACGTCCTTAACTGGAAGTTAGTAGCTTAGGACACGAGGATTGTGAAACCGGAAGCAGGTCGCTGTGTTCTGTCCATGCTCTTTCTTGAAGACGCAGTCATAAGAAACATGCAAACACCTCAGGGCAAACGGGTTCGGAAAACCAATAGATCGATACTCATAGTGATTAGGCTTATTCTGTGGTGGAGGCTGAATTAATGATGGCAATTGGGAGAAGGGGAACAAGGGGTTTGCAGAAACCCACAGAAGGAGAAGTGGAGTCACAGCGAAGCAGCAAATACCGGGCCTTACATTTTAGCCCTCAATGGTTTGGCTGTTTGGTTACGAAATCACTTTAAGGGAAGATCTTGTTGTTATGCGGAGCACGATATAGCCTGTAGGGATTAAGTCGCCACTATGTCAGTCGGCTGGGCTCAATTTTGAAAAAGTATCGTTTGTCACACTAAAATTGAAATTCACATGTACCAGCTATGTAATAAGGCAAAGAAAACAAAATTTTGGCCCTAACTAGTGCAGCACTTGCCAAGGTAAACTCAAATGCAGTTAGAAACGCACTATACCACAATCCACAGTGAAGACTACACACACGTGAATTGGCAGCACGACATTCAGCGGCCGCCACGTGCACTCACAGAATTTTGCAGGTATTTGTAACTTAACTAAGTGATTCAGCTTTCAGACAGAAACATGGGTTACTAAGAATTATTAGGAATATTCATAATAACATGACACGTTTCTGTGGTAGCCTACTACTACTACTACTACTACTACTACTGTCCTACTACTATTCTCCTCCTCCTGCTATCTTACTACTATCCTCCTCCTCCTACTACCACCACCATCACCACCACTGCATTGTTATTATTATTATTATTATCATCATCATCATCGAATTTTTCACTTCTCAGGTTCGGCTGCGAAATATTCACCTATCCTGGGATGTAGTAATCAACAGGATTAGGCTCGGTGGTCTTATTTGTAGTTTAAAAAGTTTCTTACAATTGAACATGTGCCAAGATTTATTATTATTATTCATGTTTGTTTGGTACAACAAATTTGACATTATACTTAACATTCCGTTTGTATGTGACAAAGTTAAAAAGTGTTTGGTTCTATAACAATGACCAATCGCTTGAAGTTTTATATAGTACTTGTTTATTGTCAGAACTTTACGTACACGTAACACAACAATACAGACGGTAGGCAAAACGATTTACGGAGTTAAACACGGCGATACAAAAATGCTTTATATAGCCTGTATCATTTCCTTCTAATATAGCGTTATTGTAGTTACATGTTGAATACTTTCTTTTCTCTAACGGTCGTTGTAGTTTTCTTTATTTATTTACAGTTTGCGCAGTGATTGATTCTAAGTGGCTCAATCAGAGACGTCCAGCACTGTAACTGGCATCACTTTATTATTATTATTATTATCATCATCATCGGTGGTGGTGGTGGTGGTAGTAGTAGCAGTAGTAGTAGTAGTAGTAGTAGTAATGGTGGTGGAGGTACCTATCACTTTTTATAGGGGGTATTTACAATTATATACCTGAAGCCAATGACGTTTCTACGGTATGTAGTGATGCAACTATTCCGTTTTCACGAATAATAATAATAATAATAATCAATGCCACCCTTTATCTGATGCGATTTGCTCTTATTATCTCTTCTCTATGCCGATCCAAGTGGCCGCGTAGTCTTAGGCCCGGGTCTGCGGCCGCTCGCTTGCTGGGAATGTGGGGTCGAATCCCGCTGGGGGCGTGGATGTCTGTCTTTAGTGAGTGTCATTTGTTGTCAGGTTTGAGGTCTCTGCGACAGACTGATCACTCGTCCAGAGGGTTTCTACCCAGTGTTGTGTGTCTGAGTATGATCTAGACAGCTGACCAATGAGGAGGCCCTGGCCCATTAGGGCTGCTGAGCCGTTACGAAAAGTTCTTGTCTATGTGTTTCAGCTTTTGGCTGTTTTAATGGAACTCCCTAATGTTCCTGTGCTCTCTCTGAAACTGGCCGTACTGCTGTTTCGCGAGTGCAGTAATAACAACGAACTGAATTCAATCTCGTATTATTACAGTTATTCGGAGAATTCAATCAACGTACAATTAATACACAGGCACGCGTCAATTTGTCCAATTTACAAATCAATAAAAATAACATCCGTAAAAAAGGACTAAACACAGAAAGAACTAATCATATATTAGCCAAGTACACACATTAAATAGTATGCAACACGGTATACGCAAATGGTGACGTCATAATAAGCTTACGTCTGTTGCTACTAGTCTCAAGGGTGCTTTGATATTGCTGCGCGCGTTTCGTACATCATGCTCCAATTCGACGTGCAGCAGATAGCTAAGCCATCCAATTCGGGGAAATTCCAATAACGGATAGATTATTTCGTAGCTGTACAAACTCACTCACACACCCACATACACAGAGTTGCTTCGTGGTGGATATTAACATCGGCTACCCCATGAACGTGTGTATCAGCGTTACCCGCCATGCTCTGCACTCCTGCGGTGTGAACTACGTGTAGTATTCCCCAGCGTGTTAAGAAATACAAGCCACTGTTTAGGTTTGCCAAACATAACAAAAACCGACGCAGCTTCACAGTCCCAGTGTCACTAAAAATAGGTAGAATTTGAGGAAACGTTTGTGGTTACACAATCTGGCACATTATAATTCATCTAACTTCCTTAATAGTGTCAGTAACGGCATAAAACTTTCAAACACTTCTTCAGCACACTTGGGAAATGATTTATTCAACTGCAGCATGTTAAAGGCAGCTTCCTAGAAGTTCACAAACTTTACGCAATCTGAAAGTGAACTGCATAAATTCTTGGAGAAAGATGCATTCAATTTCCGATTGAATGGCATATTTCACTTCCGACATTGCATGCGCCGTGTTTTACATGCACATCATCTTTTACATAACACAACAGGTAACATTCGCAGTGTTCAGTTCTGGTGAGGTACAGGTTCAACAGGATTCTGACATCTCGCAACGTAATGAATAAATCCAGCACAACAGTAACAATGTGGCGTCTGTTGCTGCCTTGTTGAAACCAACCTGTATTTACCGAAATGTCGCAGCCCATCAGGAAAGGGAATAAATCATCCCTGACCAAACTAAAGTTACAATTATAGCTGACTAGACCCTCGTTGAACACAGGACTGTATATTCCAACACTTGGTGAAGCACGCCATACTGTGACTCTATGTGGATGCAGCGGGTTAGTAACAGTGAGCCTTGGATACTCTGCAGGCCATATTCTGACACTGTATTTGTTGACGTCAGCATCGAAGTGGAAATGAGTTTCATCTAAGAACCCTGTGACACTTGACTCGCTACGGACTGGACGATCCGGGTATCGCATCCCGGTACGGGCGAGATCTTCTGTACCCGTCCAGATCGGACTCGGGCCCCAACCAGCCTCCTGTACAATGGGTGCCGGATCTCTGCCCCGGGGATAAAGTGGGCGGAATATGGCATTGCCCTATACCTCTACTCCTCCTCTGGGCCATCACGGCCAGTTCTAGGGTGAATTTCAGCCCTTTTACTCTGTGACTTTTAAAATGAATGGTATTTTTCGAGATCTGAGGTTCACACAACGCTCCCGATGAAGATTCGAGTGTTCTCGGAAGTAAGGCTATGGCGAATGGTAAATATTCGTAGTGATCGATGCTTTGGAGGAGCATCGTGCCTCTATCTTCAAAATGAACTGGCCATGAGAGACTTATGGAATATTACTTCTGATTCTTTAGCTACTGTTATGTGGCTGTACAGTTCGTCATGGGTGACTCACGCGTGCACAATATTGAAAAAGAGCATCGTGTTATTACTCAGCCACTCTTATGACCAAACTACGTTCCCTTAATCAGACTGAAGGTAAATGGCCGATCTAAAGGAAAACATAAACTGCAAAACTGATGTGGTTCTGCTCCTCTGACAGTATACCACACCTCAGAGGCGCCAAAAGGTAATATCCAGGCCATGGGAGGGAAAACCGAAATACCCCAACAATCGTACTTTGTCCAACACAACTTCAATGTTAACTGCTCTGAAAGCAGTAGTTTTCAGAACCACACTAAATATTTTAACATCTTTCGTTTTAAAAACTGATGTTAAGTTCTTCATTAGTGAACGTTATATTATGAAAGAGCACAAATCTCTCTAAGTACAGAGGGAAATCTCCGACTGTGTCACTGGCAACACTGAAGTCACCTTCAAGATGGCGTCTTAACAAGAAGAATAAAGAAATATTTATTTTGAAAACATTTTATACTTCCGGTGATTAAACTTTGTGTGGAAAAAAAATATTATTGGGAAATTTGTTTGTCGCTCATGTTGTAGAAACGGTTGGCATTATTTCCCGATCCAAAAAAACAGCTGACGAAACTCGAGCGATAGGTCTGCGAACGAAGGTAAACGTAGCATATATGTTCGCGTGGTACAAGTTAGCACTGCAACAATTGGAGGCAACAATTACAACTGTAAGAAACGCATTCGATAACTCGGGAATAAAATCCAACTCGATGCCACTTATTATTTTACTGTTCTTCTTATAGGCTCAACATGTTTCGGGCACTAGTATGCTTTAGCCTGCAGCCCGGACACTACTCCAGCCTAACCGCATCTAACCTCCAACCTACAGCAAACCAAGAACGAAACGACCCATGTGGTAATCAACATTACAGTCGCGAGCTCCTGATGATGGGCATAGCAGTGCCCGAAAGATGTTGAGCCTATAAGAAGTACAATAAAATAATAAGTGGCATCTAGTTGGTTTTCTATTCTTCAGTTATCACTATTATGCACGGCCCAACAAACATTAAAAACGCATTCGATGTTTACGACAACAGGCAGGCGTCTCAAACAGAAGTGCGAGAGAAACTTGTCGTGATTATGTTATTATCTCCACCCAAAATGCAAACTGAGTCAGCCATTATAAAGACGAATGTAATCACATTACGTTAAGAA
>Ga0123354_10020729_pt1 | contig 10346 bp, 7 predicted proteins | sample TergutLab28metaG_2_FD_97872 | JGI IMG/M metagenome (GOLD analysis project Ga0123354, IMG submission 97872) | Labiotermes labralis P4 segment gut microbial communities from Petit-Saut dam, French Guiana - Lab288 P4 | ecosystem: Host-associated > Arthropoda: Insects > Digestive system > Gut ...
ACACACCCACACACACAGACACACACACACACACTCGCACTGCTATTCCACAGCAAAAATGTTTGCACAAACGCACCTCAATGTTACGTTATAGTACGCGGCATGTGCTGTTTTATTACGCACTAACTTCATTGAAGTTCGATTTTAAAGCAAATGTAGTTGACCCTGAAATAAGCGCCTGGTCATGAAGGCTTGTTACATTGTCTGCTGGTTTCAAAGAGAATTCAAGACGGACCGAAACAACGGAATTTATTTCACATAAAAGCCAATACACGTACCCACCCACAATAATAATAATAATAATAATAATAATAATAATAAGTTGCTGAAGCTGGCCAAATTTTGTGCAGTACACATTCGACTGTATTTTCTAAACCTGAACACATTTGAGCCGAATTAATGCTACGCTACAATTTTCACGTCGACAAACACCAATCAAAGACAGACGGTAGGAGACCAAAGAGATTGAAAATATCACATGCGTGAGCGAACCTAATTATGTCCAAAGTGTGTTCTTCCGCTTAAAAATACGGGATAAAACAATTGGTAAACTGAAGAAAAGTCACTGAAACACGCGATAAAATCACGTGATGAAACTTGCACCATGTACTTGTACAGGGTGGAAGTCCTGGGGGGGAAGTAAGAATACGCGAAGGTCACGGAAGGGGCACGGCGTCTTTATCGTGACGAGTCTTTCTGTCCTGCGAGGTGGGTCCCTGCTAACAGCATGCGATGTGACAGAGTTAAGGAGTCAACAGATGGGCTTGCAGTAACTCAAGCTGTCATAGCGTTCACTGTACAAATTTGACAGAGACGAAATACTTGAGCACTAAATGCTGGAAAAGTAACGTGTTGCATTTACCTATAGAAGCTTATGCATATATCCGTCCTTCATAAAACAAGGATTTCCAGATTTTGAACCAGTTCTTATAATAAAACCAACGAGATGCACTAATTTCTCAAATTTAATTTTGGAATAGAAGTCTACATGTTTCGGACAGGTTTTATGTCCATCATCACGAGTCTAGTACTGTATACACAGCAATATGAACATCCTGATCCAGCTAGCAAGCAGTCAGCAAAACCTGTATGACATAAACCTATTGCTGTGTGTACAGTACTAGACTCCTGATGATGGACAGAAAACCTGTCCGAAATATGTAGAGTTCTATTCCAAAAATAAATTTGACAAATTAGTGCATCTCGTTGGTTTTATTATAAGAATTTGAATCAGTTATTATTCATGAATAACAGCATCATGTTCCTTGGTCATAAGGTAATATGGTTTTAACATAAGGATACTGGTTTAATTATAAAGTCACTTTATTAGGTGCGTTCGAAAAATTGCGTAAAGCGATTATTAGCTTCGTCGTGTTAAATCTGTCTGTCCGTCTGTCCGTCCCGCACTGGATGTTGATATTTGAATATTTTTCGACAGTGTGTCCAGAAAATTGAATTTCATGAAAAACGGACAAGAATAACTGGTATTTTACATGCACACCTACATACGTTTATGAAAATATCTCGTTGAATTCTTCTTAGAATGAGAAATGTTTCAGACAAAAGTTATAGATAAAATCAGAAGACACCTATTAATTGCAATAACTTTTCCAAAAAATCGTGCCCTTTATGAGATAATGTGGAAATATATATTACAGTCGGACAGGCCACAGATGACAATGTATTACGACGCACGAGTTTTGCTTGCTGGATAACTAAAGCTACACACACTCAGAATATGTAATAGTTATTGGTTTTTCACGGCAACAAATATTATGCGAACGCGCCCATATGTTACGGTTATACGTAAATGGCCTCTCTTGTTAATTCTGTTAGTTTCAGCACTGAATGATACATTCTACAGGGCGATTAAGAAAAGAGTTGGAATTGAAGCAGAAGTGAGTGATAATGGCCTGTGTACGTTACTACCCCAGAACCTGATCAAAGGGACTGATAAGGGATAGAAAGAATCCCGGGACAGTCAATTTCCAGGCTGATATCTCATAAAGCATGGACGCTCAAATTTTCCAACAATTTAAGGATCTTCTCAAAATTTCAGGTGTCAGAAGGGCGAAATGAGGCAAGCTCCATATTGAGGAATCATAAATATTAGGCAACACTGTACAAAATTTAGTCGCCATGGCGACTTGGCGCCCATGATTTGTGCACTCCGGCTACAACAGTACCGCGCCAATACCAAGAAGTGAACCTAACCGCTATAACAGAAAGGTCAGTAAGAAGAAGAAGAAGAAGAACGACGAAGGAGAAGAAGGAGAAGAAGAAGGAGGAGGAGAAGAAGAAGGAGGATGAGGAGAAGAAGAAGAAGACGAAGAAGAAGAACGGGAGAAGGAGGGGATGAAGGAGTAGGAGAGGAGACTTAATGAGAAGATTTGAAACAAATTAAATCATGCGTCTTAGGTGACTAATGGACTATAGACAAGAATGGAGATAAAAGATAATCCTCCTATCAATCAACTGATCTTGACAGTTCTGATTAAAATGTGTAAGGCATAAGGAAACAGGACGTGATTATGAGGATCTGTTTGAGCTTGTTCAAGATAAGTTAACCTAGATGGCGAAATTTGTCACATAGGTGACGAAACATTGTATTTTGTAATCTTTGTCATAAACGCAGTACGACACGTACGGCTGCCTTGCCAGACAACTACGCAGGCTTACGCTTTTCTATTAAAGACTTAAAAGAAACCTGTTTTAAGCAGTAAAACGGTGACACTTGCAGTCACCACTGTGCTGTGAAGGATCACACCACAGCAGTTCAAACAATAATTTTGTCCTATCGAACGTCTTACCATCAAATTCGCCAGACACTGGTTCATGACGAGTTCTTACAAGCTGTGCCCATCATGGATTTCTGACCCCAGTACACCTAACCATTTCTCATTATCTTGAGGAGATCAACATCTACGAAGTTTTCATGAACACAGTTCTGTCTACCAAAGGTATTAAATGACTTTTCTTCAGTCATTTGCTTACTTGGGCAGTTAACCCCCCCCCCCCCGTGGCGCTGCGGCCTAACGCGGGCCATAGCCTCCTCATTCTTGAGGTTTTTTGATCACACACAACGACGCACCCCAGTCGGTAGGACTCCTCTGGACGAGTGATCAGCTCGTCGCAGAGACCTGTACCTGACAACACACAACACTCACAACAGACAGACATCCATGCCCCCGGTGGGATTCGAACTCACGATCTCAGCACGCGAGCGGCCGCAGACCTACGCCTTAGACCGCGCGGCTACTGGGATCGACTGCAGATAACATTTAGTTCAAAGAAATTGTAATGCATATTTCAGAATCTAATTTTTCGTTTATTTCGACCATTAATATACAACCGCATGATATTATTTAGTTTTTAGATTATTGTACAGCACTTCGCTGGATGGTTTCTCATTCAATGAGATTTTCAGGTCCCATGAATCTAACCGCATGATCATACAGAATGGCGCGAAATTCACTAGGCACACGATGTTTAACACGTTGTTTCTACTGTCTAGTAACTCCGACACCATTCTGTATGAGATAATATGATAAAATGCTCTAGAAATGACGAAATTATATTACAGAACTAAGTTATATTTACAAGCCGAACTCGCACCTTACTACACATCTCCGAAAATAATATAATTATAGAAAACATGCTCTATATGACGGCGATTTTGTACTCCTCCGACATAATGTTAAATTAAGACTGCTACAAAAAAGCCATTAACTAGTCCCATTTCCCATCAGGGTCCCATACAAGAGTGGACAAGTGACTTCTTCCTCCTGAGTTTACAAACGACAGTTAATTTCTGTATTTATGAATAGGTAAAATCACTATCAGTTTCAACACAACTATCGTTATTAGACAATACAGTCTAGTTATCTAATTGAGCAGCTACATGTTTCGGCCTAAATTGTGTCACCTAAAATCTAAAAAAATTTAAAAACACATTGAGGAAGACGATATATAATTATTGGAATAATCACTGGTCTTTCACGAAATTTTAAGAAGAGTAAAATAAAACGAAATAACGTAATATAAAATAACATAAAGTACTATAAAACAGGTCAATAAGAAGCATTATATTGATTACTTACAAATTTAGGCTGAAACATGTAGTTGTTCCATTACACAAACAGACTACATTGTCTTGGGCCGGAACACTCGCTACGGGATAGACGGTCTGGGGATCGAATCCCGGTGGGAGCGAGGTTTTCCTCACCCGTCCAGACCGCCCATGGAGGCCATCCAGCCTACTGTACACTAAGTACCGGGTCTCATTCCCATTGGGTAAAGCGGCCGAGGCGTGGAGTTGACCACCACCTCATCTATTGCCGAGGTTAAAGAAAGAGTAGAGCTATATCTCTACTCTCCCTCTGGGCCTTATGGTCTGTTCTAGGGTGAACTATATTGTGCAATAAATATAGATGTGTTGAGACTGATATCGATTTTTACGTATTCACATCACTGACACACAGATGTCATACGTAAAAAATATTTATTTATTGTTTATATAACGACGCTGTCAGCAACCCACATAAACTTGCGTAACATTTAATGCACGTCTGTTAACCAGCAATTTCCCCCCTAACCTCCCATACATTATTCACTTACCCAACCAAAACTCGGTAAGCAACTTTTATTCGTTCTGCCTGTCCTGACAACATCAAACTCACAATGAAGCTACATGAACGGGAGGCCCTCATCACAGACATTGGCTCACTTAATTGGGTCACTTAAGTTCCAAACTTGACAGCCACTGACTAAAATATGACTGCAGAAGCAGACAATAACCGAATGACGACATGCCCTTCGCATTTTAGCGTAAGTGCTTCTTATTTCGAAATTTGTAATACTACCGTTTACGGAAGCGATACGAGATGAATGGCGGAACATTCTTCTTGTCAATTTGCAACAGTCGACGTCATGTTTTGTAGAGATCAACAGCCTCAGTGCCCTTGCTTCAGGTTGGATATTGGCGGGTCAAACCTTCCCGATCGGTGATTGAATAAAGGCCGACAGCAGGACAATGAGGCGGCATCGGGCGAATGTTCTGCTCGTGACGTGGCTGCTTAACACACGTAACGAAAGCAACTCTTCAAAATGCAGTCCACTGAAGGAATATCTTGCTTCTAATTTGAAACAGAATTAGACAGCGTTTTTATGTGCTGTCTCTCGTTTCCCACCATTGGCAGTAATGAAAAGAGGTCAAATGTCTTAGCAGGAAACTCAAAGAGATGGAATCACAAAGATCTTTTCACCACATTTTGAAGGTGATGCCTATCTCCAACAACCTACACTCAGCTGACCAAGCAAATGGACGGAATTGTCAAGGATGTAATTACAGAGATGGCCTTGTCTAATTATTTCCATCAGCAGGCCTACTGAGGCAGAGTGGAGAAAAAGGGAAATATTAATATAGGCCTAGGCCTACTGTAGGTGCGCGGGCGAAGTCTTGTCACAGCGGCGAATTAAAATTAGAAACCTACAGCTCGACATACAACAAGATACACCCTATCCACAAGACCCTCAGTTCAACCAAACGACCACTTTGTATACCGCTGCACGACAGAGTGAGGTGATCATGAATGGTGAAAAGATGAGTAGTTTGAAACAAGTGCCCATGTACAGCGTGTTTCTTCCTAGAACAGTTCCATTATAAAATACTGCGAATAACAGATAAAATGATTTTACGGTCATTTACCTTTTACAGATGTTAATGAAGATAGATTTTTGCGCCCACAACCTGCTGAACGTAAGCAGGATAAAGGTATTCTCCTGAATTAAGCGCTCGGTCGTTGTGCGGTTTTGTCTGCTATCTTATAACAAGTTGCGTCGATTTTAACACATCTCACAGTCGTGATACAGGCCTATCATTAACAATGTATCAATCATTCAGATAAATGGAAAACAACCAGAGACGGATACATGGCCTTCCTCTATTTCAGGACGTTGGTGAAATTATGAGCAGATTAATTTCGGAGAATTCTTTGTGCATTCTGCCGTGATTCTACTCTGTTTTCCACCGATGTCCTACCTCAAGGCCTGAAGATAAAAAGACATTAACCTAAAATTTTATCTACTGCTTTTTAAGGGCGTAAGATTTGGCCGCACACTCTGACAGAAGAATATAGTTTAAGAGTTGAGGGTGTGTGAGGACAGAGTGTTGGGGACTTTTAGCAGACCACTGATTGAGTTCGAGCCCCAGACGGACCACCCCTGTACGTGAGGGGACGGAATGCAAGAACAGTGATATGAAGATGGTAAATGAGTGATCGGCGACTTTTCCAAGCGATCGGGAATCAGAAACAGTGATCAGCAACTTTGCAGTGAGAAATATACTCACGCTGCCTACTACTTTCAAGTTCTCCAGCAAGCCTACATCTCAGCATCCATCTGGAAGGTCATATTCATTTTATAATATTACTTTAAACATTTTTGATGTTTTAGTTACAAATTTGATAAAATCTTCAAACCCCATTTTTAATGTATATTACATCTCACATTACCTCCATCTTGATGTAAGACGAGATCTCGACCATACAATTAGTGGTATTGCAATATGTATTTCATACTATGAATATGTGGTCAGCCTGAAGATGGCTTTTAGAGGCTGTATCATGTTGCTGATGATAAGTCTTTTATACCAACTTGATGCACAAATTCTTTATTTTAATACATTTATTATGCTCCTCTACATGTTTCGAGCACTACTATGCTCATCTTCATGAGGACAATTGTATTATTACAGCATCTCGTATCGTCACTCTCTTTAGGTGACTGTTCAGTACACAGGTTACGAGACGACGAGACTCCTCTCGTAACTTGTGGTCTGAAGAGTCACCCAAAGAGAGTGACAATGCCAGATGCTGTGTTAATACAATTGTCCTCCTGAAGATGAGCACAGTAGTGCTCGAAACATGTAGAGGAATGTAATAAATGTATTAAAATAAAGAATTTGTTCATCAAGTTGGTAAAAAATACTATCACTATGTTACGATGCACGGTCAACAAAACGTAAAAAATGTTGCTGATGATTACTTAGACATTAAGTTGTGTGCCGACTTAAATTTACATTCGTTTTATTTACTAGTGATCAGGCAATAGGGCATGCTGTAGTCAGGGAGTGGTATAACATCAGACGGCACGCACTATGTCCAAAATGTACATATGAATCAGCAATAAACGCTGAGTAATAATGTGTGGTACTAAGTGCAGTGGTATTTCTGACAACGATATCGACAACACTGGCCGGAACACCCCGTTTGGCACCTGAGAATCTTTCTTATGCTCCACGCCAACCAGAGAGTGTTTCGGATTTCTCGTCCAGGAAGCTTAACGTGGGAAATCAGAAATCTGCCACGCCGTTTAAGGTGCAAGAGAAGACTCCAACGGACGGCGATAGGGGAACAGGTCTAGGCCTAAGAAGGCTTTAACAAGGAGCTGGAGAAAAGTGCATAATATAGAGATTCAAAATCCGTAGGCGATTCTTAACGCGACTAATTCAAGGACAGCCTATAGCACGCATGAAGAGCATAAGAAATTCGTAGATTAAATATCAGCCTTTCAAGGAAGATCTTATAAAGTGGGATTCCATACATCATTTTGGGTACAAGTTTATTTGGAATATAGACCACAAATATGCCTAAAAGTAATTCGAAAATATTTTGAAATTTATATACATATATATAGGATGATCAAAATCTCTGTGCACCTGATGATTACAATACAGAAAGAAGGTGCATAGAGACCTTTTGATTACCCTGTATATGTCAATGTGTATATATCAAAGAAGTACTTAAGCATCTACCTTTCGTTAACTGCAATTCCACATGAGATGCTCTACGTTTCTGTTTTCATAAGACGCTACTGTTGTCTGAAGTAGACTGTCAGAGCACGAGCGTAAAACGAAATGAGCTGAACACCTGCACATTACAACGTCGAGGGACAGAGCAGGAAATTAAATGTGATTTTTAAGTGCTCGAAAATTACAGAAATTACAGCCGCAATTTTCATTCCCTTGTGGAAGTAATTTACTGCTCTTCGTTGCAGGTACTTTTACCTGCTGATGTAAGTGTCCACGTCTCTACACGCTGTATGTGCCCTCTGGTTCGAAAGGTGCAGGAAATCAGTAGCTTATGAACTGATGCCACGGAGGTACCATGGTGCATGTTCGATCCTCAGGTTGTATAACACTACTATTTCAACTGAAAAGGCTACTTAACGTAACTTCAGTGGCTTACAGGCCTACGGACAAATGACACGATAAGAGACGCTCATGAACAGCAAGTAAGGTTCTGGAAGGTAACGGTCTGTATAAACATTACCTTCAATGACTGTTCTGAAGAGACGAAAAATTACACGAACACAGTCGGGACCGACGGTGACCCGGCGAGATTCGAACAGGGCTAATTGAAAAAATATTTCGGCTCCTTGCTGCTATAGGAACCTGTTGTGTACGAGCTGAAAGGCTGAGATCGAGGTCCGATTGACTCTATAAGGACAGTCACGTTCCAGTCAAGAAACGGTCAAATATTCTGTACAGTGTGTGATTATGAATGTCTGCCTACACTAACAATCACGTCCAAGGCTCGGGACTTTCTCGAACAGTGACACTTACATACGAAAAAACATATTCAATGACCGTGAACGGGCCGTGAAATGACTGTGGGCATACCCACAGTGAGAATTGAAGCTTAATATAACAGCTGAAAGAATAATTTGGGCGGGCATGGAGAAACCACTCCCAGTTTGCTCGGTAAGGTTTCATCCAAGCATTCCTCTAGGAGTATGCGTTAGGTAAAGGTACAGCAATCCCACTACAGGCCTGGACAGGTCCTGAGGGTTCCAGGAGGTTCAGACTCCCTGGTTTCAAGACAGTCAGCACATGAAGGTTGTAAGGTTGTCAGCCTTATGCACCAACTGCCTTTACCCTCCAGGAAATATTCCTGGTACTCATTTCTGTTAGACGATGAGTCAACCCCCGGGTCAAAGTGTGACCGGATGGATTATATGAATGAAAAATTCCAATGACACCATGGGGAATCGAATCCGCTACCTTCCGGCTTGTAGCGCTGTGCCTACCTTCATTTTCCGTGCCTGCAAATGGCAAAGACAGCCCTCAAGAGGTCCTACGTTTATAGCACTTATTTTGAGTATGAAAAATACATCAAGGTCATGCAGCACTGACATGAACCCAACTCTTACTAAAGAGTAGTCACTTATCCCTGTCCCACGGCAGGTGTTAAAACGGAACACTTCTCACATGACAGACCCGTTATCAGTGTGTGAACACCCGACTGTTCTTTCCTGGAGTACTTCAAGGCTCGTCCCTCTGGCAACAATGTTCCTATTCAAAACAAACTTTTTCGTATTTAAAAACTACTATATTAGCAATTTATTTCCTTCCGGGGATTAGAAGATTATGTATATTCTTCAAACTCCCACTTAAACTCTCTTCAGAGGCTGGGCATGTGCAGTTAATATGCATTTTCTCTTAATACCATTTGTCTGCAATTCACAAAACGTTCCTTACATGTAGAGGTCGTCAGGATCTGTGACGCAGTATTATAAACTTTAACATTTCAAAAGCAATTTATGTCAGCTGCAATATTCATAAGATATGCATGTATTGAATTGAAAAAAGCTCCAGAACTTATTCATTATATGCTGTCGTACAACACTGAGACATTTAACTGGTAACTGCTAAGGTGCCTTAACCGCGTCTAAGTAACGAGGCAGTCGAATAAGTTATGGACTTGATCATAAATAACTCAACGAACAAAGACTGAATGGGAAAACTGGGCTTTAGTCGAAAAGTGAAGTCACGAATATATCCGAGAAATATCATGGAATGGGGAAAATTCCCTTTTTCATGACTCGTTGTTCTTATTATACCTCTTTTTAATATTCGGGCATAAATGTCTCTGACGACACGACATAAATACCAGTCGGAAAACAAGTTGGCTATTAAAGACGCACAGTATACAGAAAATTCAAAGCGGACGATGAAACGGACGGTGTAAATATATACAGAGGAAATATCTGGTTTGCTTTCAAATGGTTTCCAAACAACGTGTACAGTACCAAGCAGACAACACAAGGAGGTAGCTGACTCTCTTAGTATTCGCAGCTGCGTGGAGTTCGCTTGAAGGGAGGGGCAAATTCATGCATTAGGTAAACTGAATATCTTCTTCAATAACGCAGCCAGAAGCAAAGTAAAGTGTTACAAGAATAACAAAATTTAACTAGCTATTTGTGAGGAAGTCAGGACCGCCTCTGTGGTCTAGTGGTCAGAGTTTCTGGCTACAGATACAGAGGTCCCGGGTTCGATCCCCGGCGCT
>Ga0123354_10020730_pt1 | contig 10346 bp, 5 predicted proteins | sample TergutLab28metaG_2_FD_97872 | JGI IMG/M metagenome (GOLD analysis project Ga0123354, IMG submission 97872) | Labiotermes labralis P4 segment gut microbial communities from Petit-Saut dam, French Guiana - Lab288 P4 | ecosystem: Host-associated > Arthropoda: Insects > Digestive system > Gut ...
AATAATTTACTATTCTTACTTTCATTCCGTAATGTCTTATGGGGTAATTTTCTGGGGCCATTCATCACTTGGGATAAAAGTTTTTAGACTACAGAAAAGAATAACAAGAATTATGACAGGGAGCAGAAATAGAGACTCATGTAGAAAACTATTTATAAGTATGGAAATCCTCCCTCTTCCCTCCCTGTATATTTTTCTTCTTCTACGATTTGTTACAAAAAAACAAGGACCTATTTACCACAAATAATGAGTTTCATAACCTTTGTACACGACAACATCACAATTTTCATCAGCCTTCTGTTAATTTAAGGAAGTATCAGACTGGAGTGTACTGCAGGGGCATAAAGATATTCAGTAGTCTTCCTGCATATACAAAAAAGGAGTTTACTAATTCCACAAAATTCGTTTCTCTGGCAAAAAATTTCCTACGTGAAAATCCATTTTACTCACTGGAAGAGTACTTTAATTTCTGTACGACATAAGGATTACAATACAATGTCACTGAATTATAAAGTATTATATTTGAATTCTCTGGACTGTGAACAGTGATATTTAGCTAATTTTTAAAAGTTGTTAAATCTAGCATATTTACTGTGTACAGATAAGACATTGGGCAGTAATTTTAGTTAGCTTTTTAATTTTTATATTATAATATCCTTTTACCACTTTACATCGTGACTGAATATTTCTAATCCGTGGTAGTGTGAACAATGATTCTCAGTCAATTTTAAAAATTGTCAAACATAACATAACACACTACGTGTATATAAAGCAATCAAGAATGGGCTCAATTGTATTGCATGTTTTACTTTATGATATATTTTTTGATATAATTATTTTATATCTATATTACACTAACATTATGACAAACTCTATATCCTATAGGTTGATTTACCTTGTATGGATTGACAGAATGCATAATAAATGAATGAATGCCCGAAGTACACTGACTTTCTTCCAAACCCACGAGCCCTTGAAGTCCATATCAAGTTCCATCATACCCAGAGCACACAGACCTTGTTCTCAACCCATCAAGACTTGCTCCAACATTGCAGTCTAATGTGACTCAGTCATATAAAGATCCCCTTCTGGGGTATACTTATGTGTATGGAATCTAAAAGAACCAATTAAAAATGTGTACCCCCCCCTGAGGCCAACTTTCAGTGGCACACATCATGACCTTTAAACATGCAGTGTACCAGTTCAAAGCTCGCCAAACTCACGGTGTAGATGTTTGGCCCTTCGATGTGCAATGAGTCAAGCTCATTATTACAATTTTAAAGCACAAAATTCATTTTATGACTTGGACGTGGAAGTTGGACAAGTCTGATGGTGAACGTGAAAGAGCAGAGAGCAGCACTAACCACAACAACAGAGCAACACAAGAACGCAGCAAGGCGACTAGTGACCATCAGGACATGCGACAGTTACATGCGTAAGTTGACAACTACAGACTAGTGTGGCATAGGAAACTTGAGAGATGGTCTGTTCCGAAATACAACTTCCCCACCGTAACGTGGATTGGGAGTGCATGTCATGCTACCAGAGGTGAGAATTCTAAATTTCACAGCAGTCACTTCTACATGGAGGAGGAGAACTACGGGACTAAGCAGACCAAACAGCACTCAGTACCTCAAAATCCTGGTACATCCACCCGATCAATTGGATGCGTGGAAACATGAAAATAAATGTCATTAAAGAAATATTGAAGCGAGAGAAAAAAAAAACACACTGTAATTCTAGATTGCAGTTATGGTTAGTGCGTGTGGCAACTATTTTCTTTCATTTTCCTTTTGTGAAGCTCATACCTCAAAGTACATAAATAAGCATCCAAGGACCATCTCAAAAGTTCCTAAGCTTTTGATTTGTTATACAATAAGAGTCTGTGTAAAAAAATATATTTAACTTTACTTATTTTTTTTTTGTATGTCCCACTCACAAGATATAGAGAGAAAGATAAAGGGCATACAACATTCAAAGAAAGATAAATGAAAACAAAACGTAAAGTTAACAGAGCAAGTTAACTGTTAAAGAGCATGACACGGAGCGGAACGGAGAGCATTCATGCAGAATGAAAACACCGAATTGAAAGGAAACAAAACAAAACGTTAACCTACAAACGGAACACTTCTACCTTCCCATATATTGAGGGAGGGTTGGGGCGGGGGGGGGGATGAAACTGTTCCACGAGAGGGGTAAAAAAATTCATCACTGCAAAATGTTTTAGTATAAGTTACAGAAAATAAAGCAAAGAATGATCAATAATGGAAAAAAATGACAAAAAAAAAAAAGAAAAGGGCATAAGAATGATGATTTACGACTATAGGGTGAGGGCATGTCTCTCGATCAATACAAATAGTAGTAGGAAAGTTTTGAGAGGTCCTTGCAGTTCCAACCATAATAATAAAAACACATCAGTATCATTGGTACATACAGACAGTTGAGCTGGTAGTGGCTGCACTCATGCGGGGCACAGCAACACACACTGACTTTAGAGGGTTACCGTGGCGCAGCAGACCGACTCGGTACGCGACCGTCTGCTGCTGCTTTCCCAAAAACCATTGTTAAGCCCATGTTGTACTGACAGAGCTGTCAGTGCACTGTGGACAAATGGCGCTTGCAACAGCGCAATGCAAACACAGCATGGCACAAGTAACAGTTTAAAGGGTGTGACAATATCTGCCAGTAATAACACAAATTTTGTAGGTGTCTACACTGCAACAAACACACAGGTAGTACAATCATCTGGGAGCTGACCACAACTAGGGAGAGATTATTACAAACAGAATGCACCCAGCTCAGAGTGCAGCCAGCTAAGCAGTAATGTGGCAGGCAGTCTGTGGCATAGCACAACACAACTCCTATTTCCTGTGATGTGATGTCATGCATACGGTCATTATTTTCCATCTGACAACTACCGGTTGTTACTTGCTGTTGGCTCATTTATCATATTAATGTAGGTCACTCAGCTGACCACCCGTACGTGCATCAGAGTAGCAGAAAGCAACAAATGATATCTGTCTCACAAAATAACGGTCCACTGCCTCATCCCAGATTTATCACTCAACAAGTTTGGCCATAATTTTCATGACAAGTGTTAAACTGTGTGTGTGTGATACGCTACAAATAGAAATTGGGAACGTTCTTTCCGTGGGATTGCAGAAACACTCAACATATAAGTGCCCTTACAACTATCTGCTCTACAAAACCTACTGTCAACATTTCAGAAGTTTCTGTAGCATTTTTCCACAGTTTAAAGCATAATTTGTTACAGAGACGCCATTCTTTCAAGTCTGTCATTTTCTGTGTACACCAAAATTGCCAATGGAACAATACATGCTTGTAATTAAACAAGATACTGCTCAACAGTCAGGGGTGTCATGGTATTATATCAAGCAGTCTGTAACTCAGCAGACTCACACCTGACAGTAGAAGTCTGTGCTAGCTGCAGTAGTGTCACCATATGGTCAGTCCAGAAACTATCTGATCACACCATGTTCATATCAATTACATTATCACTCGTAACTGAGGGAAATATGAACCTTACACATCTTCAGTGTTTGTAATCAAAGCCTAGCTGCTCTAAGCTTTGAAAGTGTAGCAAGAGATGGCAATAGTGATCAATGAAAACTCATGTGAAATCAGCACAGCCTGTCAATTACACACAACTGTCAAACTGTGTTAAACTCTATAGGCCATCGACAATGTGTAAGGGGTTAAATCGGCACATGACAAGGCACTTTGACTTCAAATGCTGACCATACGTGATTAAAGAAATAAAAAGTCCCAGAGAGACAGTATAAGAGCAAGACACATTCACTGCAGCTGCAGTCCTGCCCAGTGTAATCCATATGAGGTATGAATTCGGACAGTAAATACACAACTTTCGAACCATACGGTGGAACCACAAATTTACTGGAGGCCAGTGCATCTCAGTACTTTCTCTGGTGTTTCTTATGTCACTCACATCATTGTATAATTCTTAACCTTTAGACGCCTAACGTCAACTATAGTTGACGTACCGCACCACTAACCTCCAAAGTTGCATTTTATATATTTACTCAACAAATATAGGTACTGAATATTTTAAACATGGTGTATACCCTCCGTTTTTTTCTCTTCAAAATGCAGTTTGTTTCATAATTCTAACTTGTTTGGTTCCTGTATTATTCACATTTTATATACAGGGTGTGCTGAAATTTAAAAAAAAATAATTCCGGCGCCAAAAGGTTAATTAATACATCAACCAACAAATGCGCTTAATAAAATACCGTGCTCAGGGCGTCTTCCTGAGGACGGCACCCTGGTGCCAAAACATGCAAGTGATCAATGTTTGTCATAAACTATATTTCATTAGGTACACTTGTTGGTTCATGTATTAATTCTCTGGTGTGTGCAAAATGAGAAGTTTCACAAATAAACCCATTGCTTCATCATGTGTCTGTCCATATGCATGTAACAATTTTAAGCCGCTGAAGGGACTTCCATTAGTTGTGAGGCATGACATCTTGTTGCGCTGCGTGAATCAATGCTATCTACAGCAATATGTGTAGCGCACCATTAACCTTTTGGCGCCGGAATTATTTTTTTAATTTTAGCACACTCTGTATATAAAATGTGAATAATACAGGAACCAAGTAAGTTAGAATTATGAAACAAACTGCATTTTGAAGAGAAAAAAAACGGACAGTACACACCATGTTTCAAATATTCAGAACCTATATTTGTTGAATAAATATATAAAATGCAACTTTAGAGGTTAGGCGGTGCAGTATGACCACTAAAGTTGACATTAGGCATCAAAAGGTTAATATACTTTCATTGCTGTTGTGTTAACACTGACTGTATAATTTCTGTAGAATTTCAGGGACTCACATTAGGCTTGATACCGAAGAGTTTTGCTAACAGCCGTCATCACGTCCCAACAGTAGTTTGAATCACACAACGAGAACAGATGCTTAACGCACAGACCCACGTCCATTTCCGTGAGTATCGCAATATATTTACTAGAGTATAAATTGGCAGAAATAGTTTAAAAACTATGACCAGTACAGTTTTTCAGAAAGTGTTACAGCGGTCGATATATTGATGGAGCAAAGACATTACATTTATTATATGTTGCATGTATTTTCCACCTTTCAGCAGCTTGTCATAAAAAACAAAGGAATGCAAACTTCTGAAGTGGCACTAGCATTAGGACCATCCAGCGTAGTGCCTTAAAAAAGTTTCGTACGATAACAGAAGCGACGTTTATTATCGTGTTCTTTTCAACAAAGCGAAAGTTAACCTGGAAACTGTATGTAACACTGTCATGTGATTAATGTAACTTTGCCTCATACATGGGTTTGCTAGGAAGACATAACAGTGTGAGTTAGATTTGAGTGTTGACATGCAGTTGCACTTTTTAAATCCCAAAATGTTCTTTGTACGAAATAAAGATTAAAAAAAAAAAGAAATTATAATAATTGGAACTACATTACAAAAATATATAACAGTTGTGTAAACTTAACGTACCTTAAAATGAACAATGCAACAGCAAGTGACAGCATTGAAACGTAAAAGAAAGAGATGCATGGGATGACCAAGGAAAAGAAGGTTCAGCCATGAATTGGACAACATTCTGAACAAAGGAACTAGCTAGAAAGAAACCAAAAAGGAAAGACTGTGGATTAATAAAAGAAACTGAAGACTTTTTTGATCATTACACTACACAAAGCAGAAACAATGCAAAAACAGGAAGAGGAAGAAGTGCTGAAACATATTCAAAATGTATATAGTTTATATGTGCTTAGCAATGGCTAGCCCCTGTAACACACATTATGGAGACTATGCAAACACAAGTGCCCATACACACATTTCTGTATTACTCTGAACGGACGGCACTGAAAAGTACGTAGTATGCTTAAATTTCACAGAGTATTTCAACAGTATTTAGATAATGTCACCACAGACGTGCGCTGCCACATGTCCTGCCCTCATGCCAACTCTTATGTCATGACACTATGCTGCAAGGAAACACAGGTTTATAATACTGCCAGGCTGGCACTGTGATCGTCAACCAACTGCCAACCAACTGCCAACCTCTATGTCAAACACTCAATTTTTAAACATAAATACTACATTCTTTAGTAATCACAGGTGATGCAAAGTAATTAGGCACTGAGTACGTTTCTCATTCATCTCATCTCCTTAGCAATAAGCAACTTGGGCTCTAATGACAAAAGAAATAACAGCCGTTACACACACTGTACTTGGAAGTTCCTGTTTCTAGCACATTAATGTATGTTAGGGATGGCCATTTTGGGATTTATGTGACATATGTTTATGGAAGAGTTAGCACTTCTTCAGTAGTTATGTGACTGTCTTTGTACTAACAAATTACTTTGTATCAACAACATTACCAGCAACACCAGCACCATCACTGTAATTAATTAATTATCAAGGTTTTTAACAAATAGTTCAGTGGTGCCACATCTATGATTTTAACTACCATATAACTATCATAAGGTAAAGCAGTCCCATTACAGGTCTGGAGTGGCCCAGAGGGTTCCAGGAAGTTAAGGCTCCCAGACTTCGTGACAACGGCACAGGATGGTGGTAAGGTTGTCAGCCTTATGCACCGGCCGCCTTTACCCCCAGGAAATGCTTCCGGTACTCATTTCTGTTAGAGGCTGAGTTGACCCCAGGGCCATAGTGCAATCGGAAGGATTTTATGTCAATGAAAAATCCAGTGACAACAGCTGGGATCGAACCAGCGACCTTCCAATTTGTAGCACAGCGCCTTAACCACTGCGCTACCGCGGTCCACATATAAATATCGTACCTTTCATAATTTATGACGTAATTACTGTAGAAACCATTGTTAATAGCTACATAACAACACACAGTTTTAGCTAAAGAGCACAAAAGTTCTCCCCCGTGATTGGGAATGTGACACCGAGGCATGTAGGAGAAACACGATAAACGTATGTAGTGAATAACCATTGTGCATTTGGTTGGTATGACTGTAGAACATTTAAGAGTATAAGAATGCAGAGAATGGGGTATTTAAAAAAAATTAACTTGAATCGATTAAACTAAATCATGCACTCAGTAAGCAATATTCATATAATCCCCATCAAAACACACTTCTTAATGTGTAACAATGCCTGTTTACTTATTCAGCTACATGCAGTCATACAGACATACATGTGTACTCAGCATTTCTGTATGCAGACTTGTATGTATCCCCAGTGATGGTTAAATGATCAACTGAAATGTACAGAATGAATCAGCAGGTAAAAGTACACCCTTGTACAGGCACTGAGGCTCTGTAAAGGCCGTACAGCCCATACAGGGAGTAGAGGTATAGCTCTACTCTTTCTTGACCACGGCACTAGAAGGGGGTGAGGGGTCAACGTCACGCCCTGGCCACTCTTTACCCTCGGGAAAGACCTGGCATCCATTGTACAGGAGGATGGGTGGGCCCCAGGGTCGGTCTGGACAGGTGCGGAAAATCTCGGCCCCACCAGGATTCGATACCCGGACCATCCAGCCTGTAGCCAGTTGCTATAATGACTGAGCTACCCAGCCCACGAATCAGCAGGTACTCTTATGTAACTAAAAGTGTGCTTTTATTGTTTATGGATAAATAAATGTAAATTCCAGTGAAATGACTGTTAAAATTTATCATCCTAATACTCATATTTGTTGAATAAAGAGAGACCAACTTGATGTCACTTGCTTTATTATTTCATTATTTAATGCTCAACATGTTTCGGATGTTAATACACCCATCCTCAAGAGCTTGCGACTTATTTGTTGAGTTATTTCATGGGTTGTATTGCTCTGTAAGGTCAGAGGTTTTTGCATTATTTAGTGGCGAGTGATTAGTTGTGACGTGCGTGGTTGTTTTAGAAAGCGTTTTTCTTCAAATATTGGCCGCTGGAAGAAACACGCTTTCTAATACAACCACACACGTCATGACTAAACGCTCATCACTATATACGTACGCTAATGCAAAAACCTCTATCCTTACAGAGCAATACAACCCATGAAATAACTCAACAAATAAGTCGCAAGCTCTTGAGGATGGATGTATTAACATCCGAAACATGTTGAGCATTAAATAATGAAATAACAAAGCAAGTGACATCAAGTTGGTCTCTCTTCATTCAACTATCAAGACAATGCACGGTCCAATAAACATAAGACTCATATTTGTGTACGGAAATGCATGAAAATTTTGGGAGCTAAGTCTCTGTTTTGGTAAATTAACATTTCTTGATTTCAAACTTTCTCCGTTTTCTGAATGTCGTATTCTTTCTTTCGGGTGATTCCCCTGCATCTGAATTTTATATTCAGACATTTCTGAACACTCTGTCAGTACCATCGTCATAGGTGGCGTAAGCAGGGAGGATAACTGGGATGACATTGCTAACGTACGTACAGGTACGTACACAGGCAAAGGTCTGGCTCAAAATTGCCTTCTGATCGGCTCAGGCAATTTTAAGCCAAACCTTTACCTGTATAAATACCGTAGTAATATCATCCCAGTTATTTTTCCTCATGAAACCACCAATGAAGATGGGACAGTGTTCTGAAATGTCAACACATAAAATTCAGACACAGGGGAATCACCCAAACGAAAGAACACAACATATTAACATTCGCTTAGATACACGAAAATGACCGTTATGGGACCCACACAGTCCCCTACTTCCATTCCCTCAAACAAATCAACACAATTACAAGAAATATGAATAGCAATATCTTGACGACTTGGGAAAAAGCACGTACAAGAGATTCCTCAGCAAGCAAGCCTTGTACCTAGTAACACTGAGCCCAAGTTATGAAACAAATCATTTTGGTACACCACTTGAAAGGTTCTCTCAGAGGTCAGTAGTTTGAAACCACAGTGCTGACACAAACAACGTGCTACACGCCATTACCTTGCTGTTTGCGAAGAGAAGACCAACACCTTCCATGCACACCTGGAGTAGACCACCTTCTCCTGTGCGCATGTCTTGAACAGGAAATTCCCCACCAAGTTCCAGACCTGCCAACATACCACTACCACGTGCTGCAGCTTGCTCCATTGCTTCTTTGATGGCATAGTATAGTTCCTTACACTGCAAAACAACATGACAACAGAAAGCACCGTTAGCAAATAACTTCATACTGCACACTGTTCACAGATTATTGCAGGTCTATGTTACTGCAGAGGAAGCGCAGTAGCACAGTGGTTAAGGTGCTGTGCTAAAAATCGGAAGGTCGCTGGTTCGATCCCAGCTGGTGTCACTGGATTTTTCATCGACATAAAACCCTTCCAATTGTACTATGACCCTGGGGTAAATTCAGCCTCTAACAGAAATGAGTAAAAAAGGTAAAAGCAGTCCCGTTACAGGCCCAGAGGGTTCCAGGAAGTTAAGGTTCCCAGATTTCATGACAAGGGCACAGGATGGTGGTAGGTTGTCAGCCTTACGCACCAGCCACATTTACCCCCAGGAAATACTCCTGGTACTCATTTCTGTTAGAGGCTGAGTCTACCCCAGGGCCATAGTGCGATCGGAAGTATTATGTCAGTGAAAAATCCACTGACACCAGCTGGGATCGAACCAGTGACGTTCTGATTTGTAGCACAGCACCTTAACCACTGTGTCACTGCGGTCCCCACAGAAATGAGTAACAGGAGCATTTCCTGGGGGTAAAGGCGGCCAGTGCGTAAGGCTGGCAACCTACCACCAACCTGTGCCATTGTCATGAAATCTGGGAACCTTAACTTCCTGGAACCTTCTGGGCCACTCCAGGCCTGTAATGGGACTGATTTATCTTTACCTTTTATGTTACTGCAGAGTTATGTGCCATTTCCCACGGTTTTATGTCACTTCAAAGTAAGGTCTCGCTAAGAAACCTGACTACACAGTGTTTGCCTTCAGCAATTGACAGTTATTCACTACAGCAAGATGTTCCACATAGTTATGAACACAACCATTACTGCTAACTTCCCATGATGCCACATATTAATCTCTGACACTCAAACAGCTGCGTACATTAAGCTCCTCTGACTACAGTGGCTGTAGTAACAGTAACCCTGACAAAAGGACTCTGTACACAACAAAAATTATGTCACACTTGCTCTCTGTCTTTTGTGTAATCATCTTAAAATGCATACAGAAGAAAAACAGCAAATTTTTTTTTACAACTTCGTTTATAGATTTTGTAAATTAACTAAGCTGACACACAAATTTTTCATGTATGTTTATTTCTATTCTCTACATGTTTCAGGCAACTATGTGCCCATCATCAGGAGAATTAACTGTATCTTTGCGATACCTGGTATATGTCGCTCTGTGTGGACGACTGTC
>Ga0123354_10020732_pt1 | contig 10345 bp, 8 predicted proteins | sample TergutLab28metaG_2_FD_97872 | JGI IMG/M metagenome (GOLD analysis project Ga0123354, IMG submission 97872) | Labiotermes labralis P4 segment gut microbial communities from Petit-Saut dam, French Guiana - Lab288 P4 | ecosystem: Host-associated > Arthropoda: Insects > Digestive system > Gut ...
CGGAGGATTTACAAACCGCACCGTGATGCGGGATATGCCTGAGCATACCACGCTGATTGGCCGAATCCGTAAAGACGCGAAACTTTATGCTCCGCCTGATGCCCCTGCGGCTTCACGAAGAGGAAGGCCGCGTTGGTACGGCTCTGTTTTGCCGACGTCGGAACAGATCCGGCAAGATGACTCCATCCCCTGGATGCAAGTTGAAGCATTTGCCGCAGGAACTCGCTGCCTCTTTGACGTAAAAAGCATTCCAGCCGCACGGTGGGCAGGCGCCGGCGACCGCACCGTACAAGCGCTGATCATCCGGCCTATCTGATCTGTACAGACCCGGCATTGCCTCTCTCGCGGTTCCTCCAGGCGTATCTGTGGCGATGGGAAATCGAAGTGAACTTCAGAGATGAAAAAAGTTTGCTGGGGGTCGGGCAAGCCCAGGTGCGCACGCAAGCTTCCGTGGAAAAAGTTCCCTCACTTATTGTGGCCGCCTATGCCATGCTCCTCCTGGCGGGTGCCTCCGCCAGCGACTCCTCGAAAATGCTCCCCAAGCCCAAATGGCAGCAATCCCAACCAGGGGAACGATGCTCTACTCGACAGCTGATAGGGCTCTTGCGATCTCAGCTATGGGAAAAAGCCATGATGATGAATTTAAGGCGCTCCGCCTCAACATGCTCCACAACCCGAACACAGGTAAATCTCAAAAACTCTTTGGCTTCCGCCGTTTGTTATGCCTAAAGTTTCTTTTGGTCCTTTTCTTTGGACAAGCCAGAAAAGAATGCACCTCCCGCAGCGAGACCGAACTATTGGGGCGAGGGCCGGGCGGTCAGGCGGAGGGGGCGGCCGGGGAATCGTCCCGCAGGGCTTGGATGGCCAAGGCGGCTGCGCCGAGTAGTGCGGTTTGCGGGTTGAGGATCACCCGGACTGGGATGTGGGCCAGCATCTGGCGGTAAACCCCTCGGGTAAAGACGGCCATGAACCGCGGCGCCTCGATCAATGGCAGTAGCCTTGCCGCCAGGCCGCCGCCGATGAAAACGCCGCCAAGGGCAAGGGTCTTGAGGGTGAGGTTAGCGGCTTCGTCGGCCAGGATGTCGAGGAAGAGGCGCAGGGCTTGCACCGCAGGTTCGCAGGGTTTTCCGTGCTGTACGGCATTGATGGCTGCCTGGACGATGGCCGGCGTTTTGTCGGCGGCCTGCGCCAGTTCGGCCTTTAGCCATTCCGGCGCTGGATGGTCGGCGGCGACAAAGGCGAACAGTTCGGGGATCGCCAGGCCGGAACAGACCTGTTCCACTGAAACGTGGCCGTGCCGTGCCGCCATGAAGCGCAACAGCTCTATTTGTTCGGCTGTCCTGGGCGCAAAGCTGGCGTGGCCGCCTTCCGAGGGAAAGGGCAGGAAAAGATCGCCATACGGCACGAGGAAGGCCTCGCCTAGACCGCTGCCCGGCGCCAGCACCGCCATGGCCGCTCCGGTGGAGGCCTGTCCGTCCGGGTTGAGCGGATGCAGGTCTGCGGGCCCAAGCCAGGGAATGCCGGCGGCAGTGGCCACCAGGTCGTTGATCAGCAGGACCTGGCCGCACCCGAGGCGGGCCTGTAAGGCCTCGCCCGCAATCGACCAGGAGAGGTTGGTCATGTGGACCGCGTTGTGCAGAACCGGCCCAGCCACACCCAGGCAGATGGCCGCTGGTGCGGTCTGATTGGTGAGGAAGGCGGCCAGCAGGTCGTCGAACCCGGCGAAGTCCCGGTTGCGGAAGGTCTGTTGCCGCAGCGGCGGGCCGGGCCAGGCTTCGGCCCGGTATAGCGCCAGGTTGGTCTTGGTGGCGCCGAGATCGCCGGCCAGGAGCAGGCCGCTGCCGCCGTTGGTTGCGGTCATCGTCTCTCACCCGTCCTTGAGCAACCGGATGTCCCAGGCCTCGGAACGGTTGTTGTTGGCCGGGTTGTCGACGATCTTGAACTCGAAGATCCGGTACGGTTCTTGGAAGAAATGGTCCGAGGAGAGCGTTGACTTCGACAGGTGGAAAAAGACCGTTTCCGAGTGGAGCACGCCCTCCTGCAGCCGGTAATAGCGGAAAAAGCCGAAGCCCCGGTCCTGGTTGAAATTGGCCACCGTGCCCCGCTGCCAGCGATCGCTGTTGTCGCCGTGGCTGCCAATGATCGGCAACAGGCCGGGCACCAGGAAACCGGAAATATAGGAATCGGCCACCTCTCGTAACTCCTTGCTGACATTGTGGAATCCGATCACCTCCACCCGGCAGCCCATGTTCTGCAGGGCAATGATCAGGCGAAGGAAATCGCCGTCGCCGGTGAGCAGGATGATCCGGTCGAGGTTGCGGGCCTGGAGCAGGGCGTCGATGGCCAAATCCATGTCGGCATTGGCCTTGGTGGTGATGTTGCCGTCCTCGTCTTTGAACCGGCGGACATATTTCTTGATGATCTTGAAGCCGCAGTTGCGCAGGATGTTGTGGTAGGCATAGACCTTCTGTCGGTACTCCGGATCGCGCTGGGTGCGTTCGTGATCTTCGGCCAGGTAGCAGTTGGCCCGCAGCAGTGCCGAATTTTTGCTGTTGGCCAGGCTGACGAGCACGTCGTAACGCATGCCGTAGCCGCCACTCATCTTGATGTTTTCGGCGTCAACGTAAATTGCTGTCTTGTGCATGGAGTAATATGTGCGTCGCAGTGATTCCAGGGGGGTGCAGGTCTGAGCTTATTCCCACTCGATGGTCGACGGTGGTTTGGAGGAGATGTCGTACACCACCCGGTTGACGCCGCGCACCTCGTTGATGATCCGGTTGGAGATGCGGCCCAGTAATTCATAGGGCAGGCGCGTCCAGTCAGCGGTCATGGCATCCTTGCTGTCCACGCAGCGCAGGGCGATGACGTGTTCGTAGGTGCGGCCGTCGCCCATGACGCCCACGGTCTGGATGGGCAGCAGCACGGCAAAGGACTGCCAAACCTTGCGGTACCAGCCGGCATCCTTCATCTCCTCCAGCACGATCACGTCGGCCTGCCGCAGGGTGGCCAGCCGCTCGGCTGTGATATCCCCCATGATCCGGACGGCCAGGCCCGGTCCGGGGAAAGGCTGCCGGTATATGGCTTCCTCGGGCAGGCCCAGTTCCAAGCCCAATTCGCGCACCTCGTCCTTGAACAGTTCGCGCAGGGGCTCAATCAGATCCAGCTGCATCCGTTCGGGCAGACCACCGACGTTGTGGTGCGATTTGATCGGCGCCTTGCCGCGGAACGCCACCGATTCAATCACATCCGGGTACAGGGTTCCCTGGGCCAGATAGCGGACCTGCCCAACCTTTCTGGCCTCGGCCTCGAAGATTTCGATGAAGCCGTTGCCGATCCGTTTGCGCTTTTCCTCGGGATCCTTGACCCCGGCCAGGGCCGCCAGAAAATACCCGGACCCATCGACATCGATGACCTTGAGCCGGGTCGTTTCACGGAAGAAGCGGAGCACGCTTTCCGATTCGCCAGCCCGCATCAGGCCGGTGTTGACGTAGATGCATGTCAACTGGTCGCCGATGGCCCGATGGACCAGGGCTGCGGTCACCGAGGAGTCCACTCCGCCTGACAGGGCGCAGATCACCCGGTCGGCGCCGACCTTGGCCTGGACTTCGGCCACGGTCGCATCGATGAAGGAATGCATGGTCCAGTCGGGCCGGCAGCCGCAGAGGCCGAAGATGAAGTTGCCCAGCACCTCGGCGCCGATCAGGGTGTGGGCGACCTCGGGGTGAAACTGGACGCCGACAAAGGGTTGTTCGGCATGGCGGATGGCCGCATAGGGCGAATGGGCGCTGGTGGCCGAGACCGCGAAGCCTGGGGCCAGTGCTTCGATGCGGTCGCCGTGGCTCATCCATACCCGGTGATGGGTTGGCGCCGTTTCCAGCCCGGCGAACAGGCCGCCGGCGTATTCGACATGGAGCTGCGCCTCGCCGAATTCCCGCTTCTCGGCCCGCTCCACCTTGCCGCCCAGTTGGATCGTCATCAGTTGGGCGCCATAACAGATACCCAGCACCGGCACACCGAGCCCGTAGATGCCGGGATCGCTGATCGGAGCATCATCGTCGTAGACGCTGGCCGGGCTGCCCGACAGGACAATGCCGGTGGGCTGCATGGCCGCCAGTTTGTCGAGGGGCAGAGTGTAGGGATGGATCTCGCTGTAGACTTTTTGTTCGCGGATACGGCGGGCGATCAACAAGGTGGTCTGTGAGCCAAAATCGAGGATGACGATTTTTTGTGTGGACATAGGTTGCCTTTCCTGGGTTTGGGAGCGGAGGACGGGAGATTACAACCCTTCCGTCCGGTAGTTCGGGGCCTCTTTGGTGATGATGACGTCGTGGACGTGCGACTCGCGCAGGCCGGCCGAAGAAATCTGGACAAAGCGGGCCTTCTGGTGCAGCTCCTCAATGGTGGCGGCGCCGGTGTAGCCCATGCCCGAGCGCAGACCGCCGAGCAGTTGGTAGATCATTTCAGAAATCGGACCGCGGTAGGGCACCTTGCCTTCGATGCCTTCGGGCACCAGCTTGCTGCCTCGGCTGTCCTGGAAATAACGGTCTCCGGAGCCGTCCTTCATGGCGCCGATGGAGCCCATTCCCCGGTATCCCTTGTATTTCCGCCCCTGATAGAGGAAGGTGTCCCCCGGTGTCTCGTCGGTTCCGGCAAAGAGCGAACCGATCATCACCGAGTGGGCGCCGATGCCGATGGCCTTGCAGATGTCGCCCGAGAACTTGATGCCGCCGTCGGCGATCACCGGGATGTTGCGTTTGGAGGCGGCCTCGACGCAGTTGCGCAACGCGGTCAGCTGGGGCACGCCGACCCCGGCCACGATTCGGGTGGTGCAGATTGAGCCCGGCCCGACCCCGACCTTGATGCCGCTGGCGCCGGCCTTGATCAGCTCCTCGGTGGCCTCGCCGGTGGCCACGTTGCCAGCGATGACCTGCAGGTCGGGGAAGTGGGCTTTGATCTCCCGCAGGGCGCAGAGGATGCCGGCGGAGTGGCCATGCGCCGAGTCGAGCACCACCACGTCGACCTTGGCTTTGACCAGGGCCTCGGTACGCGGCAGCAGATCAGGCCCGACCCCGAGGGCGGCGCCGGTCAGCAGCCGGCCCATGGAATCCTTGGCCGCGTTGGGATACTGTTTGATCTTTTCGATGTCCTTGATGGTGATCAGGCCCTTGAGCCCGCCCTTGTCGTCGACGATCAGCAGCTTTTCGATCCGGTGCTCGTGGAGCAGGGCTTTGCAGTGGGGCAAGTCGATGCCGATCGGCGCGGTCACCAGATTCTTGCTGGTCATGACATCGTTAACCCGGAGGCCGTCGTCGGAGACGAAGCGCAAGTCGCGGTTGGTGACGATGCCCACCAGCTTGCCGCCATCGATCACCGGCAGGCCGGAAATGCGATAGGAGCGCATGATCTGCTGCACTTCGGCTACGCACTGGTAGGGAGAAACGGTGATCGGGTCGGCGATCATGCCGGATTCCGATTTCTTCACCCGCTCCACTTCCTTGGCCTGTTGCTCGACGCTCATGTTCTTGTGGATGATGCCGATGCCGCCTTCCCGGGCCATGGCAATGGCGGTTTGGTGCTCGGTGACCGTGTCCATCGCGGCGCTGAGCAGCGGCGACTGCAGATCAATGGCGTCGGTGAGCCGGGTCGTAAGCGATACCTCCGACGGCAGGACCTCGGAAGCGCCCGGGACCAGAAGGACATCGTCAAAGGTAAGGGCCAGGGGGATGTCTTGCTGAAACATAGGGTCTCCTTGTTGACTGGAGTAAAAACCGGGCAGCCTGTTTTCAGCCGGCCCGTTGCGGTTCGTTGGCACGGTCCCGTGGTGTGGAGCAGGGGGCGGGGAACGAACCGCCGCTGGCCGCCTGTTTCCGAAAAAAAAGCAGAGGGACAGGCTGCTTTTCAGTGGATTTTAGCGGAATTACATGTGGTTGTCTGCTCGGCGCCCTAGCGGGCCTCTGACTGGCATAAAGTAGCATGTTCCGGTTAAAAAGAAAAGACGACCCGATGCACAGCGGCTCCACCCCAGCTGGCAGGGGGGGCAGGAAGCTTGCAAAACACCCATCCTGCTGCGAAGACGGCGTGGAGAAATAGGTGGATTTTTCCCAAGTTTCCTGCTTTAGTGATCTGCTTTTTCCTTCGGCGTCACAGGCCTGCCCGCGCCGGGCGTCGGCCGGCACAGTGTGTTGCCCGTTTCTTTGCGGCTTGTTTTTCGATGGCGAAAATTGTTGCGATCAACTCTTCCAATCCGCAGTCCCGGCTGATCAGCCAGGTTGTTGAGATTCTCCAGCACGGCGGCGTCGTCTGTTATCCTACCGACACCATGTACGGCATCGGCTGCGATATTTTCAATCAAAAAGCGGTCAAGAGGGTCTATCAGATCAAAAGGCGTCCCAAGGACAAGCCCTTCAGCTTCATGTGCGCCTCCCTCACCAACATCAGCCAGTATGGCCATGTCGGCAATACCGCCTACCGGCTGATGCGGAAAAACCTTCCCGGTCCGTACACCTTCGTTCTCTCCGGAACCAAGGTGGTTCCCAAAATCATGCTGACCCGGCAGAAAACCGTGGGCATCAGGGTCCCCGATCATCCGATCTGCCTGGCTCTGCTCGAGTCCCTGACCAACCCCTTGCTCAACACCTCCGCCTCGCTCGAGGAAGAGGATGAGCCAGTCAGCACCTGCTACGATGCCGACCGGATTTTCGGTCGTCAGGTGGACCTGATTATCGACGGCGGCGAGATCGTTCCCGCTCCTTCCACGGTCATTTCGTTGCTGACCGAGCAACCCGAAGTCCTCCGCATCGGCAAAGGGGACATTGAGCCGTTTGTTTAGACCGAGGTCCGTTCCCCCCCCAAAAAAAAAGCGCGAAATAAAAAAGACCGGATCCCGTGGGGTCCGGTCTTGTACCTGTAATGGGAACGGAGGCTATTCCACTTCTTCGTCGATCAGGACTTCCTTCAACGACTTGCTCATGGTGAAATGGAGCGTCTTGCGCGCCGGAATGTTCATCATCTTGCCAGTCTTCGGATTCTTCGTGGTCCGCGGCTTGCGGGTCCGCACGGAAAAACTGCCGAAGCCCCGAATCTCCACCCGCCGCTCTTCGGCCAGTGCCTGGGAGATCTCTTCGAGAATGATGTCAACAGCCTGTGCTATGTCCTGTTTGTAATAGTCACCAAGTTGCTCGGAAACTTGATTGATCAATTCACGCTTGAGCATGATCTGTATCCTTTCTTGATCGCCCGCGTCCGTCGGGTTCGGGCCTTAGCGAACACGGAGAGATGATTGGAGGGGGTGCCGGTTCTGCCCGCGCCGGAGACACGGGCGGGGCAACACCCCGTAAGGTTTCATCAAAGAAATGCTTCGGCGCTTATTTGTTGTTGTCCTCTCCGGCGGCCGCCTTCAGGAGGTCGCCGAAGGTGGAGGGAGCAGCGCTCTGGGCCTTCTGGAGGTATTCTTCCGGAATGGCGCCGTTGTTCTCCTCCTTTTCCTGCAGGGCCTTCACTGACAGGCCAATCTTGCGGTCGTCGGCGGACACATTGATGACCATGGCCTTCAGGGTGTCGTTGACATTGAACATGCCGACCGGTGTCTTGACCTTGTCTTTGGAAATTTCGGACACGTGCACCAGGCCTTCGATTCCTTCCTCCAGTTGGACGAAGACGCCGAAGTCGGTGACGTTTGTGATGGTGCCCTCAACGGTGGAACCGATCGGGTAGTTGCTGGCCGCAGCCTGCCACGGATCGGGCTCCAGTTGCTTGACGCCTAAGGAAAACCGTTCGTTTTCCTTGTCGATTTTCAGGACGACCGCCTGAATGGTCTCACCCTTGGAATACTTCTCGGACGGATGCTTGATCCGCTCGGTCCAGGAAAGGTCGGAGACGTGAATCAGACCGTCGATGCCCTCTTCGATACCAATGAATATGCCGAAATCGGTAATGTTTTTAATCTTGCCTTCAATGACCGAACCAACCGGATAGCTCTCCTCGACCACATCCCAAGGGTTGGGCTGCAACTGCTTCATCCCCAGGGAGATGCGCTTGGTTTCGGCTTCGACCTTGAGCACCTGCACCTCGATCTCCTCGCCGACCCCGACGATCTTGGACGGATGGCGCGGTTTTTTCGACCAGCTCATCTCGGAGATGTGCACCAGGCCCTCGACTCCCTCTTCCAGCTCGACGAACACGCCGTAATCGGTGATCGACACCACCTTGCCCTTGACTCTGGAGCCGGGAGGATACTGGGAGGGAACCCGATCCCACGGATCGGTCTTGAGCTGCTTGACGCCCAGAGAAACGCGGTCGGAGTTCTTGTCGTACTTGAGAATCTTGACCTCGATCTCCTCGCCGACGTTGTACAGTTTGGACGGATGCGAAACCCGGCCCCAAGAGAGGTCGGTAATATGGCAGAGACCGTCCATGCCGCCCAGGTCGATGAACAGACCGTAATCGGTGATATTGGTGATGGCGCCGCGGATGATCTGGCCTTCTTCCAGGGAAGTGCGCATCTGCTCGCGCAGGGCAGTTCGCTGATTTTCCAAGATGGACCGTCGGCTAATGACCACGTTGTTGCGTTTACGGTTGAACTTGAGGATCTTGAATTCAAAGGTCTGGCCGATGAGGGCGTCGAGATCTTTGACCGGCCGCAGGTCAATCTGCGAGTAGGGCAGGAAGGCGGGAACGCCGATATCGACGGACATGCCCCCCTTGACCCGGTTGTCGATACGGCCCTCGATGGTCCCGTCTTCTTCCTGGATCTTGGCAATCTGTTCCCATACTTTGATGGCAATGGCCTTTTCCCGGGAAAGCAGCAACCCGCCTTCCTCCTTGCGTTTTTCAATGAACACTTCGAATTGGTCGCCGATCTTGACGATCCGGTCCGGGTCTTCGTGGCGGAATTCGGCAAGCGGGATATAGCTTTCCGCCTTGTCGCCGACATCAATCAAGACAGCGTCGCTGCTCAACCCGACAACGGTGCCGAGGGCAACCTCGCCGACGTTGATGACCGTGTTGTTGTCTTCCTGCTCGAACAGTTCCGCAAAGCTCATTTCTTCGTTGCTGGGGTCAGCTGCCGCAAAAGCGGGTTGAGTTCCGTTTTTTGTCATGGAATTCCCTGTGATGACCGATGGCGGTCCCTGGCAAGTGGTTGATGATGGGGAAAAAGTTGATTTTCCCTGAGGATAAATAAAACAAACTTACTTAACAGAATTTTTTTTGGAAAACAACTGTTTCCTGTTGAAAAAAGGTATTTCTTGGCGGGAGTGGCAGAGGCTTGCTCAGCGTTTGCCGTAAACGCCCAACTCTTCGAGCATGGGGCCGAACAGTTCCTCGTAGGCCGGGATGCCCTTGCGCAGGATGACGTCGAGATGCCGCAGGTCGCCGACGTTGACGGTGAGGTTGGCGCTGTGCGCCAGGGCCTCGAGATTGTACAGGGTATGGAACTGGTCGCCGATGAGGATGTAGAAAACGTAGCGCCGCCGATCCATGGCCAGCTTGCGCATGTGAACGTGAAACGATGATTGTTCCAGCGCCCCTTCCAGGTCGGTCTGAAAGATGATGCAGGCAAAATTGACGAACTGCATCCCGTTCATGGCATCGGTCACAGAATTGACCAACACCACCTGGTACCCCACCGACTCCAGCGCCTCCTTGATGCCTTTGCGCTGTTCGTTGTCCTGGTGGAGAACCAGGGCCATGGGCACGTCTTCCACCTTGTCCGCATCCTGAAAAATGCCCATCTCCAGCCAGTCCAGCTTCGGTGGCGGCGGCGGCTGCACCTGGCGGGACTGACTTTGCGGAGTGTCGGCATTTTTATCCAAGGAAATGGCGCCGTGACACATGGGGCACTTGATGGTCAGCAGTTTGCCGGGGGACAGTTGAGCCAGGGCCTGCTCCAGGCGGGCGGTCTGATCGGGGGTGAGCTGAAGCAACTTCTTGCAGGAAGGGCAATGGGTCAGCATGATAAACAAGCCTCGGGCAATGGGAACGGTAGGTGTTGTCCGTCGTGTTGGGTTGTGATTGGCAAAGGTCCAGATAAGCCGGCGCCATCACCGCCTGTAGGGATCCTCTTCTTGCTGTTGCTCCATGCTCAGGCCGTCGATGGAGGAGGTCCGTTCTCCCCGGGCGGCTTTGATCGTATCCATGCCCCGTTTGATCTCGCTGCGATGGGAGGCGAAGAGCACGGCCGATTCCTCGGTGACCAGGCCGGATTCGAAGAGTTCCAGCAGGTGTTGGTCAAAGGTCCGCATGTCGCGCGCCGAACCGTCCCGGATGACGTTGTAGAAGGTCTTTTCTTCGGTCTCGCCGTTGATGATCAGGTCGCGGATCCGCATGCTGGTGCAGAGGATTTCCA
>Ga0123354_10020733_pt1 | contig 10345 bp, 11 predicted proteins | sample TergutLab28metaG_2_FD_97872 | JGI IMG/M metagenome (GOLD analysis project Ga0123354, IMG submission 97872) | Labiotermes labralis P4 segment gut microbial communities from Petit-Saut dam, French Guiana - Lab288 P4 | ecosystem: Host-associated > Arthropoda: Insects > Digestive system > Gut ...
AACACACACACCACTTACACACACTCACAAACGCCATACACACACACACCACCCACACACACACCACACACACCACCCACACACACACACACTCACACACACACCCCACGCACACACCACACACACACAACACACACACCACACACACACCACACGCACACACCACACACACACACCACACACACCACCCACACACACACACCACACGCACACACCACGCACACACATACAACACACACACCACCCACACACACACACACACCACTTACACACACTCACAAACACCATACACACATACACACCACACACAGAAACTTAGTAAATGAATAAAACAACACTGGAAGCTGCATAAGACTCGTAGTTCGAAAATTGTAGCAAAATAAACATCCTCTATAACGCGATAAGCTTTACCATCGTGCCACTGAACTGCTCCTCCAGCAGATAATTTGTCACAGTTGTTGTTCTCAATGCAGTGTATAGAGGGTGTTCCAACAAGAGCCAAGATATAAAGTGCGCGCCATTGTCGTTCTATTAGGTTCGCGGCACTGAAAATTTAACATCTGTCATTTGTCATTTTTGCGAAGTAGTCATGGAACGCTACACTAAGAAACGACGCGATATTATTGTGAAAAATTTACTACAAAATTTATTACAAAACTTATTACAAAATAAAATCTTGCGCTCTTATTGGGACACCCCATATTAAGACACAGCAACACGAAAGGCAGGGCCGCGCAGTACGACACCTTTGTAAAGGTAAAGGAAAATCAGTCCCATTACAGGCCTGGACAGGCCCAGAGGGTTCCAGGAAGTTAAGGTTCGCAGATTTCGTGACAACGGCACAGGATGGTGGTAAGGTTGTCAGCCTTGCGCACCGGCCGCTTTTTACCCCCAGGAAATGCTCCTGGTACTTATTTCTGTTAGAGCCTGAGTCGACCCCAGGGCCATAGTGCGATCGGAAGAATTTTGTGTCAATGAAAAATCCACTGACACCAGCTGGGATCGAAACCGCGACTTTACGATTTGTAGTACAGCACCTTAACCACTGTGCTACCGTCGTACCTTTGTAACGAAGTGCATATTCTCACATCCCATAGAACTCTAACGTCAATAAACTCCGTCACTTTGAAGTATTGAACTCAATGTGGCACTCACCACCAACGGTTACCACCAATTTGTTATCAGCCTCATGACGCACAAAGATTACTCTTTTGGAAGTGAAGAGGAATTAGATGTCATTCCGAGTTCAAAAACGTCTTTAAACAGCACAGTGATTTCTTGAAACCCTAAAGAAGATAAGGACTCTTTAGAGGCAACGGTGAAGTTGGTGGAAACTTCTGGGCCAGTGAGCAAGTAGGCATAAGAGAAGGTAGCACGTGATATAAATAATGAAACAAGCCGAGCAATAGAGTGTAGGTGCTGTTGTTTCTGCTGCTTCTTCCCCTAAAATTTAGCACACTGTTCCACCTAAATTTGTACGTGGCACTTCAACTGTATGAGCAGACGCGCAGTAAACACACTTTCGTTAGGCAACAAAACCCAGCCCTCTGATATATTTTGTGTGGCTGGTGGGCCGTACTGATACCAGCTTAACGTTTCGTCCGGCTGCCTGTACAGCCCCTGTCTGCTATTCCACCTGGCATAACTATACAATTCCACTAGGCTCACGTGTCTTCTGAAAAGTAATTACTGGTTCAAAGTCGCAGCTCACCAATTACCATTCATTACCTACCGGACCGTCTAGTGACTTCATAGGTTTGTTTGCTTATTTGGTGCAACAGCCCCTCCCCCTCCCCCCCACCCCCAGTGGGCCAGGGCCTCCTCATTCACGAGGTTTCTAGATCACACACAACGACGCACCACAGTCAGTAGGACTCCTCTGGACGAGTGATCAGCTCGTAGCAAAGACCTCTACCTGACAATACACAACACAACAGACAGACATCCATGTTGCCGGTGGGATTCGAACCCACAATCTCAGCAGTCGAGCGGCCGCAGACCTACGCCTTAGACCGCGTGGGCCACTGGGACCGGCGATTTTACCAGCAGAACAGCAAAATACAAATGGCAGAAATTACAAAATCAATGAAGATGTTGTATCAGAACTCAAAATTAGCCTAGTTTTAAAGCAAATTGAAAATTAGAGAAGTAAATGTATACAACATGTTCGGCGAATAGACAAAGACAGACAGACTGCCACACTTAGTTATGAAATACCACTGTGTGGGAAACGAAGCCAAGGACGACCCCTCAAAAGATATGTCGACCCTAATGTGAAGGACCTGGTCACGAGGCCTAAAACCCTGCAAGGTATATGAAGAAGAAGAAGAAGAAGAAGAGGAAGAAGAAGAAGATGATGATGATGATAATGATTATGATGATAAAGATGATGATGATTATGACGACGACGACGTCTTCAACCTACTCAGTGTAGGTGTAGAGGATGACTGTTTCACCTCATCACACTCAGACACTTCACACTTGGTAGGACTCCTCTGGACGAGTGATCGGCCCGTCGCAAAGGCCTGTACGACACACAACACTGATAAGAGACAGAGTCCATATTACCGACGGGAATCGAACCCGCAATCTCAGCAACGCAGCAGTCGCATATCCACGCCTTAGACAGCGCGGCCAGTGGGATCGACCGACTGTGAGCTTCTGAAGCAGACTTCCGCAGCACTGAGGTCGTTAGTTATGTCAACAGTCCATGTACCTAACACAGGACAACTGGTTGGGACATTACTGAAATACAGTCCTGCAACACAGCGCATATACATACTGAGGGCCCTTTAAATAAACAAGATAAATGGCTGTATTATCAATTTTATACAAGCCACGCGGTTTAAACGTCATATCAAACGTATGCCTGTGACTATCCTGAAGACGTGTAGGGGAGTGGAGGTATAGCTCCCCTTATTAACGTCGGTACCAGGGTATGAGCGGCCTGCTTCACAAATTGGCTGTTTTGTTCCCGGGGAGAGAGCCACCGGTACCCACTGAACAGGACGCCGGTTGGGCCCCATCGCCAGTGTGAATATTCGCGGAACAGATAAATCTGTTGTACGTGTCGGAATCGAATCAGGATGCCTTGGTTGTTCGACTTGTAGGCAAGTCACTATACAGACCGGAAGACCCAGATGTAGATGGAAGGATGATATACGACATGGATTGGATTGAGCCGCGTAAGGAGCGGCAAGTGTCGCGTTACTGTGAACGCTGTGAAGAGCCGCGGGTTCCATAACATTAGAGAAATTTCTAAACTGGCTGGGGAATTGAATATTGTACAATCTCCTAGCAACTGATACACACAAATTAGTTCTAACAGAATGCACTGGTCCTTCAAAGGAGAACCACATCTACATTGTCATTTATCAGGGATCTGTGTAACTCAGTACAGTCTGTTAAGGATAATGTGGGTCGAACACAATTATTTATTATATTAGTACCATCAATACACAATATATGCAAAGACCAGATGTATTAGTACAACGGAGTTAAAGATGGCGACATGTTTCGGCCGTTAACCGGCCATCCTCAGGCCAACAAGGAATAGTATTATTAAGGTACAGTCAACTGTTAGTCCAGTGGGATCCCATTGTTTACATTAAAACTGGAAACATTACGAAGTTCTTAGTTATGATTAAAATATTTGACATTGTAATAAAATCTAAAATTCCAAACGTTGTATGCAGGTCTGACGGGGCTCACTGTAAGGGGGGGGGGGGGCGAAGGGGTGTCTTATCACACTATGTGGGTGCTAACACTTCCTGTTCTTTATGTTTTACTTGAAGTTATACATTTATGTGGTTGACATTTGTTCGATGTTGTGTTCACCAAGCTAGATTATTACAGGTAACTACGTCGTCGAATTCGTCTGTCGAGTGTATGCGTTGTCACAGACGCCACGGTGAAATGAGCGTAGCGTACGATATAAGTGGCTTGAATAGAACTCACAGTTTTTGTGGTTATAGTCGCCAGATATAGTCCACTTGTACTGACACACCTGGTCTGTGCATATGTTGTGTAGTGGTGGCACTAATTAAGGTAAAGTGATCCCGTTAGAGGGCGGGTGGGGCCCCGAGGGCGGGTCGAGGTCGCGCGCTACTCGGCCGCGACCGGGGCACCCGAAGGGGGTGGCGGGTCAGCAGCACGCCCCGGCCGCACTTTACCTCCGGGAAAGACACGGTACTCATTTTACAGGAGGCTGGGTGGGTCCCAGGGCCGGTCTGGACGGACGGAAAATCTCGTCCTCATCGGGATTCGATCCCCGGACCATCCAGCCCGTAGCTCAGTCGCTATACCGACTGAGCTACCTGGGTTGACAGCACTAATACAATAAATAGTTGACGGTACACAACGGAATGGCTCCCTTCGAAGAAAAAAAGAACACAACTAGTTTATTATCACGGTGTTAATGAAACAACATGTTTCGGCCTACTGGGAGGCCATCATCAGGTTTACAGTGTTGGCTGTAAGAGACTAATAATATTATTTGTCTCTTACAGCCAACATTGTAAACCTGATGATGGCCTCCCAGTATGCCGAAACATGTTGTTTCAGTAACACCGTGCTAATAAACTAGTTGTGTTCGACCTTCATTATCCTTCACTTATTGTTACATACACAACTGGGTTGCCTCAACTTAAAATCAGTACAGTCTGTTTGTTAATAGTGTACAGTCTTACAATACAAGAGTTACCACTCGTCTACAACGGAAGATAATGTATTATTCAAGATGTTTGGATGCACAAGACTCTAATAACAAACCTGCAATATTTTAAGACAATTATAACATAACCTTACCGTATATTGACAGCACTATTCATTGGTGTTGTAACTGTGTACAGGAATTGTATTTGACCATACACAATTAGACAAAATTGAGTGCTGAAGCTGTCTATGTCTTTTAGTAAATCCATTGGTGCTCCCTGAAGACGGATATAGGTAACTACTAGCCGAAATATATGGGACTGGTTCTGTGGTCACGGAAAAGCACAAACTGTTGGTAATAAACTTATTTATATTTAGCACAGAAGCTATTAGATTCTTACGAAGACTCTGATCCATAGAGCTAGGTAAAGGTAAAGCGATCCCGTTACAGGCCCTGTGTGGCCCAGAGGGTGGGTAGAGGTATAGCTCTACTCTTCCATGACCGCGGCACTAGAAAGGGGTGAGTGGTCAGCAGCACGCCCCGGCCGCACTTTACCTCCGGAAAAGACTCGGTACCCATTGTACAGGAGGCTGGGTGGGCCCCAGGGCCGGTATGAACTGGCGGAAAATCTCATCCCCACCGGGATTCGATCCCGGACCGTCCAGCCCGTAGTCAGTCGCTATACCGACTGAGCTACCCGGCCCACCCATAGAGTTAGGTAGAATCCGAATTCAAGAAGACAAATGGGAGAAAAGACATGTCAGTAAGCTGGTGGACCGTGGGTTGGACATCCACTGGCGGTCGCGATGTGCGGGTCTGTCAGCGTGAGGACTGACCAATTACGTGTATCCAGCAACAAGGCCACACCTGCCACAAGCATTAACTGACTGGTTCCCACGTCTGCAGCAAAACTTCACCTTTACTGACAGTACCCAGGAGCGCACTGTTTCCGACAGAATTATGGAGGGCGAAAGCAATAAAGAAAATCAATTATCTGGAAAACAGACCTCGCAGAATCGATCACGGAACATTATTAAACCGATTCCTATTTAGATTGCTTTTGAAACCATCCTTTTGTGTGAGAAGAACATTCGAAAGTGACACTTAACGTACACCGAGAGCAGAGAGACTCGAATGTCCACGTGCCGTTTGTCTCAGATATCAGAAACAACAAGACAGCTTCTCATTACATAACACAAGACTCCAAGACAGCCTGAATTTCTCGCACCAAAAAAATATTACCTCGTGGGATGAATGAACGAGAAGAAAGTAATAGTACAAAGTGGCTTTACCGCTAACAGCGACTAATTTGTACGGTGGTTATGGGACCCACCCAGCATCCCATTATTTGTCCACAGGTACAGCGGCCGGAGCGTGAAACTTATCACTTACCTCTAATAAATTCTTAGAGCAGTGCCTCTCGTCCTCTACATGCCTTCAAGGTGAGGTTCCATTACAAAAGCGGGACACTTCACTTAGGGCAATTTTACACATCAAACTTCCATGTCGTAATTAAAAACAATTTACGCTTATCTCGGCAGGTTAAACTCAGGTATCTTTTGAACGTCTAAAAAATGCAAGAAGAAACACTTGAGCTCACTGGACTGTGGTCAGCGCAGCTGGCAAGGATTATGTATTGCGGCTAAAAGGAGAGAGGCACACATGGATATAAAGGTTGCCGATTCAAGTCGATAAATCAATGAAATATCAGAAAACTACTAAAACACATGAAGAGAAAGAAAGAAAGAAAGAAAGAAGAAAGAAACTGGAAATAAATAACAACAAACGTGTATCGCGTCCACTCGCTTGTAACAAATCAGTTCGCACCCTTCTTTGGCAAGCCAGGTAAGAAAGGTTTTTCTTATAGTTGGGGACAAAGCAAAATCTTATCGCAGTGAGAAGCAACATAAAATTACCCAAGGTAAGGGCTACGAATCAATCGATAGTGCTAGTCAGTTGTAGCCAGATAAAATGTGTATGCTATTTCAGAACTTATGTACAGCAGGGACTTCGAAAATTATGTCTCAGCACCATTAGTTTCGTAACTGGGAATTCCTTTCTTTTGTCGCTAAACAAACAGGCGTTTTAACTATTCGGGACAGAGACAGGGACGTAAATTAATTAAGGAACTGGAGAACATAAATACAAACGAAACGGAAACTAGAACGGAGCAAGTATATCTCACAGCAAGGAGCTGGCGTGGGGATAAATGTTTGGAAAAGTTAAACATTCGAAGCAGTGTTTTTCAAATGAAGCCAACTAACTAGGTGCACACTACTTGTTGGTATGTTAATAAAAGTCCAACCAGATGCAAACAGTATGCAGATATTTATTTACCGCAAAGTCACTCTACTTGTTTCGGGTGTCACAGCACCCATCATCAGGAGTACTAAAAACTGTAACCGCAACCTCCGGTACAGGTCATAGTACTGGTACAGCTACTTCCCTCGAACGTGGCCTGATCGGGACTGGTTTGTGCGAGTCGCACCCGACACCCGAAACATGTAGAGTGACTTTGCAGTAAATACATATCTGCATATTGTTGCATCTGGTTGGATTTTTATTAAAATTGAATTACGATGCACGGAACCATGAGTTAAAAAAAATTGTTACTATATTTATTTCAACTTTTCTACAGGTTTCGGGCAACTATGTGCTGGTTGGGATGAGACCAGTCTCATCCCAACCAGCAGACCAGACAAGAGTGAAAAATACCATTGTCGCATAGATACAGTAAGTTCTCCTGATGATGGGCACATAGTTGCCCGAAACATGTACAGAAGTTAAAATAAATATACTAAGAGGTAGTGTGCACCTAGTTGGCTTCATTTGAGAAAGATTATACAGGAATGCAGGTCAACAAAACATAAAAAACACTAAAAAGTGCGTAACGAACGAAGACAAAATTTAGCCCATTACAGTATACCAATAAATGCAGCGAGCACAGTTTCGAAACGTGCCATAACGCAGAATTTTATATTACAGACATCAAATTAAAGCTTTCCGTTAAATGTCAGATAAATGAGTAAATTAACATGGAAGATGAACTTGATAAAACTTTGAGAGGTAATGGCGAAACAGACGGACATACCGAATGAGTAATAAAGCGACCAGTGTGTGTGTGTGTGTGTGCGTGCGCGAATCATCGGAATTATCGTCCAACTTCGCCATCCTGCACACATTCAAAATGATGCTATTAATTAAAAGCAGCCTGAAAAGCGTATTCAAGCACCTGGAAGCTGCAAAGCCCGATTACGAGGAGAAAGAAAGGAACAGAAATGATGAGTCTGTTCGCAGCTGACAGGCGCAGCTTACTTTCAACGGGAAGGCACAACTTTCAACGAGTTCTTCCAGACATCTCCTTCCAGTTACCATTACGCCAAGAAACACAGTTAACACTTACACCTCAGTGGTAAGTGCACTTACCACCCGCTGAAACACTACGGAACTCTTGAATTTCGCAACACAGTGTGTTTCGAGAAACAAAATGGAGGACGATTATTTCCGAAACAGCAATAACCACTTTATACACTAAAATTAATCTACAATACATAAAATGAGTAAGTTCGTACCTCACAGAGAACACAATCTGCTTCTATCAGAACGACAAATCCGTACAGGTCGGAAAAAAAAACTCCGTGGCCTTAGTCCGCACGCGAACTATACCGACAGAGCGGCCGCCGCCGGTCGGCGAAGTTAGAGCCAACTTTCGCGGATCGAGGGGTGTCACGTGGTCAGCGCAACGGTTCCCCACAGCCGTTAATCTCTGTTTTCTAGACCTGGAGCCGCTACTTTTTTCATTCAAGTAGCTCCTCAATTGACCTCACGAGGCTCACCCCGTTCCAGACCCACTACTACTCAGAAAATCTGGTAGCGCCGGGGATCGAACCCGAGACCTCTGTATCTGTAGCCAGAAACTCTGACCACTAGACCACAGAGGCGGTCGTACAGGTCGAATAGGGAGAAAATTGTTACTAAATGTAGGGATCACAAACAAATCGTGATCACACTGTGTAGACAAAATTCGCAGCTCTCTATGTTCAACTGTGGTGGTACGTATAGTAACATCCATGCTTTAAAGGATTATTATGACTGGTCTATATACTGGAAATTGGATTCCTTCTCCGTAAGGTACGAGCTCTAGTTTTTGCGCAATTTAGATGAACGTCAGGCTTCAACGTGTTAATTAATTAATTAACTGAATTTCGTTCCCCCATAGATGAAGAGTCCCGTCTTGTGACATGTCTAAAGACTCGTGTGTACCAATACACACCGCGAGACTTCAGGCTTCCGCCGCGAGGCAGATGAGAACTGCGTTCTTCTGGGTTGTTACGCAGCGTATAGTGGTAATACCTTACCGAAGTTTCGGGAAAGTTTACTCGAAACGTCGCTAAAGAATTACCATTATACGTTGCGTAACAACCCAGAAGAGCGCATTTATCAAATACAGCGAGGTTCTACGAATTCGGTTTCAAATAGTTTCTGAAAACAAGCACCTGAAGCAAAGACCATCCTTTGTTAGACCACACGCAATAATCAAGAGCTACTAAAACGATTTCCACTAAATTTCGTATAGCGGTCTGCAATAAGAAGCCTTCTGAGCGTTGAATTTTCATTCGTACTGCTCAAACACAAGCCGCACGATACATGGGAAACAAATCGGTTTTATACACTTTCTCTAAAAGTGTAACTATATTTTGGGCATTGTCCATCATTGCAGACCAAAAAGCCAACAAAATTTCGGAAACCGGATCTACCTCCTTCTTCAGGTGGCAAGGAGAGGGGGGAAAACCTACTTCGGTGGGCCCTTTAAAAACAGATAGTCCGTAATGTATGTAAGTGTTGCTAATGGGCCCAAAAGACGGGGGGCTCCCTCTTCACCTTTCCACACGAAGAAAGTGGTAGATCCAACCTACAAAACGGTGTGGCTTTTTTAGCCTGATACGATGGGCAATGTCCCAAACATCAGTAACAACTACTACAGTAGACCGGTGCCAGGATCGTTTAAAGCTGAGGAAATTACAGAGCACATAATTGACAAAGGTAATTGTAGCCGAACATTGTTGTTACAACAGGGAGAGCGATTGTTGGCGTCAGTTGCAGGCAGTTCGGTACCGTCCGTCTTAAATTTAAACTGTCAACGTGCATTCAAGAAACCGGTGGTGGTAAGTACGAGGCGTTGTGTACAGAGCGCAGCAAACGGGAAAAACGGTTAGCAGCAGATAGTGGCACTGGGTGATTCTACTGCGGAAGAAATTAAGAGCAGATTGAGGCCAGGAAATGCTTGCTGTCATTCGGTGCAGAATCTTCTGTCTTCCATGTTACTATCAAAAAATTTAAAGATCAAGATATATAGAACTATAATTTTGCGGGTTGTTTTGTACGGGTGCGAAATTTGGTCGTTGACATTGCGGGAGGAAAGGAAGCTGAGGGTGTTTGAGAACATGGTGTTGAGGAGAATATTTGGACCTAGGAGTGACGAGGTAACGGGGGAATGGAGGAGATTGCATGACGAGGAGCTAAATTATTTGTACTCCTCACCCAATATTGTGCGGGTGATAAAATCGAGAAGAAGGAGATGGGCTGGGCATGTGGCGCGTATAGGTGAGGAGAGGGGGGTGTATAGGGTCTTGTTGGGGAAACCGGAGGGAAGGAGACCACTGGGGAGACCTAGGCGTAGACGGGTGGATA
>Ga0123354_10020735_pt1 | contig 10345 bp, 4 predicted proteins | sample TergutLab28metaG_2_FD_97872 | JGI IMG/M metagenome (GOLD analysis project Ga0123354, IMG submission 97872) | Labiotermes labralis P4 segment gut microbial communities from Petit-Saut dam, French Guiana - Lab288 P4 | ecosystem: Host-associated > Arthropoda: Insects > Digestive system > Gut ...
TTGTTATGGTTTTGCGGGGTTTGACTTCCCCTTTTGGGGTTGTAAGTGGTTGGAAAAAGAGAGACCTTGGGGTGGGGGGGGGGGGGTCATATGCTGAACGTGGTCCAGTGTTTTGAGAAATACAGGATACGAAGAAGGAAGTTGCTGGAAGGATGTATTGTGATATTTAACCCTTTACAAGCTCTGTCAGAGTATTGCCATGAAGGAATTCCTTGATATAAAAAATACACTTTCATTTCAATTAACTTTTTTGGCCAGTTTGCTCATTGTTTACCAGATGTCACTGGCCTACCATTTACTGCGTACAGTTCAATTTCAGTATGCTACATGGCAGGTTATCAAGGTCTTAAGACAGGTGGCTCAAACATGCAGCCCAAAGACTTGTCGTATTTAGATACAGAATGCCACCCACTACACAACTTAATAATTTATTTGGTTGCCTATTTATTTTCGTATACTTTTATTTTAGTGTTAGGTTAGGTGCTTTAAATTATCACTTTTTGACTGCTGTAGAGGGTATTGTCGAGAGTTGTGTGTCCAGGTGAGGCATTAAAATGAATTGTCATCAGGTCCTAAAATACCTACCTGATGCTCCTGCATTCAGTTGTTCCATGTGCAGGGAAAGTTTCCTCCTGTTCTGTGACTTTGATGTGGCTTCTTACTGTGGTTGAGGGAGTGGTCATAATATTCTGGACTCCTGTAAGTTATGGCACTCTTTGAGGTTACAGGGGTGTCTAGTACCCCTAATGACAGAATGACGGAAGCCAAAGTTATTGACATCTGGCTTTTTCAATGTAACGGAATTTCATTCTCACAGTGACCATGCAAGCAGGTGTGTTGGAGTGGAATATTTTCTCTCTTTGTACATTTGTGGACCTTGCAGTAGCTTAGCTGTTGTACAGTATATAGTGTATGTTTCATTTTTATAATTTCTGTGTCTAAAGTGAAGAAAAGAAAACAGAAAGACAAGGGACATGTATTTAAAGAAAAATGGGAAGATGTTTTGTTTTAGTATAGTGCGGCAGATAATACTGTTTCCCAATGTGCTGTAACATGTTGAGAGCTTCAACAGAACAGTTTGTGCAGCAGTTACAGAAATTTATATACACATAAATTTGGTGTTCTTGAGATGAAGCTAAGAGATGATAAATTAAAGAAAGTGAAATGTGATTTGCAGCAGTGGCAGAATATGTTTGCTGTTATGACAGAGACAAATGAAGTAGCAGTTGAACAAGTTTTACTGTATAACAGTCACTACAAAATAAAGCCATTTATGGGTGGTGAGTGTGTGAAGGCAGTGCATGTCCTCTGTTCCAAGAAACAGTAGCTGTTTAAAAACATCAGTCCTTCTACAAATAAGATGGTTGCAGATGTGAATGGCTTGACAGGAGATTTTACAGCATCAACATAAAAGTGTAATAATTTTGTGATACATTCAGTTGCAATTGATGAGAGCACTGAAATTGCATGGCTTGCTTTTTGTATTCAAAATGTTAGTGAGGACTTCCAGTCCATGGAGGAGATTTTAGAACTGGTCCTGATGAAAGGAGATACCAGTACTTATGAAATTTGTTTCTCAAATAGTAAATGTTTTAAATGAGTTTGAACTGCAGTAAAATAAACCAACAAAGCTCACTGTATTACTTTTTTATTATTTTGCATTTGACATGTTTCATTTCATTCAGCTATCATTAGGGGTTACTCAGTATGTCACAAAGATTACAAGACCATTACTTGCTCATTGTTAAAATTGAAATATAAAATAGCAATGGTATATCAAATACTAAACACATATCATGACTGTAATGTTAGCCACTTACTGATAGAATTCACTAATGATGCAGTGGATTGTGTCTTCTAAATCAAAGCAGTGTGTACATGTGGAGAATAGGTACAGTCCAACAACATCTTGGAAAAGTGTGATAAGATGGGTACAACTCATTGTGATAGAGTGGAATTCAAACTTAGCCTGTTGTCAGTTAATAGCCATTATGTTTCCTATGTAGTGTAAAGACTGTCTCTGTATCTCACTGTACGGAATTTTACTGCAATTGTATATTGTTTAGGGATATTCACAAAATTGTGCAATGTGACTATTAGTGTTGTCATGTCTGTCTGTCTGTCTGTCCACACAGAACAACTCAGCTCCCACTGGACAGATTTTAATGAAATTTGATATTTGAGTATTTTTCACAATGTCTGTTGAGAATTCACGTTTCGTTAGAATCTGACAAAAATGACGGGCAGTTTATATGAAGACTGAAGTACATATAATATCTTGCTGAATTCTTCTTAGAATGAGAAGTGTTGCAGACAGAAGTTATAGAGGAAGTTACAATGCACGTTATGTTCAGTAACTTTCTTTTCTGAAAATCGTTTCATTTATAAGACACTGTGATAAAATGCTGTAGAGCTGGAGAGTCCACGGTCAACAGTATGACACAGTGCACATGGTTTCCATGCTCTGTAACTAAGGCTACAAACTCACATTCAGAATATGTAATGCTTATTGCTTTTCCACAGTAACAGTGGTTATACAAACACACCTCAGCATTACGTTGTATGTAAATTGCCTGTCTTATAATCTTGTAATATTGCATGTACCACTGTAATTGTATATTCAGACTTTTAACACTGAGCATGTAATGATCTTCATGATGAATTGATCCCTGATGGTGGTTGAATGAACCATAACGTGTCAAATTGAATATAAAAAATGAATTAATAAAGTGTGTATTGTTAGTTTATTTTCCTGTTGTACTGATGTACATGGTAGATATTTATTAAAGAATTGGGTGTGTTAGTAATGGGGCTTCGTCTGTGGTTGATGAAAATATTGGCCATGTAGGACAATTAAATAACAGGATGGAAGAATTGAAGGGAATGACTGCTTCCTGTAGTTTCCACTGTATTCTTCATCAAGAAGCATTGTGCGCAAAGAGTTTGAATCATGTAATGGGCAGTTGTAAAAACTGTGATTTGCTTTGTGCAGGTGCCTTTAACCATCATGAATCTGTAGTAGTGCTGGAAGAAAAGAGAGTGATTAGGGTGAAATAAGGTATCACGCTGATTTACAGTGGTTAAGTCAGGAGTCTGTTTTTAAGCTCATATTTATTTAATTATTTATTTATTGCATGAGAGCACATTACACATGGAAAAGAAAGGCAGAAATAATTGAGGAAATTAATGAAGAAGGATGAATAAATTATTGAGCTATGCTTTTGGTTATGACTGTTCATTTATATAATCTTATCACAGAGCTTCAAGATAAAGGTAAGCTTATTTCTCAGATGTGTGACAGTATGAAGGCTTTCAACTACAAGTTTTGTCAGTAGTAAGACCAAAACTGCATAATGCTGTTTACTGTCCATACCTGACATATCTCAAACTATTTATCTTGAGTGTAATCAAGCATATTCTCAGTCCATTCTTTTGCTTTGGAAGAATTTGACAAATTATCGCAGGACTTCAGAATTATGGATGCAGAATCGTCGTCGTTTGCTTTAGCTTTAAAGGCAAACACTGAGAAGGCTTAAAAAAATTACAAAAGGGCATAATTAATTAGCAGTGTGATAACTAATTTTAGCTAGAAGTGTTCTGAAACAAAATTGCAAGTCTTTTATTTCTACTTGCCAAAAGAAAATTTTCCTTTCCTGAGATCCTTTGGGTCAAGAATGATGGTGATGTTTGGCAGTACTTACACATTTGAACAATTTTTTTCTCATGTGTACAATAATAAGACGAAAAAGCAAGCTCGTTTGACAGATGAACGCTTGAAATCTATCATGACTGTGGTTTCCAATTATATCTCACTGAGGATAGAAATCCTTTCCTGGTCCAAATGATGCTAAGTCTCCAGTCAGGCTATGCAGAAGCCGAGGTAAGAATTGCCCATTTGGTATTCTGGTACTTTTGTAGCAGAAAATCCAAAAGATTTTCCCTAATAATATGTTGAGGCATGTGGTACTGAGTGAGTGTAAAGGGACAGGTAGTGTAACAACATGCATTGGTGAAGAGATAGCTGCACATTATCATTTGAATGAAATAAAATGAAATGAAATGTTGAATAGTGATGATGATGAGTGTTATTGATACAGTGTTCATTTAAACAAGACTGTTAACATTCTGCTGTTGAAAATGGTGTGCAGCCTGTCACAGTTTTATAGTGCTTGAACTTACTTGCATTTGATTTGAGTTTGAGACCCCTGTTTTAAGCAATTAGGATCTGTGGCTGTTATGAATAATTTCTCCTGACAAAGGGCTGCAGGAGGGAACTGTTCATATTTATGCATGATGGGTGGGATGTTTACTGCATGGCAAATTCTGACAGCTCTGTAAGGACTGGCTAAAACACAGTAAATATGACCAACTGGGAAAGGATTAAAATAAAGATTTGTTGTAGGAGAAAACATTTTAAGCAGGAAACTCTAAGGCAGTTGTGACATTACAATTTTGTACAGGAGTATGCATGGTAACCATGCCATTTTTAAAATGTTTTTTGCATATGATAAGAGAAGCATTCTGTCTTATTTAAGGTGGCTGACCGAGATATTATTCGTACACCTCAAGAGGCAGAGAGAAATGCTGCAATAAAGAATGCTATGAGAGGAACCTGTGTAGAAAAATTAGTAGAATCATGGTACCATATTCTTGTGAGTATTTTAGTGTACTATTATCTTCCAAAGGTGAAGGTATGCCTGGGCATGTCATCAAGGCATGTGGGAGGAGAGAAGGTTTAACTCCACTCATTCTTAAATTGGGTACTAGATGTCAATGACTAGTCAGTGTCATGCCCCATCTGCTTTCTGCACCCCTGTTACTCATCAGATATGAGGCTGGCTGGTCCCCAGAACCAGTCTGGATGCTTGGAGAAGCAAAATATGTCTTGCCTATATCAGGAAGTGCCCACAATTCCGTGGACTTTCAGGCCATAGCACAGTCATTGTACTTACAGTGCTGTTCCTGCTCTTACCTGTTGAGATAGTGTCATCTTGTAACGGGAATAATTTTGGTAATGTCTGCAGCATGTATTGAGATATCAGTCATAACATCAACTCCAAAGTTTGAAGTAAAGCACTGTATTATGAAGGTTACTGTCTCCTGGGATATGATGCCGTGTAGTGTGGTAGGTAGGTACCAGTGTTTTAGAGCTACCACTACCTGTGTACCAGTGTTGTAGAACTACCCACTACCTGTGTACCAGACCACGTGACATCACATATCACAACGCAGTAATTTTCATGATTGTCAACAGAGATTCTTAAATATTGAGTCCAATTATCATGACTTTCCTTTTCCCAGGTGTGTACAGTAAAACCCTGATATTACATTTTTGTGGGGCCCACCTAAGAGTGGCTTGAAATTCATGCAATGAGAATTATGCACTCCAAAAAATGTGGGTTGCTGTGTAACAAAATACTTTGCCCAACCACTTAAAATATGGACTTCTGAAAATTGTACGGTATGAGTACAGCACGGTAACATGTATGTGAATTGGAAACAGTTTGCAATATAATTACAGTGTCCTTGTTTTGTAAAAATGAGCTAGCTGCCACTTTGACCTACATTGATTCATGTGTAGCAAGTTACTGAACTGTTGATGCTCTGTGGTATGTAAATAGGTGACAAATGCATTTTCAAGAATAGCCAAGAGAGGTGGGGGATATCCTGTCCCTCAGAGCATTCGCCTGTAAAATTGATGTTTTGTTGGTGATCCCCTCTTTACAAAATAGGGATGACAGTGTGATCTTACACGCAACACCGTGATGATAGCTGGATACCCACATCAGGCATCCTTATACTTACACATGTTAAAATGAAAGCAGAAAAAGTTGGTTTGGGGTGGGGGGTGGGGGGAGGTTGCTATTAAGAAGTAAAAGTAATAACCTAGTGATATATTTTGATATATCATGCAGCAAGAGCAGGTTCCAGTTCCTTCAGAGGTGAGTATGTGAGTGATTTAGGCTGCTCAGAGAAAGTCCCACACTGGATGCTACTCTTGCCACATCACTTCAAGATTTTTACAAATGTGTTAATGTAGACACTGAAAATCCCACCCCTGTTGCCAGGTCAACATGTGTTCTAGTATGTGCATAAGCTTCCACTCAAAGGTCCATTTTGTTGCTTACTGTAAATTTCTACTTTATTTTGTCTTTGTTTCACCATTTCCTATGAAATGCTTAGTCCGCAATATAACTTGGTGTACAGAACTCATATACAATTCAAGACTAAAGGTGCACAGTGGCACTTCCTCATACAATTGATTGCTATTAACTGCAGTTGATGAATTAAAATTTGACATCAGTTTCCATCAAACCTACTTTATTGTATTCAAGAACTGCGTTAAATACTTCATCAGTTAGTTCAGGAAAATTTCACTGAGATGTCACTGCTCCTTGCCACTGCCAATACACATTATGAGAGGAAAACTATGAAACATAAAACTAGGGAATTTCTATAGTCAGGACAAGGAAACTGGAGGGTAACTTTTGGCGAAACAAAAGTTGGCAGTGTACAGTCCGGAAAAATATAACATTTTTTATATGGGCATTTGGCAGGGACCATACAAAAAGTGCGTAAAATCCATGAAAATGTGAATGGCAGAAACATAATATCAGGGGTTTACTGTATAGGCCTAATGCTAATAAGTGACTGTCACTGGCAGGATGTCAAGTGCTGGAAGGTGCAGCAGTGTGGGAGAAATAAATAAATGAACACGAGGTTCTATTTTTAAGACACTGAGCCTTATGTACATTTCTACACAGCATAGTTTATACTTAAGTAAATGTGTATAGCTTTATTGAATTTGTGTTTTTAACATTGTGGAGTATTTGAGAAACCACAATAGTATTTGGTGTACTTGGCTGGTTCCAGACCTTGCTTTAAGCATATGTTTTGCCAAATGACACCTAGAGTCAGTGTGTAAGCTTATCAGCTCAAGTTCATACCACATTCCTCTGTCCTACTAATTGTGCTTGTTGGCATTTTTAAAACGTAGTGAGCTTATTAATATTAAAGCGATTTATTTGTATTTTCAGAAAACTTATGAAACAAGCAACCCAGAACTAGTAAATCAATGTTTAGAAGTTATTGGAGCATATGTAGCATGGATTGATATAGCTCTGGTGGCCAATGACCGTTTCATCGAGTTATTGCTGTCCTTACTACATAGGATTGAGTCACGGGAGGCTGCTACTGATTGCTTGCATGACATCATCAGCAAGGGGATGGAGCCACTGGACAAGCTACAACTTATTGAAACATTGGTTCCCGTCCTGCAGAGTTCTGGCATACTGAAACCTCTTGAGGTGAAAATTTATGTGATTAGTTTGTTTTTGTATGTGCTGTTGACTGTGCATCTCGATTCATCTGTGTAATAAAAACCAACTTGATGCACTATTTATCCTCAGTTTATTTTGTCAATCAACCTCTACATGTTGTGGGCATATTTGTAGCCCATCATCAGGAGGTATAGTGTATATATACAACAATTGGTACATGTTGTGCTGAAAAGAGGGATGTTTAAAATTACGTGAGTGTATCTACATATCATTATAATGTGTAAAATATATATTGTTGTTATTTACATTTGTTAAAAGCTTATTTGTATGAGCTCATTAAGTTCGTACGTAAATAGTAGCCGGCCACCGGACAGTCAACTGGGAAGTTACGCCTACCAAATAATTTACACACGAACCTATTGCATTTTCTGAAATATTTGTACTTAACCAATAACTTTAATTTATTTACAACAGTGTTTTACGCTTTTAACTTAAATGGTACATTTAGCAAACTATTTATTTAAGAACATATTGAGCTTATACAAATAAGCTTTTCACAAACGTAAATAACAACAATATATATTTTACACATTATAGTGATATGCAGATATGCTCAAGTAATTTTATAAACATCCCTCTTTTAAGCACAACACGTACCAATTGTTGTATATACACACTATACCTCCTGATGATGGGCTACAAATATGCCCACAACATGTAGAGGTTGATTGACAAAATAAACTGAGGATAAATAGTGCATCAAGTTGGTTTTTATTACACAGAGTTATGTGATTAGATGCCTGAGGGCAGTGGAACTCTGATATAGGGTTTACACTATTTTGGGTTTGTCTGTACAGTTTCTCATGGGAATACCTTCCTTGTACAGTGTTGGTGTTCTGAAGTCAGAATATGTTTTATATTTATGCATTTTTGTAATGACTTAAGTTGTTCACATTTAAACTTAGAACCTCTTGTGCAGTTGTGCAACCTATGTACCACCAATTTGATGGTGTGTTGGGTTTACTAGTGAAATTTATCAGTATCAACAGTCCACCATCTCTTTTTTGTGAAATATGTTGAAGAAACTAGCAACATGTCCTTAAAATATGTTGATACATGCAACAAAATTTGGTCAACATGGGGCAGTGTGTGATGATTGTATTGCTGTATGTTGCCATCAGTGTTGATGGTAATCCATTGCCATGGTAGTTCCTGCAGACATCATGGAGCAGCTTGTACATATATTGACACAGTTAACTGCATGGATTTTTAGGTTTCAGGTCCTGCTTGTGTAATTGTGAACTTAGTTACAACAGGAGTTACAGGAGGAGAATGAATCTGTGTTTTTATTTAATATTGATATCCGGAGCAGACACCGACACCTGAAGGAAAGGGTTATTTTGTTGTGTGTCATAATTAGCTTAGACACTTTCATTATATTGCCTTTCCATGCACCTAATGGTATAGGACACATTGTTTTATTTTAGCTTGGTATATTTTATTTTCTTTTTACTTTTTTGTATTTGGTGACTGGGGAATATAAATATGAACTTCCTGGATTCTCTGCGGTTAGCAGACTCAAAATATGCCAGATTTTGGGAATGAATATTTAAGAATGTGTGTAATTGCAGTGATTTTTTCATCGAGGTGCAGGATTCCATGCATGGCCTGGGCCCAAAATGTTTGTGAAATTTGTCTTCAGACTGGTTTGATGTGTTTTATTTCCTTTATTTCCCTCAACTTATGTCTTATATTGCCTTCTTTCCTTCTTTGTACTTTTTTAATTTTTTAATTATAGCTTAATTATTTATAACAAGAAGGTGCCTTCCTCACTGGGCAAATGTGAAAAGAGAACTAATAAATAACTTCTGTTTTCAAACGCTGTTGAACCAACTCATGCTTCTGCTTTGTATCTTAGTGTTATTGCTGACTACCCTTCACTGCTAAACACTGTAATATGTTTCTTAATTTTCCTCTCTTTCCCATGATGTAATAATATGCTGAATTTTTTTATTTTCCATCATCTCTTTCATAGAGAATTGTCATTCCTGAAGGTGTGGTTGAGAGAGTTGTGCAATTGGGGTTTGTGTTTCTGTTCATAATTTCAGAATGATGAGACTGATTTTTCATGCAAGCTGTCACGGTTAGTGAATGGAATAGGACTCAATCTGATTGATGCACATAACAAGTAAGTGTTCTCAATGGTTATAGGTGTAAATAAATACAGAACTATATATATATATATATATATATAAATAAAACTTTTTCTTTTCCTGAAGAATGGCCTGTTGTCTGAAGTGTGTGACTGTATCAACAGAATAAAAAATGTTTGGTTTGAGTGAAAGAATCATTCCACTGTCAAGTTAAGCAAACAAGTAGGATCTGAAATTGTCCCTTTGTGACATGCCATAGATCTTTACAACTGGACTCCAGGATTGTTGCAGCACTGTACAATGTACACCCATGCCTGTTCTTTTATTTCCTGAACAATTTGTCCAAAACCCTTCATTTCAGACACTTAATATTGCTGGTAGTGTTCCATATAACCGTACCACTAGTTTTGTTTCATGTGACTACCGAAACACATAAAAGCTACTTGAAAGGATAGGTGAAAGTAACAAAATTCAGGAATTTAATGCAAAATATACAAATGTTATCGTATTGGGGTGCTTGCTTTACTAAAGAATTACCAGAGCATTGCTCAGCTTGGTGCAAGAGCCAGGAAGGAGAGGGCCTATCATGAGGGCAAAGTTGTCATTTAAATGTGATTGGTACCAATGTGCAAAGTATGCATATTTTGTGAACTACTGCAGTACATTTTGTTTAAAGTAGGTGGATAAATGCCTATGATAAGACAGTTGTAGTAGAAGGCATTTTCTAATACAATAGTCTGTGATGAAAAAGCACAACAAATTTAGTAGATACATTTTAATATTGGTGCAAAACACTGAAAAGTCCTTTTAAGTACAGAACATATCTAAGAAATAATATACAATTTAAAAGTCCCCCCACCACCCTTTTTTTTTTGCCAGTAAACAAGTAAGGAATGTGAGAGACTAAACAAA
>Ga0123354_10020736_pt1 | contig 10344 bp, 11 predicted proteins | sample TergutLab28metaG_2_FD_97872 | JGI IMG/M metagenome (GOLD analysis project Ga0123354, IMG submission 97872) | Labiotermes labralis P4 segment gut microbial communities from Petit-Saut dam, French Guiana - Lab288 P4 | ecosystem: Host-associated > Arthropoda: Insects > Digestive system > Gut ...
ACATCCACAAAGTCCCCGTCACTTTGCATGACAACCTTCAGTGTCAGTCTCACAAACCTTACGCGCCTCCTACCCTATTCACGTGATAGAAACTGCTACGTAAGCAGACCAATGCTGGCACCTCCCCAGCTCTTACTGCACAAACAGATCTACGCGCACACGACTGCGCACTGTCCCGACTTGTGACGTCAGGCTAGGCTTGGTAACGTTACCTGCGCCTGAAGCTGGAGACTTTGTGGGATTAATCCCGCTAAGCACTACTAAATATAACTTCCGCCACAAAACTATAGCAACTATATCAAATTCCAAGGATGTTATTAATATAAGCCAATACATATCTGGATCTGAAAACGTCATCTTCAAACACATCCAGCTAATCAAGAGGCATGAGCTGACGTTAATGCTCGAGTTAATTGCACGTAAGCCGACTGTCCGATTATCATCATGTAACAGAGTTCTTCTTGATCAGCTGACTCTCCTTCATCTAAGCAAGACATTCCTGCATTTTATGGGACATAAATATCCATAACCGTGTATACAGGTGCTTGCCACTGATCCGGATCCTGAAACACATTAAATCGCAGACTCCCATATTATTTCTTAAAGATCCATTTTAAAATTATGTTACCCTGTGTGCCTAGTTTTTTCAAACTTCCTTCAAATTTACCCACCAAACCTCTGTATCCATTTTTCTTCCATTCCATGCGTGTAACACGACCAGCCCATCTAACCCTCCTTGCTTTCATCACACTAACAATGCCTGGCGAGGAGAAACTAATATGAACCCCCACATTATGCAGTTTTCTCCCTCTCAGTGGAAATACCTTTGTTATCACTCTGTGCTGGAACACCCTCAGTCTGTGTTCTTTCCTTAAAGTGAGCGACCACGTTTTGCACCCATAAAAAGACAGGAAAGATTATAGTTTTGTATATTTTAATGCTGATGTTTTTATATGGCAAACGGGAGACAAAATATTCTGTACCGAGCGCTGGGCAGCACTCCCCGAATACAGTATCCGAATTCAATCTGTTCCTAATTTCTTCGGACGTGCCATTTGGTCTGCCAGCGTCATTCCTAAATATCTGAGCTTTTCAAACCTTTAAAACGGGTTATTAGCTGCTTTTATGTTGTTACACTGCCTGCAGTCTGTTCACAAAATATGACCGTGTTCTTACGATTCTCCAGCATTTACCTCTAGGACAATCACCATACTAGCGACTCTAATCATTCTGTTTTTTTTTTGTTACTTTTGTTTCTGTGACGAAGCCCAACTTGGGCCTATGCCGCCACGATATTGAGGGTTTTAGATCACACACACATAGCCGCGCACACGCATGCACACACAAACACACACTCCTCCGAACGAGTGATCAGCCCGTCGTAGAGGCCGCTACCTACACAACACAAAAGACGAACATCCATTACCTCAGCGGGGTTCGAACCAGCGACCCCACCAACCGAGCGGCTGCATACGTACGCCTTCGCTCGCATGGCCACCGGGTCGGTATTTTTTTTTTGTATGTTTTCACACATGACTTAATAATCATCATCAGCAGCACAGATCAGAGGCTCACAAATCACACTTGCATTACAACAGTCTACATTCCGCTCAGCCGCGTCAACTTAAGCGTCTTAAGGACTGACACAACAGACAGCAACTACGGCCCTCGCTGCAGTCGAGTCGCAGTGTTCTGCCTTTAGCTGAACACTTACTTTTCAAAATGAACTACAAAAGTCGCAGGCTGCAAAATTTTTATGTCGGTGGGAAATAACAAAGTGGTCTCTCACTTTTCCCGCAGATGCGGCAGAGAGCCGTCAGAAACGTCCGTGCAGTGAGCTGTGCTGACCACATGTGTGTTGCGGCCGCTGCGCTTGACTGATCTCCAACTAACGAAGTTTGGTAGAAGCACATCCTCAGAATTACAGCGAGGGGCACGAAGGGCAATTAAGGGATAAGGGAACCAGCAGAATGGGAACGAAGTATCACTGATGTAACGAGGAGCAGCAGGTGGAATGATGGGACAGACCGCAGCAGTGGCTTCATCTTCTGGAAACAAGGAATCAGCAGACTGGTGGCAACAAAATGTGAATGGACACAACGTATCTAACAGGACGCAAACGTGAACAGAAGGGTACAGGCCTACAGTGTAGCTACAGCCAGCTAGCTAAGTATAACTTAGAGCAGGGAATTGCTGCATAAAGTGATTGCTTGCTTCCGCCCTCTGTAAACGAGATATTCGTTCTTCTGAGATGTTAGGCGACGTAAATTTCGAGTTACTTTCCGACGTTTCGGGACGACAACCTATTAGTCCCATCTTCAAAGGACTGTTCGATGTTTGAAGATTGGACTGATAGGTCGTCCCGAAGCGTCGGTAAATACCAATCTACGCCGCATAACACCCCAGAAGAGCGAAAATCGCAGGAGATACTAGTCTATGGTCCGCGAATAGTCGTGACGTGATGCTCTTAAGCAAATGCATGGAATTCCCTGGTACACAAAAGTATTGTAGCGCCAAGGAGGCGTGCTGAGTCGACAGCTAATACGAGTCGCGAGTCACGACGCACACCTCACAGCTATTCTACGGACAATAAATAAGGAAGAGTCTCCAGTCTGTCGACCAGCGACTACAACAAGTACGAATATACCGTTTTTTAATCAGCTGGTCCCCCCCCCCCCAAAGCGGAACTTCGGAATCCATTCGCGCCTTCACATTACACCAGCACTATTCAGAGGACGCCACGGTTTTTGCATCAGGGTTAAGGATGTTAACCTGCGGGAGAAGACTGCTCACTGCTCCCGTCGCAGGGACAGCGTTTCTTCTAGGATGCCGTCCGACATATTGCATATTGTGGTGAAACAGACGATTCGCGTCGCGAATTTTACAAAAGCCACTTCCGTGCACAACACGATTTTTAGCCACATGCGCTCGGATACTGCCTAACACTGCTCGTATGTGTTCTTATCACTCCGAGGACAGTTGGCTGTCACCAGAACCGACCTTCAACAAAGTCGAACCTCTCTTGTCTTAAAACCCCACCGCCTGCCTCTAAGGGTCTCCAATTCCAAGAGGATATTAACCTCTCTTCTTAATATATTTTCCTAAATCATTAAATTCAGTATTTTAAAGCAAGACTGTGTTCAGAAACTAAGACTGATATTGGGCAACTTTCAACAAAAAAGCTCAAACTGTAGAAGAGGAAAATAGCAGAAAACAAGAATTCTTCTTTCTCGATATGACACTTGCGTCTGTAAGATGAAAGAAGATGTTGAATACTCTGGCGTACAAAAAAAAAATCATCCCGGATCGTTTGGTAGAACTGACTATTGGCTTATTCCACTTCAGCCCGGAAGGTTCGACTAAATACTTCTGGGTGTGATTCCCGTTGAGCACCGACGTCGAAATTTCGCCTTCTAACCTTGCCAACACTGCTAACCATCACCAGCGTCTTCTCGCGATCCAAACCGACGAGGCAAGCAACTACACTCTTCAGACACAAACAGAATCACTGATTGCGTTCTGGATCAAAGCGAGAAACGAGAAACCAATTCTCCAAAATAAGGCGGTGAAAACTGCGCTGCTCTTTGCCACGAACTGCTTCTGTGAAGCAAGTTTACCAACATTTGCCGTTGAAAGAAGCCGACTGCAACCAGAGCGTGATATCAGACGCAGCCTTTCCAATACACGATCACGGCTTAAAAAAGTTTCAAATCCTGTGTAAAGACACGGTTCACATCTCGATTTTGTGCTGTTCTGATATGTGTGCTTTTAAAGTCAGATTTTGGATTAGCATCCAATAAACAATTAAAGCTACATCATTAGACGCCTGTACAGGCGTTTAGGCTCCAGGAGGTCGAGGCTCCAAGAATGTCTAGACAATCGGCACATGCAGGTTGTCAGCCTTAAGCTCTGGCCGCCTTTACCCACAATGAGACACTGCTGGTACTCATTTCAGTTAGAGGCTGAATCGACCCCAGGACCATGGTGTGGCCGGAAGGATTAAGTGAATTTCAGGGACTCCATCGGTAATTGAACCCGCGACCTACCGGTGCCTCAAGCAACTGCGCCAAAACGTACCCCCCAATAACCAATTCCTAACCACATTTTAGTAGCATTATTGCTCCTACAAGTACCTAATATTCATGGCGGTAATTATATTTTAATAGTGCCATTAAAGTGAATGACATGAACTGCGGATCGCAGATCTAAAGCCAGAACCGAATCAGACTGTTGGCCGAAAAAGGATGAGAAATCCTAACCTACAAGTAAGGGTGACGTTACAACAGCAGTACGCATGCGCACTACCGTGCCTCCGTCACTCGCTCAATTTTTTGAACAGTTGCCAAAGTTATGAACGGGAGTGCAGTCAGCGATACAACACTTGACTGTGGGCGATGAGGCTGAACCACTACTGTCAGCGTTCTGCTCCTGTAACAGCCCGTATCCTTCGTTCGAAAGGCATCCCGGCCACCAGTCTGTACGGCTTTATATACACCTTTACTGCGTTGCAGGGTGATCAAGAGAACACAACGAGCGGTATGCTTTGGCTGCGCGTGTGGACCACGCTAGCTGCTGTGTAAAAGGGCAAATAGTATAAAAATTGGTCTTCAGGGCACGTTGCATCATGTGGTGTGGTAGAACTCTACCAGCGCTGGTAACAGAATTGATGCAACCGTCTGCAAATCGAAAGATACCTTCCTAAGCAACGTCGGTACATATTTGCCAGAATAAATGGTGTCACCTGCTACAAAAAAAGTGATCCCGTTACAGGCCCGGTGTGGCCCAGAGAGTGGGTAGAGGTATAGCTCTACTCTTCCATGACCGCGGCACTAGAAGGGGGTGAGTGGTCAGCAGCACGCCCCGGCCGCACTTTATCCCCGGGAAAGATCCGGTACCCATTTTACAGGAGGTTGGGTGGGCCCCAGGGCCGGTCTGGACGGGCGGAAAATTTCGTTCCCACCGGGATTCGATACCGGACCGTCCAGCCCGTAGTCAGTCGCTATACCGACTGAGCTAACCGGCCCACGTCACCTGCTACAAGACAGCAATATTTTCCAGACTACGCGGTGTCACGTGCTACAAGACAAAAATATTCATAGTCAACGCTGTACAAACATTAAATCTCGTACAGCAAAGCATAAGCAGATTCCAGAGAACCTCACACACGGCCGCTCACCGATTACTCAACAGCCAAGTTCCGGAACGGCCGGCGTCAATAGACTTAGGAACGTAGTACACATATGGTCAACTATATTATTCAAAACTCGCTTTACTTTGTTAAACTGCTAAGTATGTCCGCGTCTCCAGCTGTGTTCAGAATAGCCAACAGTATTCAGAACACATCTACCTTCTTAATTTACTGATGCTCCTCGTATTGCGTCGAAGAAGTGTTGAGAAAATTGCCGTGCGTCCTGCTGGATTAAGCAGAGGAACAGGAACATTTCATGTTTCTTTGGTCGAAAAAGGACATTAGAGTTATCTTAGATTAGGTTAGGGTTTGCGGTTTGCGGTTGGCGTCAGATTGGACCGCTTACATTACGACGAGGTAACCGCACATAATAACTCTCCGCCAAATTTCGGTTCCCAAATTCGTACGCTGGCATCAGTCAATGCACCCTCTGCGGGGGGTGGGGGCCGGCGCGTTCTTCAGAGACAAGCAACATGCATGTTGTGACTTACCCACCGCGATCCGTAATGTCACACGTCTCATAACGACTAAGTTTCGTCAGTGATCAGATGAACTGTCAGTTTTTGGCCGGTGGGATTTTCAAGCAGAAGGCTCGGAGCGAGTCACTGCCATAGCGATAGTGGCAGCCGATTGGTGGACGAAACAAACCAAATTCCCCCACCCTTGACACCCCACGTACACAGTAGGCCCGCCTGCCAGCTCCGCTAGGCCATAAACAAACGACCTCAGCCGTTCCTTACAGCTAGCAAAAGGCAAAGAAAAATATAATGCTGTGCTTGTGAGTGTCAAGACAGCATATGGAGTGGAGGTACAGCTCCACTCATTCTTAACCTCAGCACTAGGTGGAGGTGGTACCCACTGCCTAGGAAGATGGGCGGACACCAGAGCCTGTCTGGACCCTGTGGACAGTGAATCTGTTTCTCCTGCAGGAATCCGACCGCGATTCAGGCCGGTGGCTGGTCACTATATTGACTGAGCAATTCCGGCTAACCGCATGCTACAGCAGAAAACGGGCAGCACTTCACTGTTCGTGGCAAAATCGTTGTTGCTACTTGCCACGTGAAGAGACGAATTAATCTGGTTATTTGCAATACAAAAGTAAAGTTCGCCCCAGAACAGGCCACGAAGGTCCAGAGTGGGAGTATAGGTATAGCTCTACTCTTTCTTTAACTTCGGCGCTAGATGGGGTGGGTGGTCAACACCATGCCACGGCCGCTTAACCCCCGGGAAAGACCCGGTACCAACCGTACAGGAGACTGGATAGTCCCCAGGGCCAAACTGGACGGGTGGGCAAAATCATGCCCCACCGGGATTGATCCCTGGACAGTTCAGCGCGTAGCGATTCGCTATACCGACTGCGCTATCCCGGCCCTGTTAATAATATATTACAGTTTTAAAACAAGCATGACTTACAGGGCCTATATTTGTGCATGGTGATATGATCCCACTCAGAATGATAAAACCGGACATAATTGTAACAATTCCGGAAACATAAGCACAGCGTCACAAATATGTGTCCGGCCACTTTGTGTAATTTCCTCAAAAAATGTAACAATGAAACAGAGGAGTAGTCCTCACAAGAAATTCATGCTTCACTTTTGGCTACAACGTTTGCTCGAATTAATACTCTCCATGTTAAGCATACAGTGAGTCAACACCGAACATTTACCGTGCATCTGCCGTACACATACATATTAACACCAACCTGTTGCGCAATGCTTTCATGTATAAATTAGTGCTCCGACATGTTTCGGCTTCAGTTCTTAGCCATCTGCAGGGAGCTCGTGGTTTTTTTTTCGAAACAAGCTGCACACATCGGAAAAAAAACGCAAGCTTCCTGAAGTTGGTCAAGAACTGAGGCTGAAACATGTCGAACAATGAACAAATAAAAAACCTTGTGCAACAGGCTGGTGTTAATATTTATATATTTAGTGGGTCAGCATGTACAGGTGGCTGTTGTCACGATGAACGGGCCTTGCCACTGGGCGAGTATCCCTTCGTCTTCGCGCCAAGTGTTCGTTACAGGCTAGCTTGACCCAACATTGGAATATGTCGCAAATGTTAAGTAAAACTCCCTGACACGAAATGACGTGACAATTAGCGTTCTTCCATGTCACATGCCGTGAAACGAACACACGCTTGTAGAAACTAATACCCACATTTCTCCAGTTTTCATCAGCAAACTCTTCTGGTTAAGCCCTTAAACGCCCAGCTAAATCCCATCTGTAAGTCCCAGCTCGCCGGATTATTCTGCGGGGTATTTAAATTTTGCGCATGCTTTTCGAAAAACCTGACACACAAATATGACACAGGGCGCCGTTCATGATTGATTCAGTGTGGAGACATAGTGCAGACAATAAAAAGAGTGGGCTGTCAATGTTACCAAACAATTGCTGGCATTACTAGGAGCTCACCATATTCTATACGTTAGTAAGCTAAGGGTTAAAGGACGTCACTGATGTCACTTCGCTGTGAAGTGGCCATTGTTAACAAACACGTACCAAACGACCAGAAGGAGGCACTCAACAGCCGCAACAATTTGCGCCAAATTGCCAACAAACTCCTTCCATCATGAAGCAACGAGAGTGGAGCCACGAGGGGATTTTACACCCTATCGGCTGTCTTGCAGAAGCTTATTCGCCATATCTGTCAGGAAAGAGCAAAACCTCTGAGTTATGTAGCAACAACTGTCCGATCATCCCCCAATGTAAGGCAAGGAGATTAATGATAAAGGACAGAGAGTGGAAACTGGATGATAAGGAACCGATGCAAAGTGTGTGACTTTTATCTGAAAATATAACGACAAATCACATAGCTTCCATATCAGTGGCGATGAAAAAAGAAACTAATTCTGTTTGTATTGCGCCTACCGTTTCTACCCGCTCTCTTTCTCCTGCGCAGAGCAAACTTTACCGTGGTCAGAGCAAATAAATTGTCTCACCAGGCCGCTTGTTACTGAATCTGCTTCGCTGTAGGAACTGAAGAAGGGGAACGATACAAAAGAAAATCAAACGAGAAGAAAACTGAAAGACAGAGACTCGAATGAGATTGGCTGCTTCTACAGAAGAAAAGCCGCGTCCCTCCGACCCACAGAAGGATGGAAAAAGAAGCAAAAATGCACAAAAAGAAGAAAGGAAAATGGAGGAAGTTGCTGGCAGATATGAAACTGTTGATATATATTTCGTACCCAGTAGCTGACAAAACTCGGTCGGCAGACAATCAGCCAACGGACGCAAAGAGGGAAGTCGAAATTTCAAAGCCGACTGGACTGAACAAGTCGCAAATAAATAAGGAGGTTCCCCTTTGAAGCAAAATAGGCATATGCTACCGGAATAGACAGTAACTACCCACCATTCCGGCAGGGCATAAGCGACTTGGATGAAGCGAAGAAAACGTTTTGGGAAATCGGATGACAAGTGGGTGTGCGTCACTGCCGTGTTGTTTTGGAGCTAGGTACACACCAGATGTGGTCACGTGACGAACTAGCAGGCGGTCCGAGAAACGTATCCAACCAAGTGCCTCAGTTTTAAGTAACCCATCAGTTCATATAAATATCGGCTATAATCACACTCAACAGGCGTTTAATACCCACTTGTAACTACGTGCACCATACGCCGTAACCTTTAAAAACCTAATACTTTGTCATTAGAGTGAATGCGTGTTTCTTATCACATTCAACAGCCTGCCTACAAATGTCATCACCACATGTCCATCTTATGTGGGGTTGCGTCAGCAAGTCCAACATAATCATTATGCAGAGATCCCAATCCAAAATTCTCAGAGCAATACCAAATGCACCCTGTTATGTAACAAATCATACTCTACATACAGACTTCAACATCTGAACCCTCAGGGTCACATAAATTAAGGGAAAGCACTAGATCGAAATCCGGGGGCTCGTGCTCGTATTTTGCCATCGACTGTTTGGGCCGCTGAGCCGTGTACAATTGATTCTCGTGGGGGACAGTGAGCATACAGGTCATGACAACAGACATAAATTCATATCACTGTGAGTATATTAATAAAGCCACAATGCAGAAATAATAACAAAAACAGTGAAAACAATCGTGAACAGTTACAAGCACAACAACAATACTTAAACAGCAACAACAAAACCATTACGATCGCAGTTACTTATATCAAGTGCTCTTAACATGACAGAAACGTACAACCTGACTCAACACAAATTAACAAACAGAAAACGAACCTAAATAACTGAAGCAGACAACCTCTCCCGTTTTCCAATCCCCACATCGGATCATCGATGTATCACAAAAGACTTGCTAGACAGGGGAACCGGTATGCCAAAATACAAGACCCAAACTGAATTTTAAAGTTCCCAAAACAAACCAATTTTAGCTCCTTTAAATATCCGGGCGTCTGGGTAGGTCCACGGGGGATCGAGGCTGCAGTCTTCCCCAATGGCCGGTCAACGAACTTAAAGACGACTTCTCGTAAAGAAACCCAAAAACAGAGTCACAGACTGTGACCCCCAAACTTAGAACAAAAGCTCGGATAGCTCTCACCACCCGTTCTCCGCCCCGGAAGTAACCAATCGCCAGCCGATAGCCATATAAAGAAGGAAGGAAAAGGCGTTTGTCCATGTCGAAACAGACCTTGAGCCAGCCTAAGCCGGTTGGCTCACATCCCTTACGGATGTGACGTCATCCATGAAAGAATCAATAAACATCACAACAGCCTGGAAGCCCAACACACTCCACTATTAGAGCCACTACTTACTTACTTACTTACTTACTTACTTACTTACTCCATGTCGCAGAGTCCTTCTTGAGAAGCTAACTGGTTTGCAGCTAGTCAAGAAATTCCCCGCATTTCACGGAACCCGAAGGTTCATTACCGCACTCACAAGCGCCCGCCACCTGTCTCCATCCTGGGCCAGCCCAATCCAGTCCATATACCCACATCCCACCTCATGGAGATCCGTCCTAATATTAAACACCCATCTACGCCTAAGTCTCCCCAGTGGCCTGTTTGCTTCCGGTTTCCCCACAAAGACCCAATACACCCCCCTATCCTCACCCATACGCGCCACATGCCCAGCCCATCTCATTCTTCTCGATTTTATCACCCGCACAACATTGGGTGAGGAGTACAAATCATTTAGCTCCTCGTTATGCAATCTCCTCCATTCCCCC
>Ga0123354_10020737_pt1 | contig 10344 bp, 9 predicted proteins | sample TergutLab28metaG_2_FD_97872 | JGI IMG/M metagenome (GOLD analysis project Ga0123354, IMG submission 97872) | Labiotermes labralis P4 segment gut microbial communities from Petit-Saut dam, French Guiana - Lab288 P4 | ecosystem: Host-associated > Arthropoda: Insects > Digestive system > Gut ...
AGTAAGTAAGTAAGTAACAACAATAAATACTTGGGAGTCAGAGGCTAACATTACAGCAAGGGCAAATCTTACAGTGGTAGTCAGTGTACAAAATTCTGAAGTGGCTGTTAATGATAGCAATAATGCAACGTTGTCCAATAAGAGTTACAAGATTTGCTCGCCACTGTAATTGCAGCTATTCAGGCCAAAAGTACTAAGCAAACAGCCGCATTCCAAACAGAAGTAGCCAAACTGACAGAACTCCTAATTGCCCATTAAAAAAATTACAAACTTGCCACCAGTTTAGCTGAAAGATTTGATGCGGCTAATACAAAACTAAGAGAAGAATTAAATGTTAAATTGCAACATGATATTCAGAGTGTTTCCGATACAGTACACACACTGAAGATAGACACTGAGCATGATATTGATAACTTAACTAAGTATGTAAAATATTTATGTAAGGGAATGAGTAAACGGGTGAATCCGTATATTGTGCAGACTAGAAAAGAGCTCGGAAAGAAAGGGCAGGAAATAATAACCAGTCCCAAAACAATGTTAGCAAGTACTAGCGAACATAAAGCAGAAACTGAGAAAAATGTAGCGAATTTGAGGCAGGAAACAAATCACAAACGAGATTATGTTGACTGTACGTTAAATTCGATTTCAGGTGAAGTCACGTCCAACATTCGGGTTTGCGATAGCCAAATTCAAAGTGTAAAACATGCCAATCATTCAGAAATCATGAGAATAAATAATGCTATAAGCAGTTTGGCAGTCAAAATTACAGCAGAGGTAGCAAACAACAATATGACACCTATTCAACAGACTGTCGTAGCTAGGATGGCTACTGCAGGTCAGACGGACAGCACAGGGGAAACAGGAGGGTCCGATAAAATTGGTCAGAGTGTGAATGGAGTGAATGCTTGCAATGTGTCTACTTATAGTGACAGTATCAACGTACCTAACCCATCTGTAAATTCACGTAACAACAATGTAAATGCGGGATCTGGGTTGTATGGAAATAACACCGATCTTAGCGCACTAACTCTTCCGACATTCATGGACAGTACAAGTCACGTACCCCTTCATTTTGACCGGGACCTTTACCAATACTTCTCGCTGAAAAGAACGCCAGGAACTAAGGTTAGCTTTGGTTTTCCGAACAATAAAAGAACCATCTGCAAACAGACTTTCACCGAATTACTGTGGTATCTTAGTAGGTAGGCTAACATTCGAAGTGCCATCTAAATAGAAAAAACATGACCCAGGATCAGGCGATTCGTGCCTTGACCATTATATCAGATACGCCAATAAGGCAAGTACACTGAACCTACCGATGTTTGATTTGGATCTTCCTTCCGCACTTACGAGCCATTTTGAGCCGCGTGTTTAACAGGGTCTAATTTATAGAAACCTGCAGCCTACGCAGGACGTCTATATTTCCTGGCTAAGTTACAAGGCTGAGGGGATCAGGGTCCATGCCGCGAGTACGATCGTCGCGATACAAGCCGAAGACCTCCGCCAGAGCGGAATAACGCTAGGTACCGAGATAGAGACAACTTTGCGCCTGTGTCGGATGTCAGACAAAATCGAAGGTATTCAGACCGAGGACAATAGGGTGAAGGCGGCCACAGCTTTCATCGACATGGACAGGGGAGCCTGCGGGAGGGTAGTAGTAGGTAGTTTAATCCAATCGCCCTGAACTTCCACCCACGCGACAATGCACTTCTACGAAGTCAAGATAGTCGCCTTAGTGCGGAGACTACAGACAGCAGCCCACCACCTTTAACTAAACAATCAGTGGACGTGTTTGATGGGCGAACCACATCCACGTACGTAATCACTACGTCACTTCCAAAGCCCAACCTCACACATGAACAAAGTGCCGGATATGCCGAAATAAACACTGACAAAATTAAAGAAATCTTAGAAAATTTCAACATCTTATTGTGCTTTAGGCATACACTGAATTTAGAAGGAGAAGAAGCGGCAAACATCGAACTGGAAAAAGAAGTTGGCTATATGTTCTACAATGCCGAAAGTAAAAGACCTGAATGCCTCAAATTAAAAATTATGATAGGCGGAGAAGAGATTTCGGCACTGTTAGACACACGATGTGAAATATCTATTCTAAATGAGCAGTTGCACAATCAATTACGTCTCCTTAAACTAAACGGTCTAGAACCTCCCACGCAGCACCTCAACACAGTTAGTGGATCAAGATGTATTACTGCCTTCCCAGCTGTTAACAGACGCCATATTGGTGCTAGATTTCCTGATCGACCATGCGGCTGAACTAAGTTTTCCAGACAGGAAAGTAGCCCTGAAGATTAATGAGAAATTCTGTAAGTTAGAATTTCAAGGCGTAAGAGACGCCACAAGACAAACGGTCGCAGAAACGTCATTCAAGGAACAGGTCAGAAATCGTGCACTTAAGTCGACTCTACCGTGTACCACATCGCTCATATAAGGTGATTCGGATATAGGTCAACCACATCATTTGGAGCATTCCGCAGCTATGACAGAAGACAAGTTAGGAGAGGTTAGTGACGGTGGGGCCCACACTGGTATACATCATGGCGAATGTGTATTAAACGATGATGAATTGCTGCATTGCGATGGCGCGTGCAAAGTAACGAATGTTCCCGCTAAGTACGACGTAGGAAGTCGAAAAATTAAACGCGGATGTTATGATGCCCTTCGATTGAACAAAGGTCAGGCGGCTGAAGTTACTGATGGTAGAACGTGTATTAATGTGATGCATGCTAATGCGAGTAACGGTGCTAGCGCCGGTACTGCTAGGCTGTGCTTGACCACAACCTACTTCGAGCCTAATTATGCCAACACGCCACAGAAACAACAGGTAAATGTGAACTCACCAGATGACAGGATAATAAGCTGACCAGCTCCGAGTTAAAGTCTGTGAGAACAATATATTGTCACCTCAACAGCAAGAGGAGATATATGGATTATTGGTTAAATAGCAACAGCACTTATCGAAGAGACCCGGGAGATGAAATGTGTTTGAATACGATTTTAAAAAAGGGGATACGCCTATTAGTGAAAACTCTCGGTCAATACCTGTTACCCTGAGAGCACCAGTTCGAGAACGGATACACGCAATTTTGAGGGACGGAATATTAGAAGAGTCATATTCGACATATGTCAACACACACTAGTGCACAACGAACAGAAGCCTATTCGCATCTACGTGGATGCACGAAGAATAACCAAGCTGATGGCAGTGGATCACGTCAAGGTACAGTCTATGCGCGAGCTGTTACAGAGATTTCATGGGCCCAGTGGCATAACGAGCTTGGAACCCATTAGGGCATTCCTGCAAGTGCCGTTAAGCAAGGGCTCTCGGAAATGGACCGCCTTTCAATTCCAAATTAGGGTGTATCAATTTACGTCGGTGCCACATGGATTCAAAAACAGCTTATCGGCATTTATACGGGCACTGGAAACAGCTGTGGGTGATGACGTAGTGAATGATTACGTGATTACTTCGTGGATGACCTGCTTATTCATTCATCAAGCTTCTCTGATCACCTAGACCATCTGGATCGGATTTTTCACAAATCGACAGCAGCAGGTTTCACTATTAACGCTTCCAAATGTAAGTTTGTAAGCCGGAAATGAAGTTTCTCGGACACACCACCTGTGACAAAACAATCAAGGCTGACCCAGAAAGAATCGTAACCCTTCTAAGGTACCCCTAACGAAGAAAGAGAAACAGTTGAGGAAGTTTTTAGGTGTATGTAATTTTCACCAACAATTCATCATAAACTACGCATCATACATAGAACCCCTGCTGGCATTGCTTAGAAAAGAACAAGGAGAACTGGTCTTCCACTCTCCAAAATGCTTTCGGAACTTTAAGGGCTAAATTTGCAGACAACATTCATCTAGCCCATCTAGATGAGATGAAAGGGCACATAATACCGACGCTAGTGGAAAGGCAATCGGCGGAGTATTATTGCAGGAGGGTGATGACGGACATTACAACATAGTGTCCACAGCATCACGAGTACTGCGTGCAGCTGAACGTTGCTCGACATGTGAACGAGGGTTATTTGCTATAGTTTACACATCGAACCGCTTCAGAATCTACATCTACGGGCACAAAATTACTCTCTGTACAGACAATAAAGCACTTACGTTCTTAAATAAATGCGTAATCACATCGAACCGCGTGGCTCGCTGGATACTAAATATCCAGGAATACGACATCGAGATTAAAAATGTCAAAAGATATTGGAATCATTTCGCTGACATTCTAAGTGGTAACCCAACACAACAGGATTAACAGATAATATTAGAAGCCTATATGTATACAAGACCATTCGCACGGAGTTGAAGGATCTTGCAGCCTTGCAAGACACCGATCCGAGGCTAGCTGCAATTAAGAGGGAAGTGGCAACACAACCCACCACTACACAGCAGGGGTACTTGCTGAGGGACAGCGTAATATACTATAAAGGAGACAAAGGCCGAACCAGATGGAAAGTAATGTTGCCAACTTGCCTTGAAGCAAAGATGTTCAGATTAATGCGCCACGCTTGGGGACATTTGGGTGTCGATAAATGTTTAGAGGAAATTAGGTAGGTGTTGCACGTGAGAGATTTTGGGAAAAAGCTCTGGAGATTTATAGCCAGCTGTGATGTTTGTCAGAGGGTTAAGCACCCCAAAATGTCTTTTACTACTCAGGAAAAACATGATTTTCCAAAAAGGCCAGGATATGTTCCATATAACTTTGTGTGTTATGATGTGTTTTCAAAGTTTATTAAATTATCTGCTTTGAAATCAGCCACAACCAAAGTCTGTTTAAATAAACTGGTGAACCATTATTTCATTAAGGTGATAAAATCAAAGGTAATCCTTTCAAACAATGCAAGCCAATTTAGGTCTCCATCGTGGCGATAACAGCTGTAACATCATGGCTTTAATGTGTGCGATTTACACCCGTCAGACATTTGGAGTTGAACCCAAGTGAAAGGAACATGTGAGAATTGTCAAAATTCTGCCGCATCTACTGTCATGAACCACAAAAATTAGGCAGAACTGTTTCCACATACATAAGAATGGATTAACATCACATTCGCCAGTGGGACTGAATATACTCCCATCGAGCTGATGTATGGAGTAAAACGTCCTAATGTCTTCAACAAAAGTCAAAAGTGTAAGGGCTACAGCATACAGAAGAGGATGTAGCAGCAAAATTGGAGGCCACATGTGCAAAAATGAAGCAGAAGGCACCAACAAGTTAACGACAATGGAAAAGTGGAAACGCCAATTCGACATGTACTGTATTGACAAGCAGTGCACTGCCAGCTATCACACAAAGCAGTTTGTGTAGTGACCAGTGATATGGGCCAAATAAACTGAGGACCCTACATATTATGCTAGGAACTGTATAGAACAAAAACAGTTATCAAGTCAATAAACACAGTACATGAATTTTCTTTCTATTATGAAAATAGTAACAAAAGAAAGGAAGACTTGCTAGAAAAGCTGTGTGAATGCATGAAGCATCTCAATTAAATCATTGGACCCACTAAAAAAACCCAGTGGCCCCCAGGGTACCATGGCCCACAGTTTTGGACTCGCTTCCCTCTGTGCCTTCAACATGTGGTGCTTAGCCATGGAACAACTTACCTTCACAAGTTCAACTACCCAGCAGTATTTTATGCACCTGAAAACTAGTCCATAAAATGATACTGCACAAGGAGCAATGGTATACTAACACTGCGGTGTCATGAGACAAAGAAGGCTTCCTCCAGCAAACTGGCAATATTAATCCCAGTATCCCAACTTCTGTCACTTTTTGTATCATGTCTTGGCTTCACCTGACCTTCAGACTGCTTGAAGTCATGTATCAGGGTGACAGGAAATGACCCTTAAACCATTCGTGACACAAAAGAATGTTGTTACTGATTCTGTTGTATGAAATGGAACAAAGAACATCTTTAAGCAATTAATGATAATGACACAATCTATTTTTCACATGCAAACATTAAGTTGCACAATTTAAATGATTCCATCTCTAAGCTCAACAAGGCTCAATAAGAACCCAAAGTATAATTTGTAAATACAAGCTCACAGAATAGTTTTCTCACGTTCATGGTACTTGGCATTATTCAGTTATGTTTCTATCAGTTTCAGCTTCAGACATTAGTTTTTATTTTTCTGGGCTCAAATTCATAGCAGAATAAAAAAAAGTTGTCCCTGGATATAAGCACCACACCAGGAAGGTGTACAGTAGGAGCAGAGGTAAAGGAATATTCTTAACTTTGCCAGTACACAGAAATGCTCTTGCTGCTGTATCCCTAAAGAAGAGATGCACGATACTAATCTAACAGTAGGGTAGGGAGTACCACAGCCAGTCAATGGCAAGTAAAAACCAACTCCCCTTCCTGAGATCAATCTCCATTTGCCCAACCTGTACTGATTGAACTATCCAACTAATCCAAGAAAGAACAAAGAAAGTGATCTGTAACAACTTAAATATAACACAGTCCAGTTTCCAGAATTAGCATCAACTTTGTCTTAAGTTACACAGCGGTTTGTAAGTTCATGTTTATCTCATTTAGAAACTATGTATGTTTGAAGTACAAGATTCTGAAACAGTTTAATTTATTATACTGATTATATATCAGTTGCTGAGCTTATTACACAGCATCAAATAACAAAAGCAAAAACACATTTACCTCAGTACAAGAACTATAAAAATACGAGACAAGTACATCCTGATTAACTGAGATATGAACCTGAAACAGAATGAGAATTCTGTTATCTGTAACAGTATTCTGTCGTGGCTTTCTTTCAATGGTATTGCCTATTGGTAATACAAAAACTGACACTTGGGTTCAAGCAAAAATACCTTGTAATTCTGTAAATATACAATATAAGAATACTTTACAAAAACTGGCACATATTACAAATAAATAAAAAGACACGTGGGATTGATGGTATGGAAATACATTCCAATATTAAAAAAGATACCCTACAATACAGAGTAAAATTTCTGATAATCAACACATTTCATGGCAGGAATTTCTCAGTTACCTTGCACACAATAAATTTCTAACTCAATGCCCTGTTGGAAGTTACTCAACTGTTAAAAAATGTGTTGCAGAATGAAAGTTCATCACTGTCAACAAAGAAGCACATATAAGACCTCAGATAGTTCACAACATCACAATCTATTTCCCCAAGACTCATTTCTGTACTGTCATCCACAGATACTCCTCAATCAGCTGCTCTGTAGTTAAGCCGAATATAAATCAGTAAAAATCCAAATATTGCATAAACAAGTAGTTCAGAGCATGGCAAAAGGTTGTCATGTGACAAGTCTATCTAATAATACCCTACATGTTCCATGCACTGCAGAAAATGTGTGAGTCAAAAAAATTCTTTTAGCAGTAAGTCAAAGATTTCACAGAATGAATGTAAATGGCAGCAAAAAAATACTACTGCACACTACTACATAAGAATATGCCCAGTCAGAGCTGATCCATTTTTCTTGTGTACAATGGCCAGACAACTCATAATGAAAAAGAATAACATCTGCCTTTTCCATCCCAGAAATACGCATATCATACTTCTCTAATGGAAACGTTATTCTATCTCTGTGCAAAACATAATATGGATGTGTAAGCATTACACACTTGAATTTAAACCAGTTCCTACATGAAGGACAAAAACAGTGACAATAAACTAGGATGTAAGAAACAGAGAAATGTTGCACTAATGGAAAATACAAGTCATGAATGTTATAAAATTGGAACACAGGTTCTCAGCAGTGTGATGAGATTCAAATGCAAGAATATGATGCCGTATAAACTAGTAAATACTTCTTGGATCCTAAGCTGGAGGGCACAAAGCTTCTCCGAAACGTAAGGTAACTATTTACCATTCAACACAGTTTCAGGTCCTACAAGACTTCAACCTTCAGAATATACATTTTTTTCCATCTTTGTAAATAATAATTTTGGTAGACAAAATAAATCTTATTTCCAGCCAAAGCATCTATCAGGAAGTAGTCTAAAATGTTTACTTTAAAAAAATGTGAAATTCCATACACTATGTGAATATATGTACACACTTTTTGAGTGTTTGTGTGTCATTACTGAGCAAGTTGCAAGTGGTAAGATTTACAACTTGCATTCAAGAGATGACTAGTTCACATCTCTGGTGGGACAAGTATGCTAACTGAGGGTTTTTGGCATTTTATGGCCCTCCAATAAAGTGTTGATACGGCCCATCAAACTAGGCCACAACTGCTTCCATCCCCATCCTTGGCAACTCATTATACACTGATTCCTCACTATTCAACAGTATGCAGCCTGCATTACTGATACTATCAATAATAAATATAAATATATAAATAACACATAATTTATTTACTTACTTGTTTATTGTATGGAGTATATGTTTAAAGAGTTCCCTGAGGATAAGAAAATATAATTTCATTCAGGCACAACAAGTAAGCCATGAGTTCAGTCATCTTATCTGCACTGTAACTTGATGTGTTCAACTAGTTGTGTGTCATCTCATATACAGTAGGTCAGTGTATGTGAAAAATGTTTTCTGCTGAGTAAAGAGGGTTCATTTGCAAAACATTTGCAAAGTACACTTGCCAGAAGGTTTGTAAAGGTATCTTCTGTCACGAGTGAACATGTAAGAGAACAATACACAGAATGGTGGAAAGACCTTGAATGATAGGTTCATTACTGGACAAAAATTACCAAAACTTGCACTTATTTTATTTTGTATGAGACATGGTGTACATTACACAGAAACATAAATAACCAACATGCTGATGCAGCTCATGAAGTTCCTTGACATGAACAAAGTGCAAACAGTGTGCAAAGGATCACAGGGCACAGTTTTTTTAAGAAACAATATATGACTCATGAATTGGGGTCTGCTGGATATCCAGATTTGAATCAGTGCAATTACTGTTTGTCAGGGAGATAATGAAAGATGAAGTTTATGTTAATGGTCAACATTATTTGCAGGAACAGAAAAACAGTATTCAAAGTTAAATTACCAATATTTCAACACAAAAGCTCCACCATGCCACAAAATATTTTCAGAAAGTGTGAGGCCTGTTTAGAAGCTGCAATTCTGCACTTTGAAAGTCTGGTATGAACTCAGCTAAACTAAACACTAAGGTAAAAACAGATTAAAAATTCCCAGCAAATGGCGGCTTTGTATGCAATAAAGCTCCAGCAACAATTGCCATGCTGAGGGAAAAGATTAAATGTACAATCTATATAATAAAGTCAGAAGCCTTCTTGATCATCTTGAATAGTCTGGTACAGCTATGTAAATAAGATAATGTAAATAACAGCTGAATTATGACTGTAATGACCTATATTATTTGCAGAGTATACCTATTTTCCGAAGTTGAGTTGTACTGAAGAGGCAGCACAACATACATATATGTAAACCCTGCTGAAGCAGTGGATGCATCCCTGAACTAAACTGAATTAAACAAACTCCACCTCTGGAGTACTACTATGTACTCCACAGAGATAGGATTCAGCCCCAAACTCATGGCACCCCAAGGCACCCAAATAATTTTAAGTTAAACTATACATATACAGAGGAACATACCATAACAAATCAGTTGCAGCAGCAGCAGCAGCAGCAAGTAACTAAGTAAGTAAGTAGAGTAAGTAAAGTAAAGAACTAAGTAAAGTAAGGAAGGAAGAAGGCAAGCAAGCAAGCCAGTAAGTAAAGATCTGTATGTTTATTTCCTATCTTTGCATCACTTCCCAATGACGCCACTGGTTGCCATACTCTCATTAACGCTGATGAACATGCACATATACATGTGAAGTTCTTACTTACGTGTCAGAGTTGCAATAAAACACGGAATGAAAGACTGTGGAGACTGTGAAGAGAAGGATGAGAGCACCACCATATACCACAGCTGACCAATACTGTGGCCAGCTGGTGGCTCTCTCCATAAGCTCCAAGCAGGCTAGCACACTGGGGAACACCCACACCTGTGCAGAAGAACAGCATTAGTGTATTTTGTCCAAACGAGCTGTATACCAGATTTGCTGATGGCATTAGGATCTGATAACTTGCTGCCATTGCAAACAACTGATTAAGAGGTGTACAATTATCACACTTCTGAGTCTTCCAAACAAGATGGCTGAAATAGAAGTTGGTGGTGAAAGCTCCTCTCATTTTTCGGCGAAAAGTAAAAATGATGTGACTATCTGTAAAAAGTGCAGTGAATACGAAACGCAACTAAAAGAAGCTCTGGATGAACTTATTTCCATACGAATGATTAATGAGCATCTTCAAAAGGAATTGTTTACATATGCGACCCCTAAGAGCACG
>Ga0123354_10020738_pt1 | contig 10344 bp, 10 predicted proteins | sample TergutLab28metaG_2_FD_97872 | JGI IMG/M metagenome (GOLD analysis project Ga0123354, IMG submission 97872) | Labiotermes labralis P4 segment gut microbial communities from Petit-Saut dam, French Guiana - Lab288 P4 | ecosystem: Host-associated > Arthropoda: Insects > Digestive system > Gut ...
ACCAATATAGTAACTATTAATGCTAAAAATATAGTAAAGAGTATAAGAATTTTTTTCCTCTGCCCCTTGCTATAGAGTTTCTTTATGTCAGCTGTTGTGGCAGTAACAGTCATAAATACTCAAACACCCCTTTCTAACGCGGTTTCACAAACTCTTTGATTAACCAGAGTTTGTTGATGTACACAGGATGTTAAAGTTAACATACAAGACACATCAGAGGAACTGTGTACAAAATAGCTATGAAAGATATTGCCATAAGCTAAAATAGACAAAACTAATACAGAAGACGACACTCTTAAAGTTGATAACGTTTTCAACTTTTTACCTCCTAATTGTTGTTAGGATGATAGTTGTCATTACACAGGTGATTTCTAACGGCTGAAGCTATAGGGGCTGCGCGTAGCTCTTCTAAACGTAAATATTTACTACCCATAGTCTCAGAGAGTTGTTTAACTAAGCCAAAAGTAAGAAAGCCGTGTTCAGTATCTATAGTAATAGATTGTATACCTTTAGAGGCAATTTTACATGCAACACTTTTAGCTTCTTCAACAGGATCACCACCATAGAGATTCACATTTGCACGTCCATCTGAAACTAACACTAACAAGGGAATATCGTCTGTTCGAAGAGAAGATTCAACAGCGTCCAAACCAAGTTTTAATCCATGAGCTAACGGCGTACGACCACCAGTTGGTAAAGTGGCTAAATATTTTTGTGCTAACTCAACACTATTGGTAGGAGGTAAAACAAGTTCTGCTGAGTTTTTACGAAACACCACCATACCCACACGATCTCTACGTTGGTAAGCATCTAATAAAAGAGAAAGAACAGCTCCTTTAGTTGCACTCATACGTTCCTCTGCAGCCATAGAACCACTGGCATCAACCACAAACATAATCAAATTACCCATTTTTGTTTCGCGAATTTTTTCACGCAAATCACAGCTCTCAAGTAAAAGTGCATTCTGTTGATTGTTATTAGTAGCTTCTTTTCGACGTTTTTGGAAAGGAGCTGCTGCACGTAGAGTTGCATCAAAAGCTAAATCATTAACTTTACCTCTAGGAAGCATACTTGCTACATAATGGCCCCGTTTAGAATCACTAATTATTTTTGAACGTCTACCTGAGCCATGGCGTTCAATTTCGTCAAGAACATTAGAAGATAACGGTTTTACAGCATAGGGTTCATCAGCTTGAAAAACCTGTTCTTCGGCAGGTTCATCTTGTTTATCTGGCTTATCATTGTTGTTAGAAGGAGTATCATCATTATTTTGTGTCTGAGTTTGTTTATCATTATTCCATTTTTGGATGCTTTCATTAATTTGCTGTTGTTCCATTTTTGGTTCTTCAAAGGGTTGACGACGTTGACGATGAGGAAGAACTAATTCAGCAGCTTCTTTAATGTCATCCTCAGTGACCTCTATACGGCCATTGTATGCTGCAATAGTGCAAGCCGTTTTGTACATAACTATGTCTGCACGATGTCCATCCACTGCAAAATCAGTACAAATCTGCGTTATCAAATCAAGCAAATCAGAATGTAACTTTACCTTAGGCAGAAGCATGGTTGCAGACAAAATCTTTTGACGTATACTCTCCTGGGCAAATAAATTTGCGTCAATAAATGCAGATGGGTTGTTTTCAAAGTCAATGCGTCGACGTATTATTTCTGCTCTAGCTTCCCGGTAGGGTATACCTTTGATTTCAACTGAGAGCGCAAAACGATCCAAAAGTTGAGGCCTAAGTTCACCTTCTTCAGGATTCATGGTCCCTATTAAAACAAATTGTGAGGGGTGACTAAAAGAAACCCCCTCGCGTTCAACAAAATTTACACCCATAGCTGCGGCATCAAGTAAAACATCAACTAAGTGATCATCAAGTAAGTTAACTTCGTCTATATAGAGAAGATTACGATTCGCTTGAGCTAAAATTCCAGGGTCAAAGTGTTTCTCGCCGGTTTTAATAGCTTTTTCAATATCAATGGTACCTACTAAGCGATCCTCTGTAGCACCAACAGGTAACTCAACCACTGAAACAGAACATTTAGCAGTGGGCAATTTTTCATTACGCACATTTTTTGAACCACAAACATCACATAGGTCTTTAAGATTTTTGGGGTCACAACGAAAAGGACAATTAGAAACAACCTCCACTTCCGGCAAAAGGTTAGCTAAGGCACGTACAGTTAAAGATTTACCAGTCCCCTTCTCACCCCTAAGAAGAACTCCACCTATTTTTGGGTTAATCACATTTAGAATAAGAGCCAACTTCATTTTTTCTTGACCAACAATAGCACTAAAGGGATAAACCATTTTGTTATTTTGCGACCGCATATCCTAAATTGCCACCAAACAAAAATTAGCCAATAAAACATATAAATCATCGTTTAACTCAAATTAATAACAAGTTGATAAACACAAGTTGAACAAAACAAAAAACAACACACAAACACACATAAATTTTATCCAATCTTTTAGAAGCTTCAAAAATTGTGTTTATACGTGGAAGTGGGGTGTTTGTTTGGTTTTTGGTTTTTGGTTTTTGGTTAAACTTTTATGTTGGAATGTTATATGGGTATATTGAAAGTAAAATGTCTGAACAAATTCGAAGCTTTATTGCTTTTGACATACAGAATGAGAATTTAGTAAATAGGATAGCCTCAGTGCAAAAATTGTTAATGCAAACTAATGCAGATCTTAAACTTGTTTCTCCTAAAAATATTCATATTACCATAAGGTTTTTGGGTGTTATAAGTCCTGAGATGGTTAATAAGGTTTATGAGGTTATGAAGAAGGTAAAGTTTGTTCCCTTTAATATTCAACTGCAGGGTTTAGGGGTTTTTCCAACAGTTAATTATCCACGGGTTGTTTGGGCTGGGATTACGTTGGGGGCTGCGCAGTTGCGAAGTATTTTTGAGCAGTTAGAGCCTATGCTTCATGACTTAGGTCTTGCGCCGGAACCAGAGTTTAATGCGCATTTAACTATAGCGCGGGTTAGTTCAGGAGCAAATAAGCAGCGACTGGTTGATTTTGTTACACGTCATCAAGAGTATGAATTTGGAAACATTAAGGCAAACTGTTTACGACTAAAGAGAAGTCAACTCTCGCCTGTTGGTCCTACTTATACTACTTTGAAGGAATATAGTCCATAATGTGAAGCGACAGGTATGCAAATTGAACTTGAAGCCTTAAACCGGCAGGTTTTAGAAAAAATTACACCTACACCTGAAGAGTACCGGGTAGTTGAGACTTTAAGCAGACACTTAGAACAACAAATTCTAAAAGCGTGTCAACAACAAAACATAAACGCTACTGTTAGGGTAGAGGGTTCGATAGCTAAAGACACTTGGCTAAAAGAAAACCCTGACATTGACATTTTCATACGCCTACCTACAAATATTTTACGAAAAAACCTAGGAGAAGTTGGTTTAACAATTGCCAGAGTAGCCATGACACAAGAGGCCACGACAATTACAGAGAGGTATGCTGAACATCCATATCTTGAAATCAACATAGAAAATCAACGAGCAGATATTGTTCCCTGCTATAACATAAAACCCGGGGAGGAGTGGCAGAGTGCAACAGATAGAACGCCCTATCATACAGATTATATTAGACAACACCTAACCCCTAAAATGCGTGGAGAAGTACGACTGCTTAAACAATTCATGCAGGGCGTGGGGGTGTATGGGGCGGAAATTAAAGTAGGAGGATTTAGCGGTTACCTCTGCGAACTATTAATTTTAACATACAGCTCATTTGTTCAAACAATACAAGCCTTTGCCGCCTACAATAAACGAGCTATAATTGACATAGAACATCATTACTTAAATAAAGAAAAAGAGTTAGCAATGTTGTTTTCGGAGCCCTTGGTTATTATTGATCCAGTAGATAAGGCTCGAAATGTGGCCTCCGCCGTACAAACAGACAAACTTTACTATTTCATAGGAGCAACAAGAACATTTCTACAAAAACCCTCAAAAAATTTCTTTTTTACACCCAAACAATCACCACTTACAGCAAAAGCATTGGAACAACAATTAGACAAGCGTAGCTCAGCAGTGCTATTTGTAGTTACAGGTAACATTCAAACAGTACCGGATGTACTTTGGGGACAACTCTATAAAACCAAACGCGCTCTACATAAATTATTAGAACTAAATGATTATAAAGTGTTAAGGGACGCTGTGTGGAGCAACGAAAAAACACTTAACATCTTTATTTTTGAGCTAGAGCAACAGGTTATTGCTAACATTAAAAAACATGCAGGACCACCCCTTGAACGCTTAGATGAATGTAACAGTTTTCTTGCCAAATACACAAAAAAGGAGCAAACAATTGCGGGACCCTATATTGAAGAAGGCAAATGGGTTGTTGAAATCACACGCAAACACACAGATGCCATAACGCTCTTAAAAGAAAAACTTGCAAAGGATAACGTGAAAAACGTTGGCGTCTCAGAATTATTCACTAAAACGTTCAAAGAAGGTTTTTCAGTTTTAGCTAACAAAGAAATTATCAAAATTTACAACAAAAAAGAAGATACATATGAGTTTAGGGTTTTCTTAACGACATTTTTGTCGGGAACCCCGTTTTGGTTAACACTAAATCATGTATGAAAATAGGGGACTTTTGTCCCAAGAAACTGTTCTGACCAGAACTATCAGGGTTTACATATGCCACATGGTTTATATCCAGCGTCTAATGCGGCTTGTTGGGAGTCAAAGTGTACTCTGTTTTGTTCGGTAGGCACTGATCTGCAGGTGGTTAAGTGGAAGGTTTTACTAGTTTTAGTACCAATACATGGTGATGTCGCTGTAGTTGTCGCTGAAGGTGTGGGGGGCGTGGATTCTTGTGTGTTTGCTGTAGAAACGGTTTTTTCATCATCGATTACTGGTATGTTTTGGAGGAATTGGTTGCTGAAGTCTATTTTAAGTTCTATCCAAAGAGGTAAATGGTCTGACATCTCAAAGGTGCGCCAGTTTGTCATATAATAGGTTGTTATCTGTTTTTCTGTTTTGTCCTTTGTGTATTTTTCGTCAAAATATTTGACGTAAACAGACAAATCATTGGGGGTATAGACCGATTCTGTAAAATCAAACGCTCCAGCTTTCTGTTGGCCTTCAGAAAAAACAGTCATATTATTGTCAAGTTTCAGTTTGAAGGCGATTTGATCGTAAAACATAGTTTGTCGTAAATCCGTTGGGTGTTCCCGGATGGCCTGTGGAATATAAAAGCCCTTTGGAACGCCGTTCTTATCAACACCCTGTTCCAGTGCTTTCATGGTAGCATCGCTGTGCTTGAAAATATTGAAATCTCCAAGTAAAATGTAGCTTTCATTTTCTTTGTTAGCACGTGCTATCAAGAACTTGGCAATAGCATCAATTTCTGCCACACGACGTGCGTCTTCGCTCGAAGAAGTTCCATAATATACATGAACCGTTGTTAATATAAAACGGAACCACCCAGCTTGAAACGCCACGCAAAACGGTGTACGAGCGAATTGCCATTTTCCATCAACAAGTTTAGTATCGGGCAGTACGATTTTACCGGCCATTTTACGGAAAAAGACTTTGCATCGGTCAAAAATAAAGGCCGTGCGTTCTCCGCCACCTGCAGTGCCTTCTGTACTGTCGGTTACTATGTAATCCCAGTTAGGACCCAATAATGCAACAAGCTTCTGTAAACCATCTAAATTAGCAGCAACCTCTTGAACGGCAACTAAATCAAAACGACTAACAATTTCAGCCATATAATGAATACTTTCAGCACGCCGATTATCACCAAACGCACGAATGTTCCATGTAGCAAGCAAAAGGGTGTCAGTAGCTGTTTTAGCAGGAATCTGACGGTCAAGCTGATCACGTAATAATAAAAGTTTTTTCACAACACGACTTCTTTCTGAATCATCTTTAAACCTTTTAAGTGCAGAATACATCGGCATAAGAATTACTTCCCATTTACACATTAATATACACTTATTATATGAATGTATCTCTCACCCAAATTTTGGACGTATAAAACAAGGATAAGACTTTTTTTAGAAAACCCTTAACAGTATAAAAAGAGTTGTATATTATAAGAATACATAATGAGTAAATGATAAATTCTTCAAAGACACTGTTAGAAACATATATGAGGCAAAAATATGGCTGCATACCCCATAAAATTTGAAGAGTTATCAGAATACAATCAACAGTTTTTCCTAACAGAAAATGCACTAAACAAAGTATCAGCTATACTTAACATGGAATACAGGTCAGCACAAAAAAGTGCAACAATGATGAGGATTATAGGAGGACACTATTAAATGGGAAAGAAAATACAGTTGGCTGCAATAGTAATTGTTGTCGTAGCCTTACTTGCTGCAGTTGTTATGGCTAATGAGTTCTCTGTGTTTCCAGCTAATCCTGCAAATACGCCTACTAATTCACTAATGCCTACAGACACCATCACTGCACCACCTACACCAACGGCTACTCAGGCTGTATCAGAGAAGGGTTTGTTGCAAGTTATTTTTTTGGATGTGGGACAGGCAGATAGTATTCTTTTAAAAACAGGTGATCATGCTATGTTGATAGATGCTGGAAATACTGGTCAAGATAAGCTTATGCTTGATTATTTAGCAGAGTATGGTGTAACTAAACTGGATTATTTGGTGGCTACTCATCCACATGCAGATCACATTGGCTCTATGACAGCTGTGGTTAAGGCAATGGATAGTATAGGTGAGGTGGTTATGCCAGATAAACCGCATACCACAGCTACTTATAAAAATCTAATTAAGGCCATTGACGAGAGAAATATTCCTATTAATATAGCAGAGGTTGGTCAAGTTTTTAACATGGGTGAGGCAAATATACAGGTTCTTGCACCAAAGGATGTGAAAACTGATGATCTAAATGAGGTTTCAGTTGTTTTACGTGTTACATTTGGGGAGACAGTTTTCTTGTTTACTGGAGATGCAGATAAAAACTCAGAGAATGCACAATTGACAAGTGGACTGTCACTTAAAGCGGATGTGCTAAAAGTTGGACATCATGGATCAAAAACAGGTAGTACACAGAAATATTTGGATGCTGTAGCACCTGTTTATGCAGTTATAAGCTGTGGCACCGGCAACTCGTATGGACATCCCCATAAGGAAGTTATGGATCGTCTAAATGCAAAAGGCATTGCCATATATAGAACAGATGAGAAGGGCACAATAATTTTTGTAAGCGATGGTAAAACAATATCCATAGTGGGTGAAAAAGAAGATACAACAACACCCCCACCGTCGACCACAGAGTCAGTATATTATATTGGTAATAAGAATAGTAAGACCTTTCATTTATCCTCCTGTAAATCGTTACCTTCAGAACAAAATAGAGTAACCTTTGAATCGCGACAAGCCGCATTAGATGCGGGATACACACCGTGTGGTACATGTAAACCATGATAATTGTTGACCGAATAGAAGAAAACAAGATAGCTGTCTGCGAAATCGATGACAATAAAATGGTAGATATCCCCTTATCAAAAATCAGCAAAGGTGTTCATGAAGGAGACGTGCTAATAGATGAGAGGGGAGATGGCACATTTTACACGGTGGATGTTGAAAAGACAGCACAAAATAGAGCAGAAATAACAGAATTATTTGAACGCATAAAAGCAAAAAACAAGAGGACATAACACTTATGTCAAAAGCATCAGCTATTTTGTGGCTTGACGAGTTAAGTACTGTTGAAGCAGCGGAAGCAGCTAAACAGGGACGAGTAATTATTTTCCCCATAGGCAGCGTGGAAGCACATGGCGAACATTTACCGTTAGGCACAGATAGTTTTCAACCCGAATATGTTGCTTTGGAAGTGGCACGTAAAACAGGCTGCTTAGTAGCTCCACCTTTTCGATATGGTATAATAAATGCAGCGCGCAACTTTCCGGGCAGCTTAACAATTCAATTTAACACACTTTACAACGTAGCTAAAGATGTGCTCTCAGAGTTATCACGTAACGGGTTTAATCGTATAATTGTTTTAAGCGGTCACGCAGGCTCCTCGCACATGGTAGCATTAAGACTTGCAGCACAAAAAGTCATACAAGAAAACGGAGAAGAAAACGGTAAACAACACACACGCATCATGGTTCTATCAGACTACGACATTGTAGACGAACTCACCGAAGAATTAGTCGACCCACACGATGGACACGCAGGAACTATAGAAACCGCACGTATAATGGACATACGCCCTGACTTAATTAAAACAAAAGGCACCCCAAGCCACTACGAAATGCCACGATTCGAAATAGTCCTACACCCAGAAAAATACTACCCAACCGGAGTACACGGCGACCCAACAAAAGCTACAACAAAAAAAGGACAAACAATCAACAACCACATAATCAAACAAATAACCAAACTCATACAAGAACTACAAACATAACACCAAAAATACCTAACCACATCATCACCACCATATCACATAAATCAAAACCCAAAATAACATCAAACAAATCACCAAACATTATTTTTCAAAGCATAAAAACAAAAATAACTCACACTACAACAGCTACCAGACACACTACATTACGCAAAATTATCCAACAAATAAGAGAAAAATTGTTGTATTACAGATCAGGCCTACACACTTTACTGCCATTGCCACCATTGACTACTTCTACACACGTTGGCACCAGTTGTTGCTGCATTGTTAGAAATTATACCGCCACTCAATTGGTTAAAAGTGCCAACATCTGTAATATACACACCACCACCCGATACAGCTGTATTGCCAGAAATCACACCACCACCCCACAGACTAAAAACACCAGAACCCAAGTAAACACCTCCACCATACTCAAGAGCAGAATTATCAACAACTACGCTCTTATCAAACAACCTAAAAGAACCTGAATTCATAAACACACCACCACCATAAGAAGCTGTATTGCCAGAAATCACACTACCACTCTGAGCCTTAAAAGAACCATAAGTCACGTACACACCACCACCAATATAAGCAGTATTATTATAAACGCACGCATCAGACAAACTAAACGAGGAACTCATTACATACACACCACCACCATGATAAGCTGTGTTGCTAGAAACTACGGCACCATCTGACATAGTAAAAGCACTATCAGAATTAAAAGCTCCAGTAACATACACACCACCCCCAACATAAGCATTGTTACCTGAAATCACGCCCCCATTATGCAAACCAAAAGAACCAGAAGACAAAAACACACCACCACCATAACCGGAGCTAGTAGATTGGACATTATTGCTAAAAATTTTACCACCCGACATACTAAACAAGGCACCATTTACGTATACACCACCCCCACTATAAAGAGCCACATTATTAGAAATTTCACCACCATACAAACTAAAAGAACTCCCAGCAGATACCCACACACCACCACCAATATCAGCTGTGTTATTAGAAATTTCACCACCATACATCATAAAAGTACCCGCACTACACACACCACCACCATTACTCCCTCCTTGACCACTATAATCACCATCGATAACAGTACCAGTATTGCCAGAAATTTTACCACTATTTAAGATAAAAATCCCACCATCAGCAACATACACACCCTTACCGTTAGTGTTACTTGCATGAGTTACAATAACACCATCAATGGTTAACACGCCACCAGCATCAACAACAATAGTGTTTGCATAATTTGCACCAATTAGTTTAAAATATTCACCATCCGCGCTATCACTTGTTAATGTAATATTTTTGTTAGAAGAAATAACAAGAGGTCGGGTAAGTTTGATATCTCCACTAATAGTTATAACCGTAGACCCCTCAGCATCATCAACAGCCGTTCTAAGCACAGACTCCTCGCCACCCACATTAAAAAATACATAAACGACCACAAAAGAAACAAATAAAAGCATTAAGATAAGAGCTAAGTAAATAAGCACAAATCTACGTTGCGTACCACGCGAACTATTTAATGTAGGAACAGTCATATTATACACCACTTACAAATACCCAACAGAATAATAATTCATAATCACACATATAACGTTTTTTTTTGCATTACTTAGTTTTTTCAATAATTTTACAATTTTGTTTCTATTGTTATATGAAAAATGTCAACCGTCTCAACGAATTCTAAAAAAACAAACCCAGAGACGTTATTTATCGGTGGTTTCATCGCTAAAGTATTGTTCTTGGGTAAATTTTGGTGTACAAACGCAGTAGAACACCAAGTCACAGTTTGCTATATTTTTTATACGTTGAGAAGTGCCGTCTGGGATAATAATCACGTCACCAACACTAACTTTTGTGGGTTCCATACCTCTGATGTCTATAATACCAGTACCTTGAGTTATTATA
>Ga0123354_10020739_pt1 | contig 10344 bp, 6 predicted proteins | sample TergutLab28metaG_2_FD_97872 | JGI IMG/M metagenome (GOLD analysis project Ga0123354, IMG submission 97872) | Labiotermes labralis P4 segment gut microbial communities from Petit-Saut dam, French Guiana - Lab288 P4 | ecosystem: Host-associated > Arthropoda: Insects > Digestive system > Gut ...
CGTAACCCCGTGCGGCATTTAATCGCTTTTCCTGGAAACCCTTCATTCGCTACTCCACCCCCCGCCACACCCCCCCCCCCTCGCCATTGAGCCCCATAAACGCTAAGAAACTTCATGAGGAGAAGGGTAATTAAAAACAGAGTTTGTAGCCGTCAGAGCACAGACTTTTGTTCCCTCCTGTGCAGCCACACTCGCGGGTGTTTTGCACGATCGTATATTTGAGAAAAGGACTCCTTGATCCCTTTCCAATGCACAATAAACTCCCCATTTCCCCTACATATCAATTGAGCGAGAATTTGCGAAGATCGTACAAACTACAGAGTTACAAGAAGTACTGTTAGTGGAGGCCTCACAGAACAATCAGTTCAGTTCCGTATAGCGTGCAGCCTTCTGCCTTGAGAAAGGAGCACATGTTGCAGGTAACAACCTTGTAAACAAGCAAGCAGGTCAGGACTCAGACGCAGCGAATTCAGCTGGTTCTTCTCATTGGACGGGCAAGACATAAATCTGTGTAGACCAGCGCTGCACAATGGGCAGTGAATCATAGCAGTGTCTGGTAATTGCATTCCACGTGACCGTAGCGATGACTGGTTGTTGTAGGTCTGCTGATAAATTGCTCCAATACAGGATATCAGCGCGGTGCCAATGTGTAACATGAAGGTTTAATTAGTTGCGTTAAAAACCGAAATTACACAGATGAAAAAAAATTTAAACGACAGATGGTTGTACTTAAGTGAAGGTATAAGTGAGGATGTGGTATATGAGAATGTGGTACATGAGAATGTGGTACATGAGAATGTGGTACATGAAGATGTGGTACATGAGAATGTGGTACATGAGAATGAGGTACATAAGTGAGGATATGGTACATAAATGAGAATGTGTTACATAAGTGAGGATGTGGTACATAAGTGAGGATGTGGTACATAAGTGAGGATGTGGTACATAAGTCGGGATGTGGTACATAAGAATAGAATCGGTTGTGCCAAGAATACAGAATTGAAAAAGTTAGGAAAATGTTCACTTATTTAAAATTCGAGTGGAAACTCGGTGGAAAATACAGTACAAGGTGTAGATGACGACAGAGAGAGAGAGAGAGAGAGAGAGAGAAAGTGTTATAAATATAGATGCTTTAGTGGATACTTACTTACTTACTCCACGCAACAGAGTTCTTCCTGATAAGCTAACCGGTTCTCAGCTAGCCAAGAAATTCTCCACATTTTATGGAACCCGAAGGTTCATTACCACATTCAAAAGTGTTCGCCACCTATCCCTATCTTGAGCCAGCTTGATCCAGTCCACAGCCCCACATCCCACTTCTTAAAGATCCATCTTAATATTATCCTCCCATCCACGCCTGGGTCTCGCAGTCGATCTCTTTGCCTCAGTTTTCCCCACCAAAATCTTATATACGCCTCTCCTCTCCCCATACATGCTACATTCCCCGACCATCTCACTCTTCTCGATTTTATCACCCGAAGCATATTGGGTGAGCAGTACAGATCATTTAGCTCCTCATTATGTAATTATCTCCACTCCACTATTACCTCGTCCCTCTAAGGCCCAAATATCCCCCTCAGCACCCTGTTCTCAAACACCCTCAGCCTACGTTCCTCCTTCATTATGAGCGACCAAGATTCACACTCATACAAAACAACAGGCGCCCACTTAACTCGGCTTTAGTGGATCCATTGAACTTAATTTAGATGGGACTCGAACCTTTAAAAACAGTATAATTATTATAAGGCAAATGCTTGTCATTAATGGCCGATGTTCCCGCGCAAAACACAAGCTGTTAATAGCCATGCAGAAAGATGTGTAGTGAGAAGTGAACACACTAAATTAATCTTACATGATTTGAAAAAAAGCAGGTCCTTACCCATTTTGCAGCTTCACATCAAGGTGTCTTTGAAGAGTGTCAACATTTCTTCGTCGATTCAACTACGTGTGTCAGGCAGACGTTTGCTAAGAGTCGTTAACGTCAGTCGCAGCAGTGAGCGGCTACCGCCCGCCAGGCACAAGATGGCCACTTTGCCAGTCCGTATGCCGTACTGCTGTACACTTTGCAAAGCGACACAATCCACGACGTAGTCGAAAAAATCCGCCTCCAGAAGCTATTTTCATGTGCTGTCGAAATCGGATTCTTTTTTCGATTCCAGTTGAGTACATCGCATGACGTTAATGTGAGTGGCTTAGGACTGTGCAGTACAGGAACCATTTTGTGCACCTGCTTAGGACTGTGCAATGCAGGAACCATTTTGTGCATATGTTTAGAATTGTGCAGTACAAGAACCATTTTGTGCATCAGCTTAGGACTGTGCAATACAGGAACCATTTAGTTCATATGCTTAGAATTGTGCAGTACAGGAACCATTTTGTGCATCTGCTTAGGACTGTGCAATACAGTAACCATTTTGTGCACCTGCTTAGGACTGTGCAATACAGGAACCATTTTGTGCATCTGCTTAGGACTGTGCAGTACATGAACCATTTTGTGTATCTGCTTAGAATTGTGCAATACAGGAACCATTTTGTGCACCTGCTTAGGACTATGCAATACAGGAACCATTTTGCGCATCTGCTTAGGACTGTGCAATACAGGAACCATTTTGTGCATATGCTTAGAATTGTGCAGTACAGGAACCATTTTGTGCATCTGCTTAGGACTGTGCAATACAGGAACCATTTTGTGCATCTGCTTAGAATTGTGCAGTACAGGAACAATTTTGTGCATCTGCTTAGGACTGTGCAATACAGGAATCATTTTGTGCATCTGCTTGGAATTGTGCAATACAGGAACAATTTTGTGCATCTGCTTCAAGTGAAGATGGGGGCTACATGACAGCGCCTTCTTGAGCTGGCATCAGAAGAGACTCCGGACGATTGAAAGTTTATTTTGCAGGCAGAGACAGAATTGAGACTTAGCGAGATCAATTAATTGTATTACAGTCTGTGATCCTCCGAACACCGTGTAACCAGTATTGTTTATTGTCAACAGAAGATGTGTTACTGCTGCTACATTATTCATTCATTCATTTATTCTATGGCACAACAGCCCCTAGTGGGCCAGGGTCTTCTTTTTGTTGGCGCTTCACTGTCACACTCGCTAGTACTTCTCTGGACACGTGGTCAGCCAGATGCAGAGACCTCTACCCGACAGTACGTAACACTCACAAGAGACAAACATCCATGCCGCCGGTGGGATTCGAACCTGCGATCCCAGCAATCGAGCGGCCCCAGAACTACGGCTAGACTGAGCGGGTACCAGCATCGGCACATTGTTTGTTGTCCGTGACTACTACTACCGCAGTTAGTTGTATCGTCACATTAATTGTACCGCCATTTACCTTGCATTTAATTTAGTATGTAGAGTGTGTAGAGTGCCGCATTGTGACTTGGTATCTTTATGAAACTTGCCTTGGTGTAATTAGTCTATACAGGGCTTCCTTTGTTCGTTCGTTTGCTCCTTTGTCAGCTGGTTAGTCAGTCGATTTATGCTGTCCTTCAGTGGGCACAACGTGAAATGTCTGTTAACCTCAGGTACCTCACTGGTTGGAAACAATAAACTGTGGTTACGTGCATAGTTCAGTCGGTACTGCTGTGTCGATCATTGCAGATAGCATCTGTAACCGCTTTTTCTACCTTTACACTGTGCTAAGCGGTCTGTGTTCAGTGTCGTAGATAAGCAGTTTGAGTCCAGGGGCTCAAACGACAGCGAAGTCAAAGCAGCTATTAATGAAGTTAGCAACAGTGTTTTGTTGTAGTGACGTAGCTTCAGACTGTTATGGTTACTGTGACCATCACCATCATAAGAATAGTATTTTTGGAGACTGCAGTATTTTGCTCTATTACGCAGTGTTGGCTAACAGTTGGTAACGACAGTTTCGAGGAGATTCCTACTTCCACCTTCAGGGTAGTCCAAGGACTTTTTGGCAGTAGAAGATTGGTTGCAACTTATTCCTGCCTTGCTTATCTGGAGATGAAAGCAGCAAACCTCCGCGTAACTTCTGTTACAGATTACCAATCAACATGGCGTCATACCCCAAAGAAGTGTGTTCTTCATCAGCAGTGCTGAGAAAACCTCAAATAACACTACCGTGTATATGGTACAGTACGAAACTGATTGTCTGCAGTGGTTCAAGTTACATCGTGCTGTATATCGAAGTGTCTCTGAAAGGGTGCTTTCTGTAGGAGTGGCTGAGTGGAAGGTTTGTCGGTGAAGGGTTTAGTGGCTGGGTGGAAGAGTTGTCGGTGAAGGTTTGCTTCATATGAAGGCCAAACTGTAAAAATATTTTGCTGTAGAAAAATTGGGACAACTTACTTAGGCCAATAAAAACACAACCCACACCTGTACCTTAGAATTGCCATTCCTGCTGTATATTCGTGAGGTCTGACCGTTCACATAACTCCGCAGACAAGTTCCTAATTGCCACTTCAAATTACGGCAGATATACTCAGCTTCGATAAACGCCATCTCGAACTCACGATTCAATTAACAGATAACGAAAGCCTTGTGCACTGTGCAGTTGGCGCGATGCTGTAAAACACAAGAAATGACGCTGCATATGAAAATTCGAATGATATTGGAAGAAACACACAACTTAAATTTGCCAACGAACTCTTGTCTTCAAATAACTGCGATTATTTTTTTAATATTGAGTGTGGCAGTACGTTGCATTCTTGTGTCTTAAATACACGGAATAAAAAGAAAACATTTAGGGGCACCGAACGCTAAGTGACAGGTGCAATAACTGTCAGCAGGTGATCCTTTAATTGGCGTTTAGTTTCTGAAATTAAACTGCACTTCTATTGGAGATTTACCTTCCATATTTCGACACACCTAGTCCTTGATTTTACCCGATCCTAAAATTCGCGTGCTTTACGATGCACAAGGCACTGATCCACGCTGTAACAAATAGGGTATCTGCCTGAAGCCGTAAAGTGAATGTATTATCTCGTAAACTGCTGTAGTCTCCCCCTGTGATATTCTGCAGCCTGTTGGAGTCTTAACGCTGTCAAATAAAACAAGGCGTATACGACGCCATTTAAAAACCCGAAGTTATGGTCTACACTTTCTACAGTTTACTGCTGCAATTCACTTGTATCTGACAATAAACTGCTGTACAAAATATATGATGCAAACTAGTTGATAAAATGTCCTGTAATAATTAACAACAAACGTAGCAAACATTAAATAACAGTAAACACAATCACGCTAAGTAGTGTTTAAATTTGTCATGGCTTTTCACAAAGAATGCCGCCCAGAACTTAGCAAATACGAGCGCTCTTCAGGAGAAAGACAAGAAAAAAATGAGGAAAGGAATAGGACAGGAAGAACGTACTGAACGGAAGGAAGAGATAAACAAACGCGGAGAGAGAGAGAGAGAGAGAGAGAGAGAGAGAGAAGGAGAGAGAAAAGAACTTAACCACGTTATTATGTTTTAATGATTTGTGTGCTGTGACGTCATGCGGACAGCACAGAATCTTTCTGCAGAGAGGTAGCACTGTCCTTCCAAACGAGAGAAGCCACATTTCAGAGTACAAGTTGTCATTACGTCAGAACTGCAGTGCGAGCTTCGCGAAGTTGTGGCATGAGACTGCGGTGGGCGATGTGAACATTGCTACATCGAACCCGGCATCTCCGAACATGCAATAAGAGCGGTAACCACCTGAGGGCAGACGCTTGTGGTGGCCATGTTCCTTGTTATGGCAGTTTGACGTTTCGCCATCAACAGTGCATCTTTCTGTAAATTTGAGGGCAATGTGTTGGTACGTAAATGATGCTTATTGATGATAATGTTCAAAATTCTGAATGCAGTTGCAGTTTGTGTGCACCACCCGCACCGTACACACGAACTACGCAGCAGCTCTCAAGACCACCAAACATCCACAAACTCGGTACAGAAAACCACATGCTGCAACTCAACATCTAATGCTCCTGACGATGGGCTTATGCGCCCGAAACATGTAGAGCTAAGAATACATCAATAAAATTACCTCGTTGCATCAAGTTAGCATTTCACATTATTTCATTCCGAACACTGTGTTCAAGTATGTGGTCAAAATTCGTCGGGCATGCTGGCATTTGATTTGTTAAGAGAATTTGTTACAGGATTCAGTCACAAAAATATTCTGCCTGACTGCAAGCAGAAACCAGTGAATTTTATAGTGCAAAATAACGAAGTACAAATTGTGTTTTTATGAGCTTGATAACCACTGATGGCACGCTCACGGTACCATCACGGTACGCTCACAGTACGCTCACGTTCAGGGCAGCTATTCGTTTCTGAAGCTGCAGTGCGTCTCCTAACCTGAACGGTCACACTGAGGTCAGGAGCGCTCAGATTAGAGTGGCTTCTTCGAAAGAAGCAATGCGCTTACCGCCATATCTGTGTTGGTTTCAGTTTTTGTACAAGTCTAAAGTAAAATGAACTGCAGTGGTGTGCAGAAAGGGCCTACAGTGTCAGTAAGGTATCCGCGTCTCTCGTTGTGAGCTTACCTGTAGCTGAGCCCGAGCCTACCGATAGTGGATCTGACGGTACACTGTCAAAAGGATGGTGTGTGTGTGTGTGTGTGTATGTGTGTGTGTGTATGTGTGTGGGTGTGAGTGTGTGTGTGTGGGGGGGGTGTGTGTGTGTATGTATTGTGTGGTGTGTGTGGGTGTGTGGTGTGTGTGTGTGGTGTGTTTATGTGTGTGTGTGTGTGCGGTGTGTGTGGTGTGTGTGTGTATGGGTGTGTGTGTGTATGTACGAGGTCTGTTAGAAAAGTATCCGACCGTATTTTTTTATGCGAACACCTGATGGATTATAATCTAGCGCGCTTGCATGAGCCGACCTTGAACCTTAGTGCGTGGTGTGTGTGTATGTGTGTGTTTTGAGGATGGATTTTCAGCGGCATATTTGAAAACACAGCTTAGGTGAAGCATATAACGGGGAACTGGAGAAGCCGGTAACACGATTTATAGAAACTCTGTGTTTCTAAGCACAATCGAGCCGATGAGGCGCACTGCCCAAACCCAACCTGTGGTCCGGAAGCTGCAGCCGGACCGCAGTAAAACCGCGTACAGTATCCGTCTTGTTTCTCGCTAGGAAGGCTCTCAAACTCGGCGCTTTTAACTTGTTTCCAGCGAAAGAAATTTCGATTGTCGTTGTTTATGGGGTTTCTCGGGCCTTAACGTGTATGCGTGAAGTGGGCCACAACTATTTCTTTCTTTAATTCTCAGAATTTTTAATTCATTGAAATAATCAAAATAGTTCATCTCACAGAAAGTTGTAGCAGCGTTCAATCTGATATAGTGACAATTAATGATGTACCGGTCACCTGTGTGTCACCTAGCTTGCGTCATTAGAGAGACGGACTGCTTAATGTACACCCCTGTCTTATTTACAGTAGAGGTCTCCCGTGGCCTTTGAGCAAAGTACACCCGCGCTCGGGGTGCGCAGGTGCGCTACTTGGTCCTGTACTTGCAACACTTCGGTGCTGCCGGCTCATTTTCGTGCATACTTAACACAATTTGTTGTTAGTAGGTGTTAATGTTAATGTTAATGGCGGTGAGCAATTAACGGCTGCTTCTGGATGAGAATCTAAACACCCATGACTGGCTATTAACGGATTCTTCGCTCTACACACAATTTGAAGTGTTTTTAGGGATATTCCCCCCCCCCCTTCCCAAACGACCATTCTTAGCATAAATTGCGCCGTTGCGAGGGCTAAATGAGGCCAGCTTCTCGTCCTTCCCCATATCATTTGATAAATGTAGCTCTGATATTTGGATAATGCTGAGAAGGTTTTTGCGTAGAAATGATTTAGGTTATGCTGCTAAGGCTTTGCTGATTTTGCTGGTCGTTTTGTGCTGCTGCGTCTCTTACAGCTAGTGTCAACAAGTCGGTACAATGTGCAACTGCATTTTCGACTGAAATTCGTGTTCAAAATGTCGACCGGTTTTTGGGGGAAAAAAAAAAATCTTATTTTTATTTGTGACTGTTTGTGTGGCGAACAGTGCTTGATTGCGTGGTTATCTGCTGACTGTGTTACCTGCTAAGGTTGTACGTATTTCAGTGTCAAGGAAATGAGGTCGTCAATGGACACTACATGAGGATTTAGAAGTGGCTGCTTGGAATGACTGAAGGTCTTAAGGAAGAGGCAGAAAATTGTTGTGGCGTCAGGCTAATCTGCCTGAAGCAAGATTTCCGGCCACTGTTAGCGTGATTGGACTCTACCAAGTGATGGTCTTCACCTTTTGTTTTGTAATGTGTTGTGTAACATGCTGCAGCGACTTAGGGTGACTGAAGAAGACAGCAGTAGCACGTTCCGCCGAAACGTCGGAACAAGTACGTTACACTGCAAAGGTTTCAAAAACTCGGAATATCAACATTCTAGTGATATCCGCCATGACAACCTGAAAACCTATACAAAGATATTGGCTGGGCTGTTAAGTGACGAAACGTCGCGTCTATAAGGTAGCACTGCAGCTTGGTATTCGGACAGATCCGAGTTCAAATTTCGACTCGAAAGCCAACAATGCTGAATGACATACTGCAACATTGTCCAGAGTTCCTCCAGGCAAAGATCAGACTAATGCCTCGAACTTCGCAGCGGTCGACTTTTGCACACGTTTCGTAATTCGATCTTCGCCGAACATCGCGCTAAATATTGCAGACTGACAGAAATTCGGACAGCGTCGTCACTACGCTGCAGGCAAACAGAGAACTGAACTGAACTGAACTGAACTGAGTGACGTGAGCCCTTCTTCATTTTCCGCAAGACATGATTTGTTCTGCTGTGTTGCAGTTCTGACCTGGGATAAGATGGAATTGTAACAGCGCTGACCCAACTTGCTTCGCTGCTGTTGCACTTAAATGTTCATAAACTAGAAACATAATGAATGACTGCATAATATGAAGCGGGTCGTATTTAAACTGAACCCTTCTCTTTTTTTGTAGTCCATTAACTTGCAAAATGTCCAGTATTTGGCCCCATTTTAACCCTTTCTGTTGCATTATGTCAGGTGTTGCTCTGCGTTTCCTTTCCTGTCGGTCCGCACTTCATCATTAACGTAGGAGGCCCTTCTTACTCTCTTTCTCTCTGTGTGTCTACATTCCGTTAACACTGCGAATCCATCCTTTGTGAGTTCCAGAAAGTTCAGTGGTGCTGATTTAATCTTCAGGCCATGAAAGTTACATTCTGAAATTCTCCTTGCATATTTCACGGACTCTAGAATTTATCTCAGCTACTATTATTCTGGATTCATCGCTAATAAATTCTACGCCACCAGCTGCCATTTGTTTCATAAAATGTCCATTTTCAGGCCTTAGTCCTTGTTCTCTGCTCCGTAGCCATTGCTGCAGTGCGCACCGCCAACAACACGCTGAGAGCTGCTCTTTGTAAGGTACCCTGCTGTCTGCAGCTGAACCGGACCCAGCGTCTCGCTAGCACTGCTGTGTCTGCAGACGGTAACTTCATAACAATACTGTAAAAACTATCTGTGTTTCTAAGACCTTTAACCATCACAAGCTTTGAGACATTTCCTTCAATGCCGGTAGTGACTTCCTACGCCACTGAGACGTTCCCAATTCTGCAGTGTCTGTTCCTCATGAATGGGTTTACCTCCCGTTTTTAATGCAGTTCATAGGAAGTGTTAGCTCAGCTATTTAATTAGGTAATGTTTGTTATTGATTCAGCTAAAGGACAGACAGACAGACGGACACACACTTTTTTTTTTTAAATATTTGCTATCCCGAAGTGTTTATCACACGTGTGGATATCTAATGCATCAGTCAAACACAACAAAACTTTATTATGTTTATTATTGTATTAGGGCAACATGTTTCGACTCTTATAGAGTCATCTTCAGGCCCTTCTAAGATACAGATCCTTACTTAGCAATATTTGAAATGCGTAGTGGGATCCCAAATGCTTACATTCTTGATAAAACTATGTAAGCATTTGGGATCCTACTGCGCATTTCAAACATTGTTAGTAAGGATCTGTATCTTAGAAGGGCCTGAAGATGACTCTATGAGAGTCGAAACTTGTTGCCCTAAATAATGAAATAACATATCAAAATTTGTTGTGTTTGACTGATGCATTATATATCCACACACACACGCACACACAAACACCATATACTCAAGCAGTTTTCCAAAACTGCTTCCGAAGAAAGAACTCTTGTCGTTTTGTTAACTCAATTCTGCACAAAATACACTTACGTCATCCCCCCACGACATTATTTATGTCCGTGTCCGTGTTCCAACCCCCCCCCCCCCCCCCCCGCGCCCCATTACACTTCGATTTATCTCAGTCTCACTTTTTTGTCTTTCCATTTTTTTCGCCCTCTCCCTTCCA
>Ga0123354_10020740_pt1 | contig 10343 bp, 6 predicted proteins | sample TergutLab28metaG_2_FD_97872 | JGI IMG/M metagenome (GOLD analysis project Ga0123354, IMG submission 97872) | Labiotermes labralis P4 segment gut microbial communities from Petit-Saut dam, French Guiana - Lab288 P4 | ecosystem: Host-associated > Arthropoda: Insects > Digestive system > Gut ...
ACTTTTTTCCATGTTATTTTGTTTATTTTCTTAAAATTCCTGTTATTTGAATTTGCAGTGTACTTGGTATAAGAATTGTAGACACACACACACACACACACACACACACAAACATATATATATATATATATATATGTAAACACCTCAATGCAGGGTTTCATATTCGCGTACAAGAATTCGTTTTCCAGTAAACTGTCTACTCAGACACAAACCGGTCCCATCTGCGTAAGACAGACATACCTCCTTTCAAGTCGTTCAGAAGTATGGCTAGAAGGGGAAAAAACTCGTTTTTCTCTTCCTTTATCTTCGCTTTTGACCCACCTCTTTCTTAAATTTGTTTGTCTTTTGCATGTTTGTGCTGTGTACTAGTTTTATTTGGATTCTTTCTTCTTATTCAGCATAGGAACAGCACAATATCGATTTAACATTTCCTGTCTTGCAAGGAAAGTAGTGCTATTCGGCATAGAGGTTTGCTTCACAATGGCTCCAATCATGCCGTCTGTAGGGTATGCAAAATGATTCAACAAGCACTGTAGTTACATCTGTAGTAAGCCTTTGTTTTTTGCAACATTCCCATCAATGGCCCCCCTTCAGAAGGTGCAATTATTTCTATAAATTGTATTCCTACTGGTGGGCGTTAACTTTTCCTGTGGGATACTTTTGTGGGGTTTCACAAATTTTGCTTCAATTTTCACATTTGGCCAACTTGTAGCAAACAGTCCTTTTATCAAAGATGACATCATTTATAAATGGCAGTAATTTTTTTCAAATCATCGCGAAAGCCTAAATTGAAGATTTTTACAGATTTATAAAATGTTCGAAAAAAATCCGAACTTATTTTCCACAATTATCAGAGCGTGGCGAAATAAAGCGAAAATATTTATGTAACGTGATAGATTGAGAAACTTTAGACTACTTGTTAGAGAATTGGGGCATTAATATTTGAACTTGAGAAGGAGGGTGATAGGAAGCTGGATATAATATATAGGGTGCTCCAAAACTTGCAGGTCTATATATATATAATTTTTCTCTTATTACTGTCTAGTAAAATGGGTGAAATTAGTAGGATGGACGGGCGAAGAGTAAGACTGAAGAGGCATACAAATTTTAGTGAGAAAATCTCGGTGAATGGACGGCTTCTGTGATTTTGGATGAGGGAATTAGCACGCCTGTTATCAACAGCGAAATCTTTTCCCGTGTTTTCATAGTACAGAAGCGAACCTAAATCGTCAGATATGTGGTTCGATAAGTTAAATATTTGAAGCACGAAATGAAGGTAAGCAATTATTAAAGTATATTTTCGTACTTGTTTTAATCTCCGTCTACATTACAAAGACCAGTCAAGTAGTTATGTACAACAAATAATCGCGGTTTATTTGAGAAACATGAAACCCTACACGAAAACCGGAAATAAAAAACACAGAGCCATATTCTGAAGGAATGACGCATACGTTAAGAAATCCGTTTCTTAAGAAGTTAACGCATAAGAAGCAGAGCTGTATAGTTATAGATAACATACGCGTAGAAAATATGCTGGTAAATAAACCAATGAGTGACCCGGAGCTTTGGGTCAGAACTCATGTTGCGTGGCCGGCAATTATTGAATGGAGAGTCTGACATACGAGTATAGGTAACAGAAAGGCTAAAGAGAATACTTCTGGAGAAGTCAGGCGTAAATTCACAAAATGCAGTGGTCAGAATTTACTTTGTGTTTCAGATGTTTAATGAAATGGATTCACGCTTTTGGTGAATGTATTGCCATAGACTACTTCAGGATATGTAGTCGTTGTGGTGCTAGTGTCACTCCAGCGGCCACATGTTCTGCACATCCTCCATGTTGTATTACCGATTGTAAGATGGCTCCCTTCGTACAGTTTTTTTTTTAAATCGATCACGTGGTACGGAAGTTGAAACAGAGAAAGACGTATACAAACAGAGACAATGAGAATGTAATTATATCGTGTGCTTTGTCAAACTAAATGGTGTAACTTCCGAAAGAGTTGAATGCTTATCAAAAACAGCAGTCAGAATATCAAATATTGGAATCGCAGACTCAGCTTCTCCCTTAAGAAAAGAAAGGCCTGCTAATAAACCGTGTTCTGCAGTCTGTAAACAGGTGAACATAACGTTTTGTGTTTGCTGAAATAGATGCGTCTTTTGGCTACCATGGAAATATTTACGAACTTAGAAAATTGCTTTATAAAAGCGGCTGAGAAAAAAGCCATCAACGTTATTCAATATTATTTTTAAGACTGGGATAATGTGCTCTGTAGAGCGACTCTTTTGGCTGGAAGTTACGGGGTTCGAACCCCGGTGGGAGGAAGAGATTTTCTGCTTTCCGTACCATCTAGGTGGGCCCTGGGGACCTTCCAGCCTCTGTACAAGTGATACCGTAATATTTCGACTTTTTTTAAGGTAAGTCGACCAGGGCGTTGTGGTTTTCACCCCCTGCTGTGTAGCGCTGAGTTTAAGATTGATTGGAACTCTACCTCCTCTCTCCCTCTGAGCCTTAAAGGTGTGTTTTGGGGAGACTTTTACTGTGTATTCAAAATAAATTTTAGTTCATGGCTTACAAACAGTCCAGCTTATTACAGTCATAGAGAAAAATGAGATACGGTGTTTAGAGAAGGAGTCTTTGTTCAGAGAATTACATGGAAAACACAAATACAGAATGTGTCAAAATACAGAGTTTCTGTATTTACTGCAAGCGAAGCTGTGCTGTGGACGGTTAGAAGACTTGATGTGGCCCCGATGAAGTACAGAAAGAAAGAAAGAAGGATTGAAGAAAAGGAAGGGAGAATAATGACCTTTGAACATCGTACTTGTAATGTGTTGGGCAGTGGGCATGTGAGATGAATTGAACACTTACGAAGACAAAGTCAAATTTGCTGTACACGCTAACAGTTCCGCATCAAGTGTATGTATTCAGGAGCCAAACAATAACACTATGTGCTATTGAAACTGGTAAAATACACACTGGAAACGTTTGATTCAGATGTTACAGGCAAACAGCATGGATAGGCGACGCTTAATCATACAGTTGTGTGAGTTTCACGGGCTTAATTTGTATGCAAACGATGACCGTACCAGAATTCTGTTTTGAATTGCGTAACACACGTTTCGTATTTCAAAAGGCACTGCTCTAAAATATAATAATAATAATAATAATATGTAGCAACTTTATTCTGTGTGAAACTTTGTTGTGCTTCGTAATCCACATAACCTTTTTGATACTGTGAAGGGAATTTACAAGAATATGAGACACAGGCATGTGGGTACAACAGAGAAATAGGAGGAGGAAATGTAGCTCAGATTTTAAGACTTTCAGCTGGATGTCGTCGTCGTCATCATCATCATCATCATCATGTAGTCTTCTTCACAGCGAGTTCTCCACAGAGTGCCGTCTAGTGTTGCCTCTTTCAATTTTAAATATCATCTCTTTTCCTTAAGGTTATCCTGTAGCTGCTTACGTCTTCCTGCTTATTTTCCTGTCACTTCTATCCTTTCCTCTATCTTTCCTTCAGTAGTGTGTTTGAGAAGGTAGTTACTAAGCAAGACGTGACCATCAATCCATGTAGATTTCCTTCGTTTTATTTTATTTAGGATATTTCTGCCCTCCTTAACTCTGTGTAATACTTCTTCATTCTTCACACGATCGGTCCAGGTGATCTTCTCCATCATTCTCCAAAACCACATCTCAAAACTTTCAGGGCATATCTGATCTACTTTGCGAAATGTCAAAGTTTTATCACCACACAAAGCTGTGATACAAGTATAGTGCTTTACTAGTTTCATACTTCGATTTAAGTCATTTGCTGGTGAAAAGAGTCTTCTTCTTGTTGAATGCTGCTTTTCCACGGAAATCCTGTATTTAATACATCTGGCATCATTTGTTATCATGGTACCAAAATAGTTTAAATATTCTACGATCTGCAGTTATGTTCGATCTATCATAATTATTACTGTGAATGGTTGCCTTGAGGTTCTCATTACCTTAGCTTTATCCACATTCATTTCCATTCCATAGCATCTTCCAATTTCAATTAGTCTCTCAGTCATGCCCTGTAGCAAGTTTTTTGTCTTAGTAACCCAAATTCATCTGCATATTTCGTAGCACAAATTACTTGTTATACTATTTTGAAGTTTCCAAACCCTTCCACGGTTTCCTTAGTAATGTATTCCATGTGTAAGTTGAATGGAATCGGTGACGAACAGCATCCAAGTCTAACTCCTATTACACCCTTCGCACTTAAAGGAAAACGATACGACTTTTTTCTCGTAATCAATAAAAATATTGAACATGGAAAAACAAACACAGACACAAACACTTACACAGAACATGCACATTATTTATGGGAACACTAAATTACATATCCATTTTTAAGGGAAATTCTGAGTTAAAATCTGTCATTATTTCAAATCGGTCCTTGGAAAGCTGTTTCATTAATTATGACTCTGAAATTCTTACTGTTTGTGTCATGTAATATGGCAGCGTATAATTATTCTTGAGAGTAGAGACAGGCGCTTGAAGTAAAATCGCAAAGTGCTGAAATGTTTGTCCTGTGATGTGTGTACAGTCACTGCTATTGCTAGTCTTATTGGCAACTGTCTCTTTTATAACACAGAAGAAACCTATGTTTTAACCGAAGTTAACGTCGATTCTATGAGGAAGGACAATAACATATCCTCAGAAGTAGCATGATAAAATTTTTGTGTTTGAAAGTTTTATTGCATTTTTTCATTAATCTAGTTAAACTGAATATTAATTTCTGTTAAAACTGATTAGCCACAAATGTCTTGCGTGAACTTGCAGTATTGTATTCCCTACAATGTTTGTTCGCGGAGTAATACTTACGGATAATACACAGCATGTCGTGTGTCATCCGAAACTCTTCAGTATCCAGTTTTTTAAATGTTACAAGCAGCGAGTAATGGATTAATAATTGTCTCTGTTCTTATATACTTTATCATCCTAATATGAAAATTTTTGTTATTTTTATATTTGTTTACTTGTAAGTTACATACTAAGTTTTACGAACAACATTTGCTCGGTTCAAAAAAGGAAAAATTCCTGACTTTTCCTCAGATATTTCATACCATACTCAATTTTAATACAGTGAAATTTTTAAGACAATTTAAAAATTTGATATTAACCATTATTTATATTATGAATTATACTTAGCCGGTAGAAGCAGTCGAATGTAATATGTAATCTGAATCTCTCTTCTAATTTCGGAGATGAGATATTCGGACTGACAGGCGAATAAAATTTTGAATGAGGAATACATCGTACTCTTACTCATCTTACTACAGAACCTTCCTCATGTACCGTACGAGTAATTTGCGAATTTCTGTGTTTGCTTTGTTGTGCAAATTTCCAATTTATCATTGGTTTGCAATATATAACACTACATGTCACGGGTTATCACAACGGTTGCCTATAATCAGAGATTCATTTCGGACAATTTCACTAATAACTCACTCTACCACACATAATCCGAAAAGTTACAATACGATTTGAATAGATTTTACGCTTCTAAAATTCCATTTCTGTATTCCAAAACCTGCCCATGTTTTTTTTTTAAGTTTTGTTGATCGTTCATCCTAATATAATGATAGTCTTTTTTTACCAACTTGATGCAAAAATTCTTTATTTTAATACATTTATATTATTATTATTATTATTATTAAAATAAAGAATTTGTGCATCAAGTTGGTAAAAAGGACTATCACTGCCCATGTTTGTTGTAGTACTAAACAAAACGGTTTACTCTTACTAAATTTTTCCTGAAGGGTGCATTAAATCACGCATCCTCCACTCCTTACCGAACATTTATCGTTCCAATTTTGTTGTGCCAGAGATATTACGATTACGATAATCTGACACCTGTACACAAAGGTAACAATAAATCAATTGCACGTGTAACAAAAGATTTATTTTGAAGGTTTGTGGCGATTTTTGTTTTTAAATTAGTGCATATTCCAGTTTAATGTTTTAGCTTTATAAATACAAATATTCAGAGGCTGGTTCTGTTTGTGCCATGAGACAGAATTAATGTAGTTATCTAGGACCACAAAATGGAGTAAATATTTCAGAATGGAATGAGTAGCTCTAACCTATCGTTTTGTCTGATGAAAAGAACGGTATTTGGCTCTGAATCGTGAAATTGTGACAGTTCCACTTATACTTTTAAGTTTAATCGCAAATTGGTATTTTCAAAATTTGGTAAAGGCACTTCCCTCTTTTAGTTCAAGTCTGGCACCATTACGTACACTACAAACGCAGCGAAGAACTATTCAGGAATATCCGTAAATTTATTCTTTTGCTTTGCCAATCAATGAAGATTGCTTGTTATAATGTAAAAATTCGATAAATTTAATACCATTTGTATGTAGCAGCTATGTGGGAGCAGAGGGAATGCGCATAATTACAAAACAAGAAAACGGAAGAAACGTAATCGCTATAGGATCACCCAAAATAATGTAACCTGTTTCAAGTACTTCTTTACCACAATTCTTTGCATGTTGGATGTATATTAAAAGGCTTTGGATTTTAGGAGTATCAGAGTTTCTGAATGAAAGTACATTTCATAGACGAATTTCCATTTAAGTTCCAACACCACATTTACTTCGGGAAAGCAGATGTTTTGTGGAAAAATAAGAAAACCGGTTCACAAAGTGCGAACTTCTAGGAAAGAATGAATGTGTAAACTTTATGGTAATATGCCTGTGCATGAAGAATGCAGGGGATGTTCGCGTGAGACCGCGTAATTATGTCTACACGAGAGAGGATACTAAGAATAACAATTTGTATTAAGCACACTTCATCTCGAATTATGAATGTTCACTTATTTATAAACATTACTGTCATGTTGTTTTTATGACCAGATTTTATTTTATTAGCAGGAAGTAGCCAACTTTATTTTCTTACGTCAGGTGTAGAGTTGCAAGACTGAGGAGAAAGGAAATGTTTTAAATGTGCACGTAGAGACCAGCCAGAATGTTAAATGTCACTTCACAACAGCTAAAGCAGACAAAGACTTGACACTGTATCATTTTTATATGGAGGGCTACCTTTACTGAGTCTCAGAGGCAATTAGTTTCTTTCAGTTTGTATAATAATAATAATAGTTTGGGCCGGGATAGCGTAGTCGGTATAGCGACACGCTACGGGCCGGACGGTCCGGCGATCGAATACCGGTCGAGGCTGGATTTTCCGCACCTGTCCAAACCTCTGTGCGGTGGGTACCTTGTCTCTTTCCCGGAGGTAGATAGATTTGGTTCTTGGATTTGACCACCCACCTCCATCTAATGCTGAGGTTAAAGAAAGAGTAGAGCTATACATCTACTCTCCCTCTTGACCTTCACGGCCTGTTCTAGTTAAACTTCAACTTTAAAATAAGAATAGTAAATAATAGTAATATATTGGAATAAAATTATTTTAACGGAAAGTTTTGTCGTGACGTGTGAATTATTTATTTTACTTTGTTCAGTAAATGTATTTTCATTTCAACCACATGACTTCGACCTCCAAGAGGTCTGGCAGTAACCTGAGCGGTGTCCTCCAATAGATAATACAGATATTTTCATTTCCGTCTTTGATTGTTTTGTCGGAACTTTTTGGTTTCCCTCTTCCCCCTTATCAGACACAAATACTGGCTGTTGTATTTTCATTTCCGTTCCTCAACGATTTAAAACCGCTGTTTCTCTTTACTTCACAGTCTTTTCGTTGTCTTTGGCGCAACAGTCCAACTCGGGCCTAGGTCGCCTCATTGTTGAAGTTTCCAGATCACACAACACACACACACACACACACGCACACGCGCACGCGCGCACACGCACGCACGCACACACACACACACACAAGTAGTAGGACTCATCTGAACGAGGGATCAGCTCGTAGCAGAGGACGCTACCCACGTAACACACCACAAACCCAAGGACGAACATCCTTACCGTCAGCAGGTTTCGAACCCGTGATCCTAGCAATCGGACGGCTGCAGCCTCACGCCGTAGACTGCAGGGGCATTGGGAGAGGCCTTCCTAGTCTTACCGTTTTTTCATTTGTTTGGTATTAAATGTGCTTGGTAATTTGGTAGTCCACATTATTTAGTTCATTTTGAAGCTACGAGTATTTCGTATGTAATTGACATTCTTTCACTCTTCCTATCTTGCGGTCGTCTTTCAGTACATCCGTAGCAGGGCACTCTTCGCAACATATCCTTACATAACACGGCATGCTGCCACAACACCCTATTAGTACAACGAAGTTAATCAGTGACTATTTTTAATGTGACTTTAGCAAGGAAAATATAGCTCCCTGATGATGGTCTTGGGACCGAAATATGTCGGAGCAGTTTTAGTGTTTTAATGTGTAACTTTTATATAAGTGCATTAGTTGGTGTATTAATTGAGTAAATTCGACAACATGCACGGCGTAACAATGAAAATAAGACCAATATATTTCATCTTTCTTCGTGTTTCTTTTTGTATGTTGTATATTCCTTTCACCCTTAACCCTTTGCAATACTTCTTCATTTTACAGCACAACATTTCAGATATTTCAAGGCATTTTTTATTTTTTTGACAAAGTGTCCACGTTCCCGCAAAATTCAAAACAGTGCCCCGAATGTAACACCTCAGTAGTTTCTTCCTTAAATTGAAATTAAATTTTTTGGCTGGTACAACTGTTACATAAAAATTGCGCCCCAAGGAACCTGCATGTTTTCAAATTACTGCCTACTTATTACATGTAAGTGATTATACCGACCTTCCCATTTTGCCGGTGTCTTTTGATGTACTCTAACTCCACTGGTCCATGGATCTTGTCTTTCATTCTGCACAACGATACTATCTGAACAGGTTCCGGGCTCAACACCTCCGACAGACATCCGAAAGGCATTGCCACGGCATTCTGATTTATCTTTTGTACATATCAGAGCGAGTACTGCCTTTATACGAGACACGGAGTTTCTCTATCAGCCTACTGTACTGCTCAGATCTGAAGATAATGTGTTTAACCTGTCGTTGAATAAAGGGACTGGAATCGAGAAGTGCATCTTAGTCGGAATTTTTTATTGAATCATGCAGAATGGGGAATGTGAACAGGATTGGAGGATGGAAGGAGGGGCATAATTCTTTCGAAGACATGCAATGTGATTTGGTAGAAAGGTGCAAACTTTTAGGGGAAAATGCTGCACCTTGTGGAGTGCTCTCAGAAACATTGGCACCTTTCCTACTCTCTGCATGAAGTTGCAACTTGGAAAAGTGCAGGTGATCTTTCTGTGACGCGATCTTGCATTACGGAAAGATTTCTTTTGTTTTCGATTTAAGGGGCCTATGTCATGAAATTACGTAGTTTCAATTGGACGTCGTTGTCGGGTAGTTGGCTCTCTATCGTTTCTGGAAGTCTCGGGTCCAAATTTCGTCCCGGACATCAACAATTCTATTTTAAAATTATTCATGACTGTGCATTCATAAAAAAATTCACACAAGAAACCAACAAATGTTAAAGTATATTTTTCACACAATTTGTCGTAAGTTTGATATGTTTCGAACTGCCTTGGTCTTCTTCAGGGATACATGAAAACATAGAAAGATTATTACTATTATTATTATTATCATCATCATCATCTCCTTTACGCAAGGTATTTATACTTATATTCCTGATACAATATCTGTCCCTAGGGAACACAGTGCTGCAGCTATTCTGTTGCTACTATTCATGTGTTTATATCGTTAGTTCCAGTGTTGAATCTATTGTACTTTTACATTAGTACTTCCCGAAGTATGTGTGCAGTGCCCAATATGGTTGTTTTCTGGAGTTCCTTGACTTCATGTTTTCCAGGTATGCTGCTCATGTATTTTCTAAATGGCCTTGAAACAGTCCCAGTCGCCCCTTCTTATTATTATTATTTGCCAGTAATTGTCTTTTTTTTTGCTGCACAGTATTTTAATACCTTATCTGAACACAACGGAATGAATTGTTATGCCACTTTTAAATAGATAGTGGTCTAAATATTTCGTACTGTACTGCAAATGTCAATAAAAATACACGTCTATGGCGGTAAGCCAGACTTAAAATTCGCCAGAGGTGATAGAAGAACCAGCAACTCTGGGGGCCTGTGTAGAGGGCAGTCGCACATCCGTGAATTACAATCATTCCTCTCCCAGTCCCCGTAGGGTGTTAGGTCGCCTGCATGTTAAGCTGCAACATCAAACTAAGATGTTATCCGTATCTTTATGTGTATAGATTGGTATTACTCCTCCACGCTGAAGATGAAGTCAGCAAGTTCCTCCGAAACTCAGGCAAATATGCAACAAAAGGTGCAGCATCGTAACAC
>Ga0123354_10020741_pt1 | contig 10343 bp, 5 predicted proteins | sample TergutLab28metaG_2_FD_97872 | JGI IMG/M metagenome (GOLD analysis project Ga0123354, IMG submission 97872) | Labiotermes labralis P4 segment gut microbial communities from Petit-Saut dam, French Guiana - Lab288 P4 | ecosystem: Host-associated > Arthropoda: Insects > Digestive system > Gut ...
AAAAAGTTGATAAACCCCCCCCCGAGGGTTACATTAAATTTCCCTCCCCCCCCCTTCCCCCCCTCCCCCCCATTCCCCCCCCCCCCACCCCCCCCCCCCCCCGCACACAGTCCACTGCCTTCATTCGATCTACAAAACACACAAATCCACAGCAGTAACCTGTGGACATGTTAATCAAATGGCAGTACTCCTAAAATTCTGCGAGGATATCGATTAGCCGCCGAAGCCCAGTTTCTCAGAAATGACATTGTTCCATGAAGTTAGTTTCTTTCCTGAAAGAGGAGGAGTGTGTTCTTTTGAGATCACTGTTTTGCATGTGCGGGTCTGAGTTCACCGATATTCAAGAAAATTAATTGCGAGAGACCGCAGTGTCAACAGCGTCCTCTCACGTTAGCTTCATAGAATGATTTATGGTCAAAGCCTTGAGAAAACAAGTAATTCAGTGAAATGCTGAGGGACCCAAATGTAACGTTTCTGCACTTTTCTAAAATATTATTTATAAAAAGCAATGAGGTGATTAATAGTTTATTAGACATAGAAAATTATGCATTAAGAAAATATGTCTCTGTCTGTTTGCTCTGAAATGTCTGTCTTATTTACTGGTGTGCGTGTTGTGCAATGTGGGTTTTAAAATAAGACAAAGTGCAATTTGTCACAAGTAAGCTCTGATAAGTTTACAGCAGACGGAAATACAGAAGTGTAAGTGACAATCTTGAAGACAAATGACAGCGGAATAAAAACTTCATGTTAGACTTTGTCTGAATGCCAAGAAACGGAATAAATAATTACATTTCCTCACTCAAAACAGCCAAATTTGTTATAAACAAGTGGCCATTTCGACGAGATTCCATTACAGGCCCGAGGTGCCCAGAGGGTTCCAGGAAGTTAAGGTTGCCAGATTACGTAACAACGGCACAGGATGGTGGTAAGGTTGTCAGCCTTACGCACCGGCCTCTTTTACCCTCAGGAAATACTCCTGGTACTCATTTCTGTTAAAGGCTGAGTCGACCCCAGGGACATAGTGCGATCGGAAGGATTATGGCAATTAAAAAATTCCAATGACACCATCTGGAATCGAACCAGCGACCTTCCGATTTGTAGCACAGTGCCTTATCCCCTCTGCCACCGCGGACCCCAATATGCATATGTAATACTTATTGCTTTCTCATGGCAACATCTCTAACAAGAACACCCTTCATTATTGCATTCCTACTTACATTGCCTCTCTTCCTAATTTGTTTTTTTTTTTATTCACGTAATAATGTTTTCAAAAATTCTCAATAAAACGTCGGTCGTTGTAATCATTAACGTATGTTAAGTCTGGGGGGTACGGGAACAGGCGTTAAGGTTTCGTTTTCATTAACAATCTCGGCACTTCCCTACAAGAACTAAAGGAACAAACGATACTCCTGTCAGGTTTGTTACTTAGGACAGCAGGTCTCCGACCAGAGATTTTAGCCCAACCTTCTACCGAAATTCGGACTATAAACGGAGTATAACCCACAGCGACAAGCCGTAAGGTCAAGTTGTATCCAACACAGATAAAAGCATATATTAAACACGCACAAAGTTGATTTTGAACTCAATAGTTCTGCTTTCAAATATCTAAGTGACATGTGCTGCTGCCAAACTGATGGCCGAAAGCATTTATTAGAAATTCCGAACAAGATTTATGACGGAGTCATTTGCGGCGTCCATGTTGTCGATAATCACTGACCTTCATTTCGTGACATCAGGGGCAGACAGCTTGGCGTGACGTTGCATTTACTGGTGGATCGGCGTGGTAAGTGTTCAATATCAATAATTCACTGATGTTTCTACCCACACAGTTGCAAAATTAACGTTTCCGGAGAATAAGATGTGATGTCAGATATAAACGAACACCCCATCTCCATACTCCTGACACTTCATAGTTCAGAAATTTGTATTTCAAAATATCCACAAGATCTGAAGTTGAGACTTCCCCATCGTGTACGTAACCATAAAGTGATGGACAATACAGGTCAAAACACATCTGGTTTATTAGCTGGGTGTAGCTACGGTGTTAATGATACAACATGTTTCGGCCTACTTGGTTGCTATCATCAGGTTTACAAATGTTAGCTATAGCAGACTAATAACAATGCGTGATATTGGCAGAAGTTGAGATCTCATCATCTGTGCCTTGTAAAGCAGATAGGAAAATATCTGCACCTGGGAGGGTATTGAAAGTGTGGTGACCGGAGTCACCTGAGCAGGTGAGGCGGGTGACGTGTGTGTGCGTAGTTGGTCTGGAGTATTCCTGGCGGGGTCATCGCCCTTGGGCTCTGTTTGCCTGCCGTTGTTGGCATTGGGGGTTCTCAGTTGGTGATTAGCTGGTGTACCTGGCCGGCCTGGTATAACAGCTAATCTCCACCTGAGAATCATGGTGATTAGGTGGTGTACCTGGCCGGCCGCGTACAACAGCTAATCACCACCTGAGAACCATGGTGATGAGCTGATGTACCTGGCCGGCCGGGTACACCAGCTAATCACCACCTGAGAACCATGATGATTAGCTTTTGTACCCGGCAGGCCGGGTACGCGAGCTATTTGCCACCTGAGAATCCTGATGATTAGCTGGTGTATCCGACAGGCCGGGTAAACCAGTTAATCACCACGCACACACACGTCCCCCGCCTCACCTGCTCAGGTGACTCCGGTCACCACACTTTCAGTACCCTCCCAGGGGCACAATTTTTCCTATATGCTTTACAAGGCACAGATGATGAGATCTCAGCTTCTGCCAATATCACGCATTGTTATTAGTCAGCTATAGCTAACATTTGTAAACCTGATGATAGCAACCAAGTAGGCCGAAACATGTTGTATTATTAACATCGTAGCTACACCCAACTAATAAACCAGATGTGTTTTGACCTGTATTTTCCTTCACTTTATATCCACACGATCCCTCAATCCTGACTCACATGTCTCAGCATGCAATCCTGACTCACATGTCTCAGCATGCAAACCATTTTATTTCGAGTAGGAACTGTGGAGGTAAAATTTTCTCGGTGCCATGAGGGTATATGGGGAACTGGAGGTAGAGTTCCACGCATTCTTAGCCAACGCACTGCTGATCAGTCGCTAATTAGAGTAGTGTAATACTGCTGCAGTAACAGTTCCGCTAAACTCGGCGACTGTTACTGCTGCCCTGAATAAAGCATTTTCCGTAAAATTGTGTAGCCGTCCGAGAGACAAAACGCGCTCAGGACGTGATATTTAATTGTAATGTGCGCACATTACGTGCTTTAATTGGATTTGTTCAATGCATAAAACAACCCAAAAATATACTTTGATATTTTGATATGTATATTTTTTTATTTATAATATATTCAGCAACATGTTTCGGCCGGTAATCCGGCCATCTCCAGGGTTGTGATACAAGAATACAGTTGTAGATAAGTATGTCACCATCACTCCATAATATTAAAAATATATACACAATTTCAGTGACATTATTATTCAAAAGTACAATGTTACAAGAAATTATATATGTATGTATATATATATATATATATATTTATTTATTTATATAAAGAATGTAAGTGATCCGTTACAGGCTTGGTGTGGCCCAGAGGGTGGGTATAGGTATAGTTGTAATCTTCCATTTTATATATATGAGTAATAAGGTGGTGATGTGGTTGCACATACATGCAGCCACATCACCACACACCGGTGTCATTTAATTGGCTATTTTAACAACTGTAACTTTAGCAAGCACCAGCAACGCGCTCCCTGATGATGGTATAACTGTAGCACCGAAACATGTCGGAGTTGTTTTAATGTTAATTTTAATGTAAATTTTAAAATTGTTTTCAAGACAATTCACTTGTGCATCAGTTGGTGAATAAAAAACTTTGACGCATCTTAAAGTTTCATTCGTGCTAAAGAACTACACAAACATGCAGCTAGTTTATTGCTTGCAAACAGTTATTTCCTCTGCCCAAACTAAGTAAATTCTTACCTAATTATTTGGAGATGTTACACTAAAGCAAAAGCCTGGAACAGACTGTGTTCTAGCATGCAATTCGAACATTCCAGAGATGAAACTTACATTACATTCTCTGCCACCTTACGTAAAGCTATCCCATCACAGGCCTGGACAGACTCTTTGGGTTCCAGGTGGTTGAGACAACCAGCACATGAAGGTGGTAAGGTCGTCACCCCTGTGTACTGCACCTGTCGCCTTTACCACAGCAGATAACCTTGGATCTCCTTTTCGTTGAAAGTTTAGTTGACCCCAATTCCAGGGTGCGGTCGGAAGGAATAAGTCAATGAAGAATTCCAGTGACACCATCGCGAATCGAACTTAAGACCTACCGGGTTATAGAGCAGTGCCTCAACCAACTCCACCACCTCGTGCCCCGCCTAACTTTGGGTTCAACAGAAACAGCATTACAATGCGAACCGGTCGTCAATATACGTTACAGTAAATGTTGTCCAGTGCGGTGGCACTTCCTTCGAAAGAAGTGCATTCGGTGAAACCGATTTGAAAGAGCATAATTCTGTATTACTTTGATAGGAACACGATGCAGGGTGCCTGAGGAGAAAATTAAAATTAAACTACAGAAATATAGCAATGCTATATTATGAAAATGCTCTGTAGTGAGACGAAGAGGGCCGCAATGGACGCGAAACGAAAAACCTCATGAAGCAGCTGAGCCGAAAATTTACACTGCTAAATACATCGATCAAAACGAACTATTTCGTTTGTACAAATACATAACTAATTGCAAAATCTCCTTTACCTTTTGAACAGTGCACATATCTGTAAGCCTTCCTGCAGTGTGCGCTGCTCTGCCTACAATCTTGTTCTACGGGTTCCGAATCCCATTTACCTTCATGCGTAGAATCGAATCAGTACGGGACAAATCGGTGTCGAAGAGGGAGGGGGCAGGGGGTTTGTTGCGCCAAACAAAAGGTGCCTGAAGAATGAATGTAGAGAGCTTAAGGACAAGAGGGATTTATGTTACACGCTACACACACTGTAACATACATACATTCGATATATTCTCACAAAAATTACATCAGTGGAAATGGAAAATACGAGGGAGATTCGTCTTCGTTTATTTCTGGCAGTTTTAGGATTACATGAATAAAAGCAACATTTAGGGTTGTAAAAAAGCTAATCATCATCATCATCATTATCATCACCATCATATATCTGTCATGGAGTTGGGCCACTTGTTGACCCGTTCCGGTCTCACGTATCCAGAAGTCTCTTCAAAGGTCTACCATGATTCCTTCTGCCAGTTGGACAGCAGTATTTCATTACCCTGGGTAATCTATTTCGAGGCATTCTATTTACATATTGTATCCAGCTTCTCCTGTATTCCAGTAATTTGTCCAAAATTGGTTTTTTTTTAAACTCCTTTGCAATTTGTGCATTTCTTTTGTAATCTGTCCAAGTGTATCCTGCTGTTATTCTCCTATATTTCATCTCTGCTGCTGTTATTCTTCTGGCGTCACTTGCTTTAATAGTCCAAGTTTCGCTGCTATTTGTTTTTAAAAACAAAGCCAATGTTTATTTTAAAGTCTGTAGTTCATATTTCTTCTTGGCTAGAAAGATCTCTCTTATTTCTCTATGTAAATTGATGTCGATATCTGTGCCCTGCTGGATTGCTTCGCGTCTGAAAGGCCCACTAGCAACATGTCACGTGACGTCAGGTATCGCATGGTTTGCCACCATTCAAATTAGCCATGATCCGGAGTCCATGCAATTTAGTTACATTTATCGCAGTTTATATCAGGCATTCACTCGCTGCATTTTAAAGTAGATACTGGGAAAACTTGCCTTCAACGTCACTTCCAACGCACGCGTTTCTCATTCCACGTTAAAACGTTTAAACTTTAATGCCTTCTGTCTCGGTCCACCTTTTTATCGCCTCTAGGATGCGCTGCTATAGCTTACGGACTGATGCAGGTATTGGAGGAAAGCTCATTACATGCATCACGAAAGTAATGCTTGTCAGAACTGGAATGCTGGGGCCATGCAATGGGTCTCACATGTCCGTTCAATTTGCCAGGAAGCTTTTCGTCGAGGTTCGTACAGACCTCTGTAAGGGAATGTGGTGGTAGGCCACATTCTTGATAAATTGCAGTGCTATTATCCTGATCCTGTGTTTGTGGCATCACTTACTGTTATAGCAACACAGATGCAGCATAATACGTACAACGTGTTTGCTGCTTAGAATGTAGCGAGATTTATAATGACTTTATAACACTTCAGTGGGCCGGGTAGAATAGAATAGAATAATAACTGGGTTCGAGCCCTTCCCGGCCCGATGCATCTAGGCTATTAAGACAGGACCTTTGTGCCCCATATTCTATATTAAGTTAAAGGAACCCTGTTCCTTCAACAAAGTTCCAGATGACCCCCATACCTAATTCCCAGTTACCTCCGGGTCCAATAGAAAAGGAATCCATATATAATTGGCAAAGTTACTATGTACAGTTGCTTTCTACCGGCGTTCTACTTAACTGGAGCCTCCCGTAAAATCCTTACTGGAGTCTCCTGTTGCGGAGCTCTCTTTGAACTCTGAATGACTCTCAATCTCAATCCCGCAGGATCAGGCGTAAATCTCCGGGTCCAGAAAAGGAACTCAGTTATAATGTCAAAATTACTATGTATAATTGCCTTCTACGGGAGTTCCACCTGACTGGAGCCTTCCGTAGAATCTTTACTGCAGTCCACAGTGTGCCGGGTAGCTCAGTTGGTATAACGACTGACTACGGGCTGGACGGTCCGGGATCAAATCCCGGTGGGGACGAGATTTTCCGCTCGTCCAAACCGGCCTTGGAGCCCACCCAGCCTCCTGTAGAATGGGTACCGGGACTTTCCCGGGGGTAAAGTGCGGCCGGGGCGTGATGCTGACCACTCACCCCCTTCTAGTGCCGCGGTCATGGTACAGTAGAGCTATACCTGTACCCACCCTCTGGGCCACAGCGGGCCTGTAAGGGGATCACTTTACCTTTATAACATGTCAAGTTCAGGAAGAGCGAACACAATGGAGTGCGTCGGATAGACTCTAATCACTTACACATATCATTTGAGTTTGTATCATTGCGGCTTCCTGTACTTCTACCGGGGTGCTGATAAGTCATTAGACCGACAAGGAAGGAAACAAGCTCGGAAGCATGTCAGAGACGCGCGCGATTTCAACAACATGGAGACGCGAGCTGTCATCAAGTTTTTTGTCTTTTCTACAAGGCAAGGCGCCGAAGGAAATTCACGTTATTCTGACAGGAACATTAGCTTGTTTCCTTCCTGGTTGGGCTAAGGACTTATCAGCACGCCTGTAAAATACTACATTGAATTTGTCAAGTAATTTTCCGTCCATCTCAGCGTCTCCCTATATGAACTGGGATAAAGAACGAAGAAAAGGCGGGACATCTCGCCACCTAGTGCCCTGGACATGCGCGTAAGAAGATGTCATTTGTCGTAGAAAACAAATGTCTTTGTCTTTACTTGCACGTTCGCCCTCGTTTATCTTCTTCTTTATTTCTTTCTTTCGATTAATTCGTTCCCTCCTTCCTCCTGTTTTCCGTTGATTTGTCCTTCCCACAGTAACCCGACACTTTCTTCTTCTTCTGCCTTTCCTGTCCTTCAATTAAAACAGTTCCTTTATACTTCTCCACACATTCGGCCGTCTCTAGCTTTTCCCCAAGTTCTGCGTTGTTTTGAGTGCAAACAAGCACACATAAAACAGTGTTTGCAATGCAAAAATATATTTTTCTTTTACAAAATAAGCTGTCAGTAAACTCTCGAATTTTAACAGGCCATGAAGGACAAAAGGGGAAGCAGAAGCATAGTTATACACTTTCTTTAACCTCGGCGCTACATGGGGGTGGGTGGTAAACACCACCCTCTGCCACTTTACCCCCCGGTAAAGACCCGGTACCCATTGTGTAGGGGGCTGGGTGGGCCACCAGGCCGGTCAGGACGGGTGCGGAAAATCTTGCCCTATCAGGATTAGATTCTCGGACAGTCCAGTTCGTAGCGATTCGACAAACCGTTGGTAATAAAAAATATTTCACAAATGTTAAATTAAATACTTAATTACTTACTTACTCCTTCGTGAGGAGCTAACCGGTTTGCAACTAGTCAAGAAATTCCCGCATTTTATGGGACCTGAAGGTTCATTACCGCACTCACAAGTGCCCGCCACCCGTCCCTATCCTGAACCAGATCGATCAAGTACATGTCCCCACATCCCACTTCCTGAAAATCTATCTTAATATTATCGTCCCTTCTAAGCCAAGCCTTCCAAGTGGTCTCTTTACGTCACTTTTCCCCACCAAAACCCTGTATACACCTCTCCTCCTTCCCATACATGCTACATGCACCACTTATCTCATTCTTCTCGATTTTATCACCCGACCAATATTTGGTGAACAGTACAGATCATTAATTTCCTCATTACGTAGTTTCCCCCCACTCCCCTGTTACCTCGTCCCTGCTAGGCCCAAATATTCTCCTCAAGACCCTATTCTCAAACACCCTCAGCCTGCGTTCCTCCCTCAGTGTGAGTGACCAAGTTTCACACCCATACAAAACAACAGGAAGAATTATATTTCTGTATATCTTAACCTTTAAATTTTTGGATAGCAGCATGGAAGACAGAAGATTCTGCACCGAATGATAGCAAGCATTGCCTGACTTCAATCTCCTTGTTAAATTAAATAACCATAGTTAGTATTACATTCTGTGGGCCCCGTAGCCCAGTCGGTATAGCGACTGGGCTATGGGCTGGACGGTCCGGGACCGAATCCCAGTGGGGCGAGATTTTCCGCTCGTCCAGACCGGCCCTGGGGCCCACCCAGCCTCCTGTAAAATGGGTACCTGGTCTTTCCGGGGGTAAAGTGCGGCCGGGGCGTGCTGCTGACAACTCACCCCCTTCTAGTGCCGCGGTCATGGAAGAGTAGAGTTATATCTCAACCCACCCTCTGGGCCACACCGGGCCTGTAACGGGATCACTTTACCTTTAATATTACCTTCTACATTCGTCTTGCTAAATTACTGCAACGTTTTGTGTCACCTGTCTTGCGCCTGGGTGTCGAAATCTCAATTTTTAACGTGCTATTTACAACGCTCGCATGCCTCGTACCTTCATTTGTCACACCAACACGGACGTACCACATAAAACTGCCGTCCATAACAAGCGTAATATTAAGCTACAAACAATACAGGAGTCTCTTTAACCGGTCATAAATGCCGACAGCAAATACATCTGGTGTTTACAGCGGCAGTTGGAGCGTGTTCCTAGTGATGCACAGTTTACTGTCGATACTGCTCTTTAATGGTTTTGCTGAACCTGGAGTGCGCTCAGCTCTGCAGATACTAGAGCTGGGAAATTACCTTCTTAACGAGGCGCTATAAATCCTGTAACCCATAGGACATCATGATGTGCAGAAGAACAATACACCTTCACCCGACAGCAAGACACATCCAGTTCGAATTGAACACGTGTCGGTGGGACTCGCGAAGAAAAGTAAGAAAGGTTAAACAATTATTAGCCCTGTAAATACGAAGATTTAGAATGGCTTACACTTCCTTTACAAGACACTACCGCACAGTAAACCTATTCCGTTTCAGTTACAATAACAAATTATATGTGTAATATAATACCAAACAGTGTACATCAGCACAACCACTTTATTACTCAAGGTAATTATAAGGCTACATATTTCGACTATAGATTAGTCATCTTCAGGCCTATTTTTGTCAACTGAGTCACAAGACGCTATGCACACTTTGGGATCCCATCGTGTTTACATCCATGGAAATACATACAATTAAATCGTTTGTCTGTAAGAATGTGACGTGCAAATTGTACAATTTGCACGTCACACTGTCACACAATATGTAGCCTTATAATTACCGCGAGTAATAATGTGGTTGTGCTGATGTGCACTGCTTGGTATTATGTTACATTTATGTTACATTTATGTTACATTTATGTTACATTTATGTTACATTTATGTTACATTTATGTTACATTTATAAGCACTTCGTGATGCTTCCATTCAAACAAATTATATTTGCTACGTAAGGAAATAATCGCTGTTTTCCTGACTCACGTACAAAACACACAAAATGCACTGCCAATGCAGGACGCAGAAATTTTAAGCGTTAAACGTATTTGTACAGCAACTGAACTGTACATGAACTGAACTGTAAATGAACTGAACTGTAAATGAACTGAACTGTAAATGAACTGAACTGTACATGAACTGAACTGTAAATGAACTGAACTGTACATGAACTGAACTGTAAATGAACTGAACTGTACATGAACTGAACTGTAAATGAACTGAAC
>Ga0123354_10020743_pt1 | contig 10342 bp, 7 predicted proteins | sample TergutLab28metaG_2_FD_97872 | JGI IMG/M metagenome (GOLD analysis project Ga0123354, IMG submission 97872) | Labiotermes labralis P4 segment gut microbial communities from Petit-Saut dam, French Guiana - Lab288 P4 | ecosystem: Host-associated > Arthropoda: Insects > Digestive system > Gut ...
GCGGTGCGTACACAGTTAACGTGGACGCATTTACGTTCTCTTATGAGCATTGATGATGAATTAAAACGGTCATTCTATGTAGAAATGTGTCGGATAGAACATTGGGATACTCGGACATTGAATATCTAATGCTCGAAGACAATAGTATTAGAGTAGCGCAGTATTACACGCAATTGCCCGACAAAAAATTGTTGAGTGAGAAATTGCAACGTGCGATTGCGATAGCAAAAGAATATCACGCAAGTAAATGAAAGAGTATTTTAAATTACAATACATAATGACAAAACGAAAGCTATCAGACGGTTCCCGTCCGATAGTCGGATATTTACTTGCATTGTTTATATTGCTCGCATTTATTGGATTATCAATGCTATTGCTTTTCAGTAAGATAACTTTTGCACCATATATTTATGTTCTTATCTCTCTATTTTTTACATCAAAACTGAGTGAAATCAGGCGGAATGACTTTCTCAAAATTTGCTTTGGAAATGAACGGTATGGAAAGATACGAATGTTGGAAAATATGATTATTGCGTTGCCGTTTGTTATTTTTCTCATTTGCAAACGACAATTTTATCTGACCATTCTCCTTATTGTAATTACGATTTTGATAACATTAATAAATATCCAATTTGACAAAGGAAATGTTTACGGAATTGTAGGTGAAAATGGCGCAGGAAAAACAACTTTATTCAGGTGTATTGCAGGATTGGAAAACTATGACGGACAGATAAATTCGGAATTAAATCCATTGAAAAACTATTTGGGCTTACTGTTGACCGAACCATTTTTCTTTACAAAAATTACAGGAAAAGAATATATCCGATTACTTTGCAATGCTCGAAAAAAAGAAGTATCCAAAATAGACGACAAAAATATTTTTGATTTGCCGTTAAATCAATATGCTTCTACTTATTCAACAGGAATAAAAAAGAAATTGGCTTTATTAGCAATTTTGCTACAAGACAATCAATGTTTTATACTCGATGAGCCTTTCAAGCGTGTAGCTGTGCCCATAGTGCTTGGCAATCATGCGCAGGCAGGTGGGACCGCAGTCCATGGAGTCAAGTTGGGTGTAGTGGGGGAAAGGCTTCATTCAATTTCGTGTCTTCGCGCTTATTTTTTAATAAATCCCACTTTATCATCCCCTATTCCTTCCAAAATATATGAATATGCGCCAACGTTGTCTGCTGTGTAGAAACTAACTTGCGCTTTTCCTTCTTTATTGGTGCAAACTATCGGATTCCAGTAAATTGTAGTGCGAAGGTCAGGCGTCGGATCATTCTTTACTTCGGGTTTGTCATACGCTGGAACATAAAACTCCTTCCGAACGCTATATCCTTCAGGGCGATAGACTTCAATGGAAGCATTCGCTATCACATAATCTCCCAAATATTTTTTAGTTTTAACTACAAAAGCACCGTTTGAAGCTCTAAATCCATAGCGCGCAAAACTATCAATCGGACGTAAAATTTCTATAGATTCAAACATGTATGCAGGTAAGAAACTGTAATCATATTTAAAATCTTCTCCGCTCATTTGTAAATCGTCAACAATAAATACTGGGTCTGTTTTTTTGTTGCCAAATGTATTGATTCCGCCACCCTCTACTACTGGAGGCGAAGCCTGAATAATATTTCCCAGCCCAATTGGTTTTTCAAGCGCTTTTCCTTCTAAACGATAACTGTTACTTTCAATGTTTTGTATATTCGTTGTTCTTTTTGCTTCAACTTTTACTTCCGGTAATTGAATCATCTTGATACCTTCCCTGTTTTTTATCTGGCGGTCGGCTTGGTTTGTATAGTCCTCTATCAACGCTCTGTTTCGTTTGTTTTCTGATGGAATGAGAGGAATTACATTCGTTTGCGCCTGTCGGTTATCCAATTTGTCCAATTCGAATCCAATCCCTGTTTTTCGGTTGCGCTTGGTGCGGCATTGTAAAACAAATTCCGATCCTTCTGGACAATCAAATCCATAAAAACCAAATTTTCCATTTTCATCTGTCGTCGCTGTACCGGGTGTATTCTCCATACTGAATAAAATAATAGAAGCATCTTTAACCGGTCGTCCTATTACATTTGTTACTTTGCCTGTTATAAGGAATCCGCTTTCTGCTGAATAATTGATAATTGACGCAACGTTTAATTGATCCCACACAAACCGGCTCCAACCTTGTGTGCAAAGCAAATTATCCAACGCTTCCGCTCGCTCATGCTCATCTCCTGCAAAATACCAGCCGGGCGATTCGATATAGCCTTTCAAATCGGAAGCCAGCAATAGACTTCCTTTAATGTTTTGCTCATTGATAGAGGGTTGAACGGTTTTGTCGTCGGTCACTGAAAGTGAAAAACTGCCTTCTACCGGTTCCTCTATGCTGTTGGTTATCTGAATCTTTACAGTAGCCTTTTCTCGATTTTCGTAGGACTCCTTGTCGGGAACAATATCGACATGCAAATCGTCTTTCCGGTCAATAAACAGTAACCGTTCGCTGGCGGGAAGTCCGTTTTTGAACAAAGTAAACTGCGCAATTCCCGTCGGAAATTTCGTCTTATCAATGGCGATTTGCTGTTCATGCCCTTTCGTCATTCCTTCCAAAGCATAGCAAACCGTATTTCGCGACTGCCCGATGATGTAAATCGAATCGGGTTTTATTTCTGTTGAACGGATGGTTAGATAAACTGATTGTTCATCTTGACGGGCGGATAGAGCAAGTCCTTCGGTTGCGGCAGGTAATGAATATTCTTTTGCGATTCCGTTGGATTGAACGGAAACTTTGTAGGTTTTTCCTTTTTCGGGCGTAAAGTTGAAACTGCCCATTCCTGAATGGATGCTATTGAACCGAAGCAATTCTTTACCGTTTTCATCAGTTAGGCTACCGCTAACGTTAGTACCGAAACCATCGTTTCCTAAGGCTTTGAAAGCAACCTTATTGGATAACCCGGCTAAAAGTTGTCCGCCTTCCGGAAAGAAAGAAATCTGATAATCAAAAGGCTGTGGTGAAGCAATTACCTGTTTTTGTTTGCTCGCGTTGCCAATGTATATATTCCGATGGTAGAAATAGTCTTCGCCTGCATTCCGCATCCAGTTGGTATAAGCGCGAAGATGATATTCGGCGGAAGGCAAGGAATCGGAAATTTGTATCTGTCCGGCAAATTCCAGTTGCTCCGAATAAAGCAAGCTGCGTTTTATCAAATTCTTTTTGGCGTCCGAAAGTTCCACATAGATTATATTGCTGGAGACATTTTCCTGATTCAGATCCATATTGGTCAGGTAAGCGCGGAAATACATCGTTTCGCCTGCGGCATAATAGGGTTTATCCAAATGCAGATAAATTTTTTCTACCGGATGATTGGCTGCATAATCTGTAAAGACGCTAATCATATTTTTTACAGGCGATTCCTGCGCAAAAAGAACGCTTGCATAGAAGATAAATGCTAAAAAAAACTTAAGGTTCTGCATATCTGTATTTTATATTAAAATTCTCTAACTTCCAATAAAATATGATTATACCAAAATGCTTCAAATTCCCAATCGGTATATAGGTTCAAGCCCCAAAAAGGCAACCCAATCAGATACCTGTTTTCCTGTTTTCCATAATAAACGGCAAAATCTTGACGCCCATCTTCTAAATAAATAGGAACGATTGCAGGATTCGTTAATTCATCCATATTAGATACCGCTTCTGCGCGAAAACCTTCCGTAATTAAACCAAAACGCTCCAATGTTTTTGATAGTTCTGCCAATGTCGCATTTCCTTTATCGTCTAATATTAGTTTTTCTTTCAATTCCTCCTGTTTAATAGAGATATTGAAATATTGCAATAAGGATTTTAAACACATTATAACCGAATTTTGACCTTCACAACGAATAAATGTTTTGTCAATTTCTTTGATTTCCACTTTTATATGTTTTTACAATTGATTCAATAATATCTACTGCTTCTGTTGAGTTGTTTTTTTCTTCAAACCTTAATCGCATCGAATGAATTTTGTTTCGATAGATAGGATTGGTTAATACATCATGAATTTTAGCTTCCATCAAATTAACAGATTCCTTTTCGATAAATCCTCTGTTGCCAATTCCATGATATACAACACGTGCAGAGTTTCCTCCCAAATCAGAGCCTTTAAAGAACGGATAAATCAAAATAGGTACTTCATTCATCACGCATTCGGTGATGCTGTTCTGTCCACCGTGAGCAATCATCATATTACAATAGCGAAGAATATCTTTTTGAGGCACATATTTGAATAAAAATACATTTTCGGGTGTTGGAAGAAATAAAACAGGATCAATATATTCTCCGATTGAGATGACAATTAGATAATCGGGATTTCTTCTGGCGATTTCTATGACTTGTTGAAATATTTGAATACTATTTTTCAATCCAAAACTATTTAAAGTGCCTAAAGAACAATATATAAACGATATTTTTTTCTCTTCTCTTTCTTGCAGTATTCGATTTTTAACAGCTAAATATCTTCTATCTTTTATTTTAACATCTTCTTCTTTCAGCAGTAGAGGACCTACTGCATATTGGTTCTCTGTTAGCGGATGAGGGAAATCGAAGTCCCGAGGCGAAAGTAATAATTGAGGAATATTTTTTAATCCAAATTCTCCATAGCCTTTATAATGCTTATAATCTATCTGTTTCTTTAATGGAAATCCTGTCTGTTTGGATAGACGTATAACATCTGAGAGATGATTTTCACCTAGAAATAAGATTTTGTTGAAGAAAAAACGCATCCGCTTTCTCAATAAATGGGAATACCATAGATACAAGGTATGTATCCGATTATATAGATGTTTGTTGGGGATAAGCGTCGAACAAAACGGGGGAATGGTCGGAAACATCTCCGAAGCCGGCGCAGTTTGAACACTGATAATGGGTACATTGTATTTATAATACATTACGGCTTTTTGAACATAATGGTGGTCGACCAATATGACATCAGGCTTTAATTTTACCATTAATTCATCATATTGTTTTATAGCTTGCTGTTCTACGTCATAAATCTTATGATCCCCTTTTTCCTTAAAAGCTATTTTTATATTTTCCCACTTGGTTTTCGTGCGAATTTCAATAAAGCTGAATATATGCGGTTCAATATACCGGCGCTTGAATTCCGGCGGTAAATCTTTAAAATACACGAATTGGCCGATATAATATACGCTATGTCCGACATCAGTTAAAAGCTTTGCTAATTTGTAGCTGGAATGTTGATGTCCGTGAGATGGAAAAATATCAAAAATAATAGTCATGACGAAACATTTAAAAGCGCCCATATTATAGGGCGCTATATTGATAAATTAAAAATTTAACTTCCCGGTGGAATATAAGGAGGGTTTATTGGGGGAGCATAGCCACCGCTACCAGCACCAGTATAGTTAGTGGCACCAGGTTGAGAAGTAATATTATTTACATTGAATTCACACAAGTAGCACAACCCAGCCTTCGCACATGGTTGTTGCGCTCCTGTTCCTGTCACAAATGAACAGCCACCTTTTACATTTTTCATTTCTGAAACACTTAACTTTTTCATAACTGAAATAGTTTAATAATTAACCTACTCATAAAGCTTTTCGGATCCGCTCTTTTTACCGCGCAACCAGCTGGCATTTTGCCAATCAGACACGTCCAACTTGCCTGTAATCTTTATCAGACTTTTGGATTCTCAAATTAATTTTTTACCTTTGCGGCGCCTTCTTGTGATTTAGTGTTTATACATACTCTTAAATAAGGAATTAAATACGAGCCTCGCAGGGAGGCTTTTGTTTGTAAATCAAAGGTGGCGAGCCTTTTTTCAACAAATTATTTTACTTCATTTCACACAATCTATTATTCGATACAAAGTAAAAAAAAAAAAATGGCAAATGCAAATAAAACACAAAAAAAATTAAACTTTTTTTGAAAATGTTTTCGATATCCTGTTAGAAAGACATATTTTGTTGTGTGTACTCCTCCCTTTCCCAATAACAGTCAATTCGTTGTCAACGGAATCCCGTTGCGTTATACAAGGCTATAAGACTTGAAATTTGGCTATAATCGAATGTAAAAAAAGTGATCTTCTCCCCATCTTTTTGAGCCAAAAGCGATAGCGTGTTGTTCATCTTATCCATGATTTGAACCTTGCCGGCGATACTCCGTGATGCTTTTTGAAACATTTGTAGAAGTTTGACAGCGTATCGAATCCGCAATCGTAACCGATAAATTCAACCGTCCAACCGGTTTCGACCAGCATTCGGGTAGCCCGCTTCATCCTTACCTTAATTTATATAGTCGACATACGACATGCCGGTTTGGCTCTTGAAAAAGACATGGAATCGGCTTTTACTGAAATCAACAACAGAAAATCTTTATAAAGATGAAATCAGCAAATTAATCAAAAACCCAAAGAGCAGAAATAATAACTAAAGAAGAGTTTGAGTTATTAGAGTCATTTCTTTTCTTTCAGTTTTTCATCAATAATTGTTGCCTTTGTCAAAGAGTTCATCCAGCCGTGCGAGTAAAACCGCGCAAATGGAAGTAATTAGAACCGGTGCGAACAAAGATTTGTTGACCGGCACAATTTTTTTTGCTATCTTTGCGTAAAAATAATATTTTCACAATGATTAATAAAGAACTTATAAATCCGAAGAGTATAGTAGTGGTTGGCGGTTCCAACAAAACTTCCAAACCGGGTGGCAATTGTATTCGTAATCTTCTTAACGGCAAGTATCAAGGAAATCTCTATGTGATTAATGCAAGAGAAGAAAGCGTTCAAGGTCTGAAGAGCTATCCGTCTGCTCACGATATTCCTCCGACCGATATGGCTATCATTGCTATTCCGGCGACGGCTTGTCTGGAAACAATCACCGTGTTGGCTAACGAAAAAGGAGTGAAAGCATTCATTATGTTTACTGCTGGATTTGGTGAAGAAACAGTCGAAGGCGGCGAATTGGAAAAGAAAATTGTCGATGTAATTAACGAAGCGGGCGCCAGTCTCATCGGACCGAATTGTATCGGGATGTTGAACCGCTATCACCATAGTTTGTTCACTTTGCCGATTCCTGAAATAGACCCGATGGGCATTGATATGATATCCAGCTCGGGTGGAACGTGTATATTTATTATGGAGTCGTCTATCCGAATGGGTTTACGTTTCAATTCCGTATGGTCGGTGGGTAATGCTGCGCAGACTTCCGTAGAAGATATTCTGGAATATATGGATTTAAATTTTGATCCGGAAACCGATTCTAAAATTAAGCTTCTGTATATCGAAAGTATAAAAAATCCGGATAAATTAATGGAAAGTACTACTTCGCTGATTCGAAAAGGTTGCCGGATAGCCGCTATTAAATCGGGATCTTCCGAATCGGGAATCAGGGCTGCTTCTTCCCATACCGGCGCAATGGCTAATCCGGATTTAGCCGTAGAAGCTTTGTTCCGTAAAGCAGGAGTTGTCCGATGCCACAGCAGGGAAGAGCTGGCGACCGTTGGCGCGGTGTTCACCTTGAAAGAATTGAAAGGTCACAACATCGCTATTGTCACTCATGCCGGCGGACCTGCCGTTATCCTGACCGATGCCTTGTCGAAAGGCGGACTTGAAGTTCCTTCGTTGTTGGGAACAACGCTTGCCGAGGAGTTGAAAAAACAATTGCTTCCGGGTTCTTCCGTCAGTAATCCAATCGACATTATTGGCACCGGCGGACCGGAACATTTAGCGGTAGCTATTGATTATTGTGAAAATAAATTTACCGATATCGACGGTATAGCGGTTATTTTCGGAAGCCCCGGTTTAACGCGAGTTTATGAGGCGTATGATGTGTTGGATCAGAAAATGAAATCCTGCCAAAAACCAATTTTTCCTGTTCTTCCTTCGGTGAGTACGGCATGGGACGAGACCGATTTCTTTGTAAAGAAAGGGCATGTGAATTTCAGCGATGAGGTAGGTTTAGCCGAAGCGCTAATCAAAGTTCTACACACTCCCCGTCCTTTAGCTAATAATTTGGAATTGAAAGGGGTGGATGTTCCTATGATTCGTCGGATTATCGATGCTATTCCCGAATCGGGTTATATTGATCCCGAACAGGTTCAGAAATTATTTCATGCAACCGGTATTCCGATGGTTGAGGAATTAGTTTCTTCCGATGGAGAAGAAATTCGCCGGTTTACCGAAAAAGTGGGATTTCCGGTTGTAGCCAAAGTTGTTGGTCCGGTTCACAAATCGGATGTAGGAGGAGTTGTTCTGAATATTCGTTCAATAGAACATCTTTATTTTGAGTTTGAGCGATTGATGGAAATCCCGGAAGCAAAAGCTGTGATGGTGCAACCGATGTTGAAAGGTATTGAATTGTTTGCCGGCGCCAAATATGAAGAAAAATTCGGACATATTGTTCTTTGCGGATTAGGAGGTATTTTTGTGGAGATTTTCAAAGATGTGGCTTCCGGCTTAGCTCCGCTTGCAACCGAAGAAGCGCTTTCGATGATTCGTTCGCTGAAAGGATATAAAGTATTTCAAGGAGCTCGCGGACAAAAAGGCATCGATGAACATCAATTTGCTAAGATTGTTGTTCAATTATCGGCTTTGCTGCGTTTTGCAACAGAAATTAAAGAATTAGATATTAATCCCTTGTTGGCAACGGAAAATGGAATTATTGCCGTGGACGCGCGGGTAAGGATTGAGAAATAGCTACATCAGGGAAACCGTCTCATCACTTCAAATCCCATGCGGCTGTTGTGGTAGGGACAGCGCCACTGGTCGGCTTTTACCCGGTTTTTTTGCGGCGTGCCGTCGGGCTTTACATTACTGTACCATTCGCCATATTCGCGGTCGATCATATTGGTTTTTATCCATTCCCATTCACGCACGGCGGCATCAAGATATTTTTGATTGCCGCTGATTTGCCATGCATTCAGGCATCCGAGCACCGTTTCGGCTTGGGGCCACCATTCGCGATTGGCATCCAGCCGGTCGCTGTCTTTTTCATATCTCATGCCTCCGTCTTCGGCAAGACCTTGTTCCAACTGCGTGTTGACTAAATTTATAGCAATACGTTTGGTGTCTTTCACTATTGCTTCGTCGCCCAATACCTCGGCAGCTTCTACCAGCAACCATGAAAATTCAATATCGTGACCGTAAGAATCAACCTTCTTCTGATTTTGCCAGTCCATCGTAAAAAAGAGTTGTTCGTGCCAAGTCGCTTGGTTCAGCACTTTGTGCATCATGACGTCTATCTCTTCCTGCAACTGTTTCTTCAATCCTTCATCTTTCCAAACACGGTAGAGATTGGTAAGCGCTTCCAACACATGAAGATTGGTATTCATCGTCTTTGGCGATTCTACGGTATTCATTTGCCAGTCGCGGGTAAACGATTCGATAAAACCTCCGTTCACAGGATCGTAAGCGTGTTCTATCAGCTTATTATAAATTGCGATAGCAGCATCCAAACTTTCTTTGTTTCCCGTAGCGCGGTAATGTTCCGACAGACCATAAATGGCAAAGGCATTCTGGTAAGTATCTTTATGCGAATCCAAAGGGCTGCCGTCGGCTTTCAGCGTATAAAAAGAACCGCCGTATTCCTTATCAATGAAATGGTCAATAAAATAACGTTGCGCACGGTTTGCCAGCGTCAGGTATTGTTCGTTTTTCAGCACGCGATATGCCGTAGAGAACGTCCAAATCAGGCGGGCATTCAGGATTCCTCCTTTCATTGCGCCGGCTTTAGGCGTTCCATCGAAATTCAACGTTCCGTAAAAACCGCCGGAAGGGTCGGGTGAATGACTTGCCCAAAAAGGTAAAATATTACCCGTCAAGTCCTGCACAATTTCCTGTTTGAGTTGTGCTACTCTTTTGTCTTCCTGAGACGTTCCCGCCATAGAGGATGCTGTAATTAGCAGGCATGTAAATGTTAATAATAGATTTTTCATTATTTCTTTTCTAATTTTTTTGAGTGGATTCTATATTTTTCAACGCTACTGTCCAACTTAAAAATACTTTTGGGCTTTTGATAGCTACAAATCCTAATTCTTTCAATCTGCCAAGCATTTCGTTAAACTCTGCTTTCGTCACATGACGTTTCGGCTCTATGATAAAAATCACGCCATTGGGTTTTAACAGTGAAATCAATTCTTCAAAGAAACTTTTTTGGTTTCTTACTTCATGAACCATATAAAATGCTAAGACCAAATCTACTTTTTCATCAATGCCGATATTTTCATAGCCGCTTTTATGCAATGCTATTCTTTGCTCTAAAACCGTTCCTTCAATTTTCTTTTTGATTTTTTCAAGCATACCTTCCTGTACATCAGCAGCGATAACTTTTCCGGAGCCGTTGAGCATTTTTGCAATTTCTACCGAAA
>Ga0123354_10020744_pt1 | contig 10342 bp, 6 predicted proteins | sample TergutLab28metaG_2_FD_97872 | JGI IMG/M metagenome (GOLD analysis project Ga0123354, IMG submission 97872) | Labiotermes labralis P4 segment gut microbial communities from Petit-Saut dam, French Guiana - Lab288 P4 | ecosystem: Host-associated > Arthropoda: Insects > Digestive system > Gut ...
ACTTCCTTCCCTTGTTATCCTGTTATTTTCCACAAGCTATTTAATTACCCCCCCCCCCCCCCCCCCCCCCCCCCCACACACACACACACACACAAACACATACACATAAGTTGCAAAAATCTATTCATTATCCTTCCTGAATTGTTTCTATATTACACAACCGGGATATGGTAAAAATGACCGACTTTTCATACTTCAAGCTCCCTGACAAGGAACACTGTGAAGGTAACACAATTCTCTTTTACCACTATACTGTATTTAATTATGTATTTAAAACAGGTGTCCTTCAGGGTGCTACAGTAGCGCCATGTTTCTCTTCATTATTAACTCTTATCACAGAACTTGCTTTTTTTTTTTTGAAGTTAAGTTGGTTGGATTTGTAGTTTTTATAACATTGGTGATGTCAACAGTCCTTCAGATCAATCATTCTCCACAGTTTCTGCATCAGACAATAAGGAATGGGCACATCAACTGAGGTGCCTAATATAGCACTGACATCAATTTGTGTTTGTGTGTGTGTGTGTGTGTGTGTGTGTGTGTAATCAAGGCACCATTAATTATACTTGTCACTTTTCCCTGTGGCTGGCCATCAACAGTCCAACAACCACCAAGGCAGCAAGGCCACACAATCTTGTGTGATTAGCACCTTCTTTCTTACGCTTCTTTCTTTCTACTTATTGCGCTTCACACACAGTTAACAATTGTAAACCTTCCCTTTGAAGACAGGACACTATTCCTCACAGCCAGCAATCCAATTAATTTCTCTTTAACATCCCCACAACTAAAGAGCCGTCTATTGCTACATAATTCTCCTATTCTCACTTTTCTCTCATCATTTTCATACTTCAAGGTCAGTTTGAATATAAGGTTGACCTAAAGATATTCTAAAGCTAACTATGGACCAGGGTAAACCAGTTCAGTGTAATAAGCCACATGTGGCTACATGGAAGAAAGAAATATCCCAGTAACATCACATATATTAAATCTAACATGGGAGTATGTGCATTTGTGAGATTATTATAATCAAATAATCACTATAATAATCCAAGAATTTATCCTTGTACATGAATAACGGGAAGATAGGCTAAAATGAGGATGCATAAAATATAGACACAGTGTCATCAGTGCTATTCAAAAGAGTGATAACAGATGTAAAGGTAAAGCTATCCTAGTGCAGGCCTGGACAGGTTCTTGGGGCTCCAGGATGTTGATTCTCCCAGAATTTCTAGAAAATCAGCACGTGAAGGTGGTAAGGTTGTCAGCCCTATGCACCGACCACCTTACCCCTGCAGGAGATACCCCTTGTACGCATTTCTGATAGAAGCTGAGTCGACCTGAGGGCCACAGTGTGGTCCGAAGGATTAAGGCATTAAAAAATCCTCATGACCCCATCGGGAATCGAACCCACAAACTGCCGGTTTGGATTTCGGAAGTACAGCCCCTTAATACTTTCAGACTTAAACAGCCTTCATCACAAATTTTGACAGGTCAGTTTTGGGAATGTTAGTGCTTTTCTTGAGCTACTTTGTCATGCATGTACATAAGTAACAATGCTCGTAACGGGAAATGGCATTACGAGTTGTCAGGAAAAACAATCCAAAATCATCAAGTAAAACCCAGGGGTGTGTTACTGTTACTGGAAGTGATGGTGGAATGCAATGCCACTCTCATAGACACCTCTCTTCAGTGTTCTGTACATAATATTGATGCTCATAAGAAATGCAAAACCAAACTATAATTTAATTTTGTTAGAGAAATGGGCAAAATACTTTACACTGTTCATATTATTTGACAGAAAAAGATTCTCACATTTTTTTGTTGGGGGGGGGGGGGGAGGGGGGGTTGATGGCAGTGGAAAGTGCTCCTTGCCAAGTCTTCTGGATTTTTGGTTATGGTAGGCTAGTGTGTTTCATGTTGAACACAGAAGGGTCTACAAATTTCACAGTGCTGTTTGCGCCATGCACGTCTATCAATTGGACCAACTTGCAGACAATAACAAAAGTGTCTGTCTATGCTACAACACCTCCAGAAACCATTTACAATTTTCTGCGCCCAAGAAAGCATCAATTCAATCTAATGTAAAAGACAGGTGATAAAATGTACCTGGTGTCCATTCTTCAACAGGTTTAATAATAAAATTAATTATTATGCAACTAAAAGAAGAAACACATGTATCACATCATACAGAATATGTCAATCTGCACTCAGACCTCTTCCAAATACAAAGAAAATAATCCATGTATTTGCTGTAAACACATGGCCTACATCACTGCAGACATTTAATACAAAATCATTCTGCAGTTTGCTACTAATTTATGTATGATTTCTTGTGTTATGTGAACAACTGTGCAGCTGCATTCTCACTAGTATAAATCCTTACTTTAAGAAACAAATTACCTTACTGTAACAGGTCACTTTCATGCTAGATTTAAAATTCTGACAGCACTGACTATAAGGAATAAAATCTTTTGGGATGTCATTCTACACAGTGTGGTCATAATTTATCAGTACTTTAGGGCAACTTGCTGCCAATTCTTTTCATGATAGCCATTAATACAAACAGGATGTGCCAGTTCCCACTTCAGTAGCTACAACTGCGTTGCTAAATCTGTATATTATAAAGACGTATGCTCAGGACCATTTTCAGGAATTTTAGGCACATATGCAAAACTGCAGAAAGCAACTAACATTCATTATGTCTGTCTGTCTGTCCGCACAGAAAAACTCAACTCCACTGAACGAATTTTCACGAAATTTGGTATTTGAGTAGTTTTCTAAACTCTGTCATGGAAGTTCAAGTTTCTTTAAATTTGGCAAGAATAACGGGTACTTTACATGAAGACCTAAGTATATTTATATCTCACTGAATTCTTCATAGAATGAAAAATGTTTCAGTCCAAAGTCGCACAGAAAATCGAAGTATACATTTTATGTTTTGTAACTTTTTTCCCCAACAATCCTGCCATCTATGAGATAATGTGAAAAAAATATGGTATAGCAGGACAGGCCACAGATGACATAATCCGGTGCATGCGCTTTGCATGCTGGGATAACTTAGGCTACACATACACACTCAGAATACATCAATGCTATGTTATACATATATTGCCTGTTTTATATGTGGTACAGCATTAAAAATATGCAAACCAAGTGAGAAAATTAATTTGCATTGCATTGTCTTCTATATAACACATCCAAATAAAAGTACTTTTCTGATGCCACTGCAGATGTATCAAATAGGTAGGACAGAAGGCTCTCACAGTTCCCCACATATAAATACAACTTCATCTGATGCATACTGGAAAATTTCAGACTCATTGACAGACCAAATTGCTGTGGTTGAGAGTGGTCTCTACTTTAATATAGCATGTCTGTACCTTCACCAGTCCTAATAAGAAACACTATCAGTCTCTAGCATACAAGTGTGCCAACAAGAACATTATATGGATGATGATAATGAAATGAACAAATAAAATAAATGGCATGAACAGCATGAACGGCATGTGCTGCTGTTTCCTTGAGCTGCTAATTACACTAACCTGCAACAACCCTTCTTTCTCCAAAATGTGCCTCCAACATGCTGAATTGTCTGCAGGGAACTCCACTTTCCCGGTCATGGAATCAAACTGAGTTTTTCCTTAGTGAAAAATTGCACCAAAAACTACTTTACAGTCCCACAAATTTGTGTCCACTTCAAGTCTATGTCATAACATCATAACTGCAGTTTCACTTCATTTCTCATCTTGAAACTCAGATCAGCCATTAAATGATAATTTATAGCATTTCCTGAATTAAGTACATCAAACAGAGTCCAGCACAGTCCAGTGAAAAGCAACGCATGGGAAAAAAACCTTCCACACTTCTAACACACACATTATATGGAGAACAGATCCAGAACACTGAAGTCAAAATTAACTACTTCAATTGTTTAGCACAGATCGCATTGTACACAATCAATATCCCACTTATTAGATGCAACTATACCACTTTTAACAATTTTAAAAATAATCACTGTCAATTGTTTTCTATTTTCATAATGTACTATAATACAGCAGAGGCACTGTAGTCAAAACAACAGTAAATTTCTCACTGTCACACATATAACACATGCACCTCAGACAACAATCCAATAAAACAGTACTATATGGATACACTACAACAGTTGCGAAGCAGTAGACTTGCAGTGACCCAGTGCAGCCTGACGGCCCCCGACACACATTTCCCTACTCGGTTACCTCTGAGACTGATGGAGCTGCTGGCTACACCATGCAGCACTGTGACCATGCAGTACAATTCTTCACAAGAGGAACTCTATTGCCAGAGGGGACATGAGATGACACGGGACAAGGCCGAGCCATCATCGTCAAGAAGTTGAAGAGAAGATGAGCCATGTTTGTCTTTTGTATTCAACATGAACTATTCATCTTCATCTTCTTCTTCCTCCTCTTCAGGCATGTATGATGTTGGTTTGTCCTCTTTTGCATTTCCCTCCCTTCCTCCCTCTACTCCTTTTCTGTCTGACCATCATCACAGTTCCCTTCCTCATCCCTTTACCTATCACTTGAAGCAATGCCCACAGACAAATCACCACATCAGAACAACAGTCTCTGAAAACACTACAGGACTGTGGTGGGAAGTCATACTACCTGCCCCTCCTCCTCACCACTATATCCATCGTCTTTCTCCCCTCCCTCCTCTTCCAGTGGGAGGGCCCTACTTCACAAGGTCCACTTACAATAACCATGGTCACAGTAATTTAGTACTTATCACAACTAAATCTATTCTAGTCTACACTTTTTATGCATTATTAATCTTCTATTCATCTGCTTAAGAAGACCTTCACAGTATAAAGCAGTAATGGTAGTATTCATATATTGTGGTGCCAAATGAAATGTGAAATGCAAATTATAACCACTAGTCTGGGAAATAACATTATAAATAATTCTGCCCAAAACTTACTTCATGAATTACTCATATCTTGTTATCACTTACAATATGATAAACAAATTCTATTAAAGGAAACCACACTTTGATATCATGAACATACATAAGAATTCACATTTAAGTGATATTCAATGTCCTGCAGGCAGAAGCAAAACAACAAATATTATGACAGGGTTTAGAATTTCATTAATGAACTCAAGTGAATGAGTGAATTAACTAACAAACAAACAAATAAACAAACAAACAGTGGGTGCAAGCTAGCACATAAGCAAGCAAAACACAAGGCAAACAAACAACCATACACACAAACAATCAGTTTTCTAATATAAAGAGTTTCATCTATCAGCTTTAAAGCAAAAGTGTGCAACATTATGAATTAACAGTCAAACTGAAATCGTATGTGACAAAGAAGCCCATCCTGAGAACTCTTATTACACATGGCTAAAACAAGGACAGAAGGAATCCTATGCTCCAAATGGCAAGTCAGGCACTGACAACTGAACGCTGTAATTTACCACAAATTTGGAAACTACTAAAGGTTTGCATTTTCTAATTATTACCAGACCTCAACTAGCAACAGGAAGGTAAAGGGAAGAAGGTAAATCTGCCCCTGTCCATGCCACAAACACACACAGGGGGAGCAGATATATAGTACCAAGCATTCTTAATGCTGGATGGAGATTGGTGGTCAAATTTGCACCCTGAAACTTGTCCCTCGGAGGAAAGAACCCCCATGAGGTGCCCACTGACTAGAAGGCTGGGTGGACCTGAGAGCTGGTCTGGACGTTCTGGAGACAAGAAAAATCTCCTACCCCTGCCAGGAATTGAATTCCAGAGTGCCCAGTCACTAATTCTTGCAAATTTTTTACATTTGCACATCACAGTAAATAGCAAACTTCAAACAATACACAGTGCACACACTCAGGATGTGAGATTTTCAGAATGGGGATTCACACAGGCATGTGATACCATGGAGTTTAGTACAAACTCACCAACTTCTTGGAGAAACCTACTATCCTAAAGGGTCAACAAATTCCTTCAAAACAATGGTAATCTCAGAAAAGAGATGATTTTCATAGTGCATACATTGAACTAAGAAATTTGGAAAGTATTACAACAACCTCATATGAACGGCTCACGTCACTTCACAGAAGACGAAAAGGTATAACTGATGCTGTCCCTGTGCACATCATGCAAAGCAGACAGATAAGTGGAGGTGTTGCTCCACTTGTTCTCAACCTCAGCACTAGATGGAGTTGAGTGGTCAGCTTTATGACAAGTCACTTTACACTTTACCTCCCCTCCTCCCGAGCACACATTTGGTACCCACTGAAGAGGAGGCTAAGTGAGCGCCACAGCTGGTCTGAACCCTTTGCAGAACAGAGATATCCCTTGTCCCCACTGGGAATCGAACCACAATTCTATGGCCATCCAGCCTGTGTCCAGTAATGAAAGTAATATTACAAAAATACAAATAAACTGTAGAGGCAAATGGGAGAGAAATTTGCATTTGCAGAGAATTAAGGACCACCGACAAAATGCTGCCGCCTGTTCTGAAGAGCTCTTTCAGTCAATATTTGCATTACAGTATGCTCCATTCCTAGAACATGCACGCAACTCTTCAAGTACATAAGACAACGTTCAATTCTGTTGATGTTTCAAGAGCTTTTATGGAAGACATCTGTGAGAAACATACCTAAAATAGTGACTCAATCAAAGGACAGCTGTTTTCTATTTATTTGTACCAACAAAAGGTCGTAAATGCTATTTTCCTTTACACACATTTTTCAAACATAAATTACGTTCATAATTCAGACGATGTAAGCACAGAACCAAAAATTATTGCCACTACTTCAATAAAGTAACTGAAGCATCAACAAAAATTTTTATTGGCCCACCTGTTACTGAGTACCAATGACTCTACTACTTGGGCTTGAACTGCGTTCCAGAGAATGGAAAAGTCAAATATATCTATATTTTTATTGCAAAGATGTACTTTTATAATGCACTAATTTAGTCAGGAAAAATACTTAGATCTTGAATTACTACAGAGGTTTATTTTGTGTTTAACTATGGGTATCAGCAATGGTGATCAGACATGATGGATTAACCACTCATCTTGTATGTTGTGTGGATCAGATACTGGAGAACAGAGGTCACTATAATGGCACGTGCATAAGCTACAAGTAATTAGACACTTCAAAACAGCCTACAACACAATTGGGGGAGAAGCACTGAATCTGGTATGCCTACAAAACTAGTTAGGCTAAGTCTATTTTGTTAGCAGGCAAGGAGCTGACATGGGTAAACAAGCATGTTTGATGTATCTCCTGCTCATAACAGTCTGAAACCACAAAAAATTTTTGTCACCAGTGCATTTCATCTTTGCTTCAGAATAAACCATTACAGAGGTTCAAGAAAATCAGAATGGACTGGACACATCAACTTCTTGTACATGATGTTAATTCATGGATGAAGACATAAGTAAATGCCAAGATGAAGAACACAGATTCTCTATCAGATGTCTGTAATGAGTCTGGCTTATATGCTGATGTCTCACACCAGAATGCAGGAATAAACACATCAAGATATCACCTAAGACCAAAGTAGAAGCATTAAGATAATATTAATTTGCACAAATATAAAGTAAAAGGCTGTGGCTGGATTAAACTGGCACAGGACATGGCCCAGTCATAGGATCTCATGACCATGGTAATATGTCTTTGTATTCAATAAAAAGCTCAGTGTTTCACGCTCAGATGAGGAATAATCAAACCAACAAGAGCGACTCTGTTGCATGTAGTTAGCTAATTAGCCAGTTAGTTACTTGGTTGGTTGGTTGGTTGGTTGGTTGGTTGGTTGGTAGGTAGGTTGGTTGGTGGCTTAACTAGTCATTCCTACGCAGGGGGTAAGAGACACATCAGTGTTTTAAAATCACAATAATGGGGTTGGATAATTATTATATAGGGATAACAACTTCAAGAATGTTGTCAATTCAAGTCGTCAATTCATGAGAAATGAAATCTATCTCTGTAGTTTCTATTTTCCAAACTGATGCTTTACTGTATTCCTATCTGCAATATATTCTGACAGCCTCACACACCCACAAGGAAATCAAAGACAAAGAACGTTCCGAAGGCAAAATTACCAATAAATAAAAAATTCATGGATTGATATCTTTGAACACAAAACACTGGACACACAGCACTGTTCTCTAAATCGTAATTTAATTCATACCAATTATTAAGCAAGTCAGTATAAAAGCTGAAGAGCTGAGCAGGTATCAAACAGTACCAAATGTGTATTTTGGTACTGAAGCATGGTTGAGTGAGAACTAACCAAATACTACACCAATCACAAAACCATTCATGTTACTGGAACTCACAAACACATTTCAAAATAAATTTCTGTCCAGTAATATTCTCAAGTGTTTAAGTTTATTGCTTGGTTGAGTGCTCTTAATTATATATCATTCTTAATACCTATATATAAACACTACTAATGCTGGAACTTAAAAATGCCTGTTAAAGCTAAAAGTTTAACATTTATGTCCCATATGATACTCATACACTGCAAAACTAATGCACAAATTATGTTATTTGAAAGTCAACGAAACACATAAGAGACTGAAAAAACTCTATAGTCTCTGAATGAGTGAGCTGTGAGAACCTATGAACATAAAATAAAATATCATACATGTGAAATCACCATAAATGAATTTGAATGATAGAACAGTGAACATCAGAAACCAGGAAAATTTCTCACTAAATCACTTTTTCCTTTTTTTCACTCCCAAATGCAAATTTCTTTATTATTTAAATAAAATTCAAAATGTAAGGGACCTAATCATCTAAGAATAACGAACCAGTCTTCTTTTCGGAACACTGGTAACAAAAATGTACCTTATTAATGATCACTATTAACAACCCCTTCTTATGACTTTCCTGATATGAGAAATACTGTATAAACCTCATTTTCATCAACACCAATGTTTTACTGCCAAATGCTGACTTCATTTGGACAGAATAACAAATATCGAGTAATTTACTGTTTAACTCAGTAGCTGCTATCAATCTTCCACTGACAAGCAGCAAGTGGAAGTACAGTGAGCAACAAATGGTACCTGTTAAAAGTATGTGGGAGACTGAAGAAGACAATGCTGACTGGATACACCTGGTACATACAGCAGCCACTCAATGGACCTACTGACCTACTCTTCCATACAGTGTCACAAATAAACTGTGTGATGGGCCAACTTAAAATATTCTAAATAAAACACCGCAAAACAAGTGACTGAAAGTTTTATTTCTTGATTCCCCACCACAAACAGAACACGAAGAATGTAACACACAATAACAGATCTAACAGTAAGTCTATTAGACAGCTCATTTAGGTTCAATTCGTTCACAACACCATTGAGATATAATTCAGCCCAGACTGACTCCAACAATGAGTACAGAGCTTGTAATCCTACCTGCAACAGATATGAACTACAGAAAGTGAAGACCATTATTTTGTTTTTATTATTACACCGATTTCTTCTCCATGCTTCCTTACCATTAAGCTCATAACAGTTCAGTCTGGGGAGCAATGCATGTGTAATGGTGCCTGTAATTTCTCACACTACTCAGGCAACATGAAAGCTGAAAGGGCCATAAAATTGCTCATAGAGTAATTCACTGCTACTTGGAATCCTTTTTAGGAATTTATGTTTTGTTTAACTATTCAATAATGTGAATAATATGCAGCGTAGCATCCATACATTACTGTTCACTTATTTAGAATGGTTATCTATCATTTTATATGTGGATGAAGCATCAGTCTTTAATATGCTGTCCTACTAAGATGGAGAAAGCACAGTCAGTATTACTTCAATGCTCTCAGATTACTGGAAGCCTACTGATGGTTTTCAAACTCTGCAGATATTAAACAATAACATTTAAACATGCTTTACACTGAAACAGCATAAAGATATTAGCATTTACAAAATTTAAATTCAAATAAAAGTCAATGTGCTATTCCCAACCACTGTATTTATGAAAAAAATCATACAACCCAAAAAAGATGGGCCTGAGATTTTATCTGCAAACGTTAAAATGTCAGTTCATTTATTAACTTGTTGCTTCTTTCTTTTGATATCAGAAGACAGAAATATGATCAGCAACATGCCAAAAAATATTCATATACCTTCCTAAAACATCAACACATAGCGATCAAACAACAATCCCATAAAATGTGCCACAACTTTACTGGATGGAAGAAGTTCTCTGTATAGAGGGGGGGGGGGGGGGGGGGTGGGGGGAAATGGGGAATTTCTTACAACCTTCCAAAAATTAATTAATCCAACCCCAAACCTTTTTCCAAGGCCTTGATAAAAAAGGGTTTTTTTTTTGGTTCC
>Ga0123354_10020747_pt1 | contig 10341 bp, 6 predicted proteins | sample TergutLab28metaG_2_FD_97872 | JGI IMG/M metagenome (GOLD analysis project Ga0123354, IMG submission 97872) | Labiotermes labralis P4 segment gut microbial communities from Petit-Saut dam, French Guiana - Lab288 P4 | ecosystem: Host-associated > Arthropoda: Insects > Digestive system > Gut ...
CAAGTATATGTATATGTGGCAGCACCATTTTAAAAAAAAAAAGAAAACAGAGCGCTATAAGTGTGTTTTTTTCTCACATATATATATATATATATATATATATATATATATATATATATATCTAATTGATAAGTGCCTCAGTCTTTCAAGACGCATACATGCTGACTGTTGAAGTTTTTAAAATTTTTAAATTTTATCTGATAGACCTACATTGATAGGTTCATATATAATTTCAGAAAATACATATGTCAAGATATTAAAATACTGATCAGTTTATTAATCTAAATGTCTGAAATTCTACACAGCAAATGTAAACAATATGGATCCCATATTGTAGCACTGAACATGTCATGTCCATGTAGTGAAATGTCTGCCTGATGATGGTTACTTGTAACCGAAACATGTGGCAACTTTACATTATTGAATATATTGTGTTTTGACTAAACCACTTTTCAGTTAGTAGAGGCCAGTTGAAATGTGATGGCACACGCGCAGAAACCAGATTTATTCTTTCTGCAAAACGGACTAGTCCATTTAAATCGGCGAGGAGTCAGTTCAATCGACTATTGGCAGCCGAGGAGTGTGCGTCAGCGGTAGTAATGCTGGATACACCATGTTCCGAGGTAGTGTGAAGAGTACTGGCTACCCACTCCATTCGCCAGTTTCCCCTTCACTTTCCCTTCCGTGCGTCACATTTCAACTGGACTCTACTATAACACAACACGATGGCTCCTATAAAAGAAAAATTATATTGAGGGATGGGAGGTGACAAGAAAAACGCTGATTCGACCGGGAAAAGAACCAAAGCTGTCCAGTAGACTGACTGAGCCACTTCTGTCTCATCATGACAGTACACCTCAAATATCATCTACCAGATTTGCTCCCCTCTATACCCGGAGGATATTCGGGGGTCTATAACCGACTGGAGAGCAGAAGGTGAGACTGATCAGATAGCTAAATGGTCAGGGACGGTGTTATGTTTCTCGAAGACCGGTCATCATTTACCAGGGCAGTACCTGCAAGTCCTCTATCGTTATTTAAGGTGCAATTATTTATGATTCATTTAATGACGCTCTTAGGGTCTGAGAGCCAGGTTCATTCCATACCCAGTTAGTCTACTTATTGAAGTCTACACTGTCAGTGCGCGTAATGGAAAACACACACACACACACGCAAAAGGATATAAACTTATACCCTGAATGTCTTCTGGAATGCGAGGTCTTGTAGATAGGAATTTACGTTGAGGACGAACCTACAGCTTTACTGTTCGGAGTAAAAAGTTGTACCTTCGGTGTCTACCAAAAATACGTGACACTAAGCTCCAGAACATAAAATTCACATCAAATGTGTTTTGATTTTCACCAAAACTTTTGTCTCATACGCCTGTTATTCTACGAAGAATTAGGGGAGATATTATCATAACAAGTTTGTTGTTCGTTCCGTGCGTTGTCGGTAACCAGTTCACAACACCCAACCACAAAAACGTACAATGTTCTTCTGTAGATTAGATATGTCTATTATATAGCACTATCTCCACACATTCCAATGGACGTGGCATTATCATTACTGAACACGTTTTAGGCAATAATATTTGGCAATACATCCTTGGTGATGATCCCATGTGGACCGAGGAATACAGAAATATTCAGCGCCGTAATATAATATTTCCTTCCACTTCTCTATCCGAAAAATTTAAAGATTAAGATATATAGAAATATAATTTTGCGTTGTGTTTTGTATGGGTGTGAAACTTGGTCACTCAAATCGAGGGAGAAACGTAGGCTGAGGGCGTCTGAGAATACGGTGTTGAGGAGGACATTTGGGCCTAAGAGGGACGAGTTAACAGGGGAGTGGAGAAAACTACATAATGAGGAGCTTAATGATATGTATTCCTTACCAAATATTGTTCGGGTTATCAAATCGAGAAGAATTAGATGGGTGGAGCATGTAGCGCGTATGGTTGAGAGGAGATGCGCCTACGGGGTTTTGGTGGGGAAACCTGAGGGAAAGAAACCACTTGGAAAACCCAGGCGTAGATGGGAGGGTAATATTACGATGGATCTTGAGGAAGTGGATTGTGGGGCCATGGACTGGATCGATCTGGCTCAGGATAGGGACAGGAGGCTGGCCCTTGTGAACGTAGTAATGAACCTTCGGGTTCCATAAAATTTAGGGAGCTTCTTGATTAACTGAGAACTGGTTAGCTTCTCAAGAAGGATTCTGCTCCATGAAGTAAGTAAGTAAGTAAGTAATAACACAATATAATAAATATAATGTAATACAATATTGATATATAATACAATATAACATCAAAAACAATACAAATATCTAAGGAAGAGATTCGTGCATTTGGTGACTGTTGTGCGTGACAAATTTGCATACCCGTTCTTCTAAGTACCCGTCATTTTATGTTCCGTGCATCGCTGATCTATATTACAAACTGTCCAACGAGATGCAACACAAAGCAGTCTATTTATTATTCTGCAAGTTCACTCTACGTGTTTCGGGTATCAACTGCACCCATCATCAGGAGTACACAAAACTGTAACTACAGCCTCCGGTACTGGTCATATATTTTGTGCAGCTACCTCCCTCCAACACCCGAAACATGTAGAGTGAGCTTGCAGAATAATAGATAGACTGCTTTGTGTTGCATCTCGTTGGACAATTATTAATATATACCCGTCATTCTTCTCAGATTTTAATCAAACATGAATTTTCGCAATAGGTTTTAGAAAAAATATCCTCCAATACGAAATTTAATGAAAATCTATCCCGTGGGAACCGGCTTTTTCGATGCGGACAGACAGACGAACAGATATAATGAAGCTCGTATTCGCTCTTTGCAGTTACGCAAAAAGCGATAAATAATTTCTTTGATCAACTCAAAACTAATTAACATTTCTACGAAGAATACTTTACTTCAATTCACAGTGCGACCGTAACCAATGGTGGACAAAAAAAAAATTGCTGTGAAAATCTGATGAACATTCCTAGTAGAACTACATAAATAAACTGATGTGGGACCGCAAGGTAGACTTTTATTGACATTCCTGGAATTAACATCAAGGCTTCGATAAATATTTGGTTTCTGGATAAACCTCCATTTACTTCTAAATCACGTGGCTCGTTTGTCAGCAAGTGACACAGAAAGAAAACAAAGAAATAAGTATTTCTAATACATTCTTCTTCGGGCCAAAAAAGAAACTGCAGTACAGCTTCTTACAAATACTGATATGTACGTCAGATAACAGATAAAAAAAAGCGATAAACTCCCAGTACATGAAATCGCTCTGTTTCTATCAAACAAATGTCTCTGCATAATATTATTCAGTGTGCTGACAACTTACGCGAAAAACAGGGTACGTGAAATCAAGAAGGGGGAAATGTTAGGGGTTTCTCTGTGTGTACAGTACCGAAAGGAAAGGGTATATTTTTTTGTGCTTGTGTGTTTTAACAGTTTTAAATGGGTTCGGTAAAAAACATAGCTACCAACATGTGGCCCACAGAAGGAAGAATGGAAACAAACAGTAACAGATATATACCGCAAGAGACATCAACAACAGACTTGGCGCACTTCCGTTACGGTTCCCGGATATGCAGATAGAGGGCTCTGTGTGCTTCCGCTTCAAGACCTAATGAATTATATGCCTTTGTTAGTGTAACGGATGTACGTGCGTTAGTTAAAGGTGCTTGGAAATGAACCGCTCAGGAATATTGTTTGCATCTGATGACGACGACGACGACGAAGATGATGATGATTATAATGATGATGATGCAAGAAATTCAAAATGAATTCCATGTGTGTGTGTCATGTAAGTTTCATTGCATTCCGTGTACGAGTTGGGAGATCACTGGTCTTAACGCCCATGGCGTTTTATATGAATCACCCTGTAAAAGGAAGTGATGTAATTCACACAGAAAACCTGGTATTGTGATGATGAACTGGAAATGTGTGTGAGGGCGGATTTTGGTGATATTTCTGGAAAGGCGCGTTTTAAAGAGGCATTGGGATAACATTCATATACGTAGACGTTTTCAGGCCGTCATGGCCGGTCTTCATCGACTGACAGTCTCCTGGACATCAACATCCTGTATGATCATAAGTTTAAAACGACTGCCTCCATCCTCAGGAAGAAAAATGGGTTATAATGCTCATGAGACTACACGATACTCAAAATTGTAACTCTGTTGTTTGATTCCAATATAACATGAGTATAACATGAAAATATGTGGGAGGAGGTATCTCACTTGGAATGGTGTCGTCGAATGACAGTTATTGGTATTTTTTGTTGTTGCACAACGTTCGAACTCGGACCGCCTCATTGCTGAGTTTTAAATCACACAAAATTAAATATCCAGGCACACGCACGCACAAACACACACACACACACGGTATAACTTCTCTAAATAAGAGATCAGCTCGTCGCAGAGGCCGATGCCTACAAAAACAACGCCTCAGACGAACAATCATGCCTTCAGCGGGATTCGAACCCACGATCCCTGAAATCGAGAGGCCGAAGACCAAGATCTTAGATGGTACGGTCACCGGCGTCAGAATTATTTGGTATTATCAGCGTTAAAACTTCGCAGTGAGCTTGCAAAGTATTATTCTTCGCATTTCAATTGACAGTGCCAAACCAATTATGCCGAGAAAACTGTATTCCTTTCATGTACTCGTACCTAGGAAGTGTGTCATCCCCGTTGTGTGTTTGAAAATTGGAAATGGTTTGCAGTCAAACACAACTGTATCATTTAAGGTGTATTTAAATGCTATACTGGACAACTACATGTTTCGGCCTATACTGGCCATCTTCAGGTTATCTTAAGATAACTTAACTTAAGGTCCTACTATATATATTGAGCGCGCACGTGGTGCAGAGATCTCTGCATACGGGCCTTATTGCTTAAATTATAGAATTACTTTAAGCAATAAGATCTCTGCACCACCTGCGCGCTCCATGTATATAGTAGGGCTAAAGTTAAGTTATCTTAAGATAACCTGAAGATGGCCAGTATAGGCCGAAACATGTAGTTGTCCATTATAGCCATTAAATACACTTTAAGTGATATAGTTGTGTTTGACTGCATAGCATTTCCATTCCTTTCATGTACGTTTTTACACGCAAATCGAGAAGTCAGAAAATACTCAATGCGAAACAGCATAAAAACGTATTGCGGTGTGACGTAACATACACAGTGCTACCACAACACTATTACTGTGGCTACAAAATATTCGTTTACAGCAATTTGCTCGGGCAATTTTCAATTTTCTTTAAACCGTTCTTTGACCGTCAAAAAAATAATGTCTGAAGCAAAATAGATTATTCGCTGCTTAAGTGCATTAGCGGCAACAATACGTTAAAACCCTTCCATGAAGCATAAAATGCAACATAAAAAAGACCTTGAAGCTCTCGTTTAAGTTGGTTGTAGAATGGAGAATAAAAGGTAGCCAGCCAAAGCATCGATTCCAATTTGCAGTAAATTGTGTGGTTCCCTCCTCTGCCCCTTCTGGTGTTGGGTGACGGCCAGGTCAAGAGAAGGCGACGCCGACGCCATGCATCGCCGCAACACTGTGACGTCCACAGAGTCACAAGATTTGTATGGGACTGTTTATTTGGCTGGTAGGAAAGAGAGCATTAAAACTGTCGGAAGAGCTCTATCAAGGGAATTCAAAGTTCAAGAGAGTTACTTTGTAGACTGAAGTAACATTTAGTTCACCGTTCCTACAGTAATAATTCCCGCTATATCCATTTTAAGGGATACCAAGAAAACACTTCATGAATTTTTGAATTAACAGAAATACTTGAAACTTTCTATGTTGACTCACAAACGTAATGAAAAAAATAAAGAATAACAAACCTCTACATTACACAGCAAACTGAATGGAGCAAACAAGAGAAAGGCGAGTTTTTGACTTAACCGAAGAGAAATAACGAAGTTCAAAGCCGCATTGAAATCAGCCGTGGTTTCTGTGCGAGTCGTGAGACCACTTGAATATTTCGTTTCTCACAAAGCGTCTGAATAACGCCATTGATGTACCGCGAGCAACGCCCGCTGCAATGTCACTTTAGCTGTGGCGCTTACTGTCAAAATATAAGAACCAAAACCAGCTACGTCTAATTAAATAAAATTATGTAAATATGATTAAACCCGCAGCTGTTGATGAGAAGTGACAGGCGCCGATATGAGGGTCTTAGATGTTGCTAGTCGTGATGTGGTTGACTTAGGTGAACGTTATGTGAAATTGCTTCGTTCCGGTGAATACTTTCGTTTATAACTATATAATAAAAAACCAACTAGATGCCACTTATTATTTTATTGTACTTCTTATATGCTCAACATGTTTCGGGCACCACTATGCCCATCATCAGGAGCTCGCGACTATAATGTTGATTACCACATTGATCGTGCTGTAAACTGCAGCCCGGACACCACTCCAGCCTATCCGCACCTAAATTCCAACCTACAGCAAACCAAGAACGAAAAGACCAATGTGGTAATCAACATTATAGTCGTGAGCTCCTGATGATGGGCATAGTGGTGCCCGAAACATGTTGAGCCTATATGAAGTACAATAAAATAATAAGTGGCATCTAGTTGGTTCTTATTCTACAGTTATCACAATGATGCACGGTCCAATAAACATCAGATTAGTTTAAATATTGAAAAAAAAAATATATAGGGGTATTTTCGGGTAGAACAGCGGGAAAGGAGGACAACGATATACAGGGCGTTAATTTCAACTGGCATTCCATCCCAATTTTAATGTCCACAATGCATTTCCTATATATATATGAAATGCCACTACATGCTTCTCATGTAGCCCTCCCGACTTAAATTTAGTAGTAACCAATTTCATATTTTGTATGCATGTAAAATAACCACTGCCACCGGGTGACAACCCAATTGCAGTTAATAATAATAATAATTATTATTATTATATTATAGCAGGATAGCCCGAAATGTATGTACTGTACCGCGGAATCCCCCGCGGGTCTGTATGGTGTGACTAGGGGTTCTGAAAGCACTTTTCGTTTATAGCAAAATTTTGCCCGCCCGTGTTTAACTCGGATGTGCACTTTGATGCGCTAAGTGCACCCTTTCCACCAGCCAATAAGACGCTTTGCTTAGATATTTGTGGGGGTGGGGGCTCAGATCGCTCAGCTGGACACTACTCAAACAGGAAGGCAACAAATCAGGAAAATCATACGCATCTTCAGGCAAAACATGTGATAATTTTTTTGGAATAAAAATAATTTTCATTCGATTTAGTTTGTTTCTTTATTCGTCATAGCCCTTTCGGGCTCCGTCTGAATATTTCAAGCCCAATATAGTTCCGTGGGGACCGCGATAGCACAGTGGTTAATGTGCTGTGCTACAAATCGGAAGATCCAGATGATGTCACTGGAACATTTCATTGACATAATCCTTCCGATCGCCCTATGGCCCTGGGGTCGACTGAGCCTCTAACAGAAATGAGTACCAGGAGTATTTCCTGGGGTAAAGGTGGCCGGTGCGTAAGGCTGACAACCGTACCACCATCTTGGGCCATTGTTTTACGTAATCTGCGAACCTTAATTTCTTGGAACCCTCTGGGCACCTCAAACCTGTAATGGGACTGATTTACCTTTTTCATATAGTTCCGTGATCAAATAATACACGGATAACAATGCTAGTGCGGTCTTTTTATCAACAAATGTAAATACGCCTGTGGCAAAAGAAAGATAAGAACAATATCTCATGTCTATTCCATTCAAACCCTTACACCGTTCGGTCTCATATTAGAACTCAAAAATTACAGCATAACAAATATGATTTTTACCTCTTGTTGTATATATACATAACAAACGTGGTCTATGTCTCTCTCCCTCTAAGGAAAGAATATTTATTGTGTTCGAGAGCACAGTACAGAGTAGAGTACAAGAACATCGCTGGATTCCAGCGTAAGCCAGTTGATACGAAATCCTGCATGTCCTTGCTGCTGTGGCAAGTCATGATCAAAACAGACGATTTCCATTTCCTTCTCTTTCGTCTGTAGTCAGTAAAAGTATTAAGACTGCCAACATACTTGGACTGGTCACGATATATCCTTCTTAAAGAAAGGTAATGCATAACTCAAAATTGCCTCATTACACAACAGCGTCTCCATTAGTGAAGATATGAAACGAAAGACCACAAATAATGAGAGTTGTAACAAACGACATGTCGTGCAAGAATTGATCACGGAAAAGGTTAAAACACCTGCACAAACCTTAACGGGATAAGATTATCAGCGTTACGCAACGGACGCCTTTACCACCAGGAAATATTGCTGGTACTCATTTCTGTCAGAGGTTGGGTCGAACCCTGGGCCTTAAGAGGGCCGGAAGTATTATATCAACAAGAAATTTCTCCTGACATAATCGAGAATCGAACCTGCGACCTTCCGGCTTGTAGCACAATGCCTCAACCAACTGCACCACCGCGTGGCCCAAGGCATCATGCATCAGTGTAACACAATCTGAATGTGTTTATCGGTAAACTTAGTGCAAACCAACACCGACATGTTTTGGGTGAGGTCTGAGGTTCCTCTCGGTGGAGAATATGAGAATTTACTGCCTTCTGGGAACTGACGACGTGTAGTGTAGCAATATTTCGACCTGAAGATGGAAGCAGCAGCCACTCTCCAAGAGTTAATAAGTTTCTACAGGACCGGACGGCGTAATATCCTGCATATACCAACTTCGACATGTTTTTGATTGATGCGAATAAGAACTTGCCCTTCAGCCTAAAATGTATACCTTTCCCTGAAGTTCAGAAACACGGACCACAGACTTGGTTCAAGGCTACATTATATATCCGTGCATAAAGCTTCATTTGTTGGCCTGTCAATCCATTTCTAACATCTCTAATCGCTGTGTCAATAATCCACTTACCGGCTGCACATCAAATGTGTCATTAAACTGGTTTAACGGGAAGATGACATGTAGCACGATGGTGATGATTATGATGATGATGATTATAACGTGGAGATAGATGATTAAAAAATACGAATTTATCTATGTGAATAATTTCTGATTTGGAAAAAAAAACGGGACACAGCTCTTCAGTACTACTTCAGCGTTCAGAAACGTAATAAATTAAGTGGACATGATGACTGACACATTTTACAAACACAGCGTCATTTTTTTTTTTTAATGGTCGCATTCGCTAGTTACTTCCTAGCGGGTCGATTACGCAAGACACCGAGTCAAAGCCCCTGCTCCTTCCCGCTGTGCTTTTCGCGCAGAAGCTAAAAACAAGGCTAACTCTTACTCCGGTGGGTCTGATAAGTAAACGTGTTCCCGGTTTCTGGACAACCAATGTCACTTCAACTTTTCTAACATTCATAGGTCCGTGCATCGCTAATACGTTCGCAGCTTATAACCAACAAGATGCACGTTCCACAATTTATTTTCTGTAAGACGCTCTACGTGTTTCAGACGGGGTTTCCGTCCATCATCAGGAGCTCAAAACTGCACATACAGCGTCAGGTATTTGTCACACCAATACTGCTACCTGCTCCTAGCCTGGCTTTCCGTCCATCATCAGGAGCTCAAAACTGCACATACAGCGTCAGGTATTTGTCAGACCAATACTGCTACCTGCTGCTAGCCTGGGTAGCATCAGGTAGCAGGTAGCAGTAATGGTCTGACAAATACCTGACGCTGTATGTGCAGTTTTGAGCTCCTGATGATGGACGGAAACCCCGTCTGAAACACGTAGAGCGTCTTACAGAAATAAATAAATTGTCAAAATTTGCATCTTGTTGGTTATAAGCTGCGAATTCAACCAGCACCATATACCAACTTCATATATGGTAAAATCAGCATGAGAAAACAACTGTTATGAAAACTGCGTCATTCGCAAAGAAACCCACAGCAGGGAGAAAATAGATTCGAATTAATTATGAAGTAGGACTATACTCAACCAGACACGACAGACACATAGCATACAAAATCCAGAGAGTAAATATTTCCAAATCTGTAACTTATTTTCTTCCCCAAATTAAGACCCCGTAGTTTATAGCCGCACAAACAAGTGAAAATAAAAAACCTTCTCAATTAGTGGGCATACTTTCCGATCTACAGTGTTTCAGACAGTAGGCAAGATTTTGAACCACGATAGAAATTTTCTAAGTTTTTTCTTCTTCTGATTCCGCCGTGTACCTCCATAGTGTTTGTTAGTACAAAACAGACTAAACTAAACTCCGTGGCCTTAGTCCGCGCGCGAACTATACCGACAGAGCGGCCGCCGCCGGTCGGCGAAGTTAGTGCCAACTTTTGCGGATAGAGGGGTGTCACGTGGTCAGCGCAACGG
>Ga0123354_10020753_pt1 | contig 10339 bp, 4 predicted proteins | sample TergutLab28metaG_2_FD_97872 | JGI IMG/M metagenome (GOLD analysis project Ga0123354, IMG submission 97872) | Labiotermes labralis P4 segment gut microbial communities from Petit-Saut dam, French Guiana - Lab288 P4 | ecosystem: Host-associated > Arthropoda: Insects > Digestive system > Gut ...
GTGCTGCACATAAGGAGCGAAGTGACACTAGATACAGTGTACAGTGTGTGCTGCACATAAGGAGCGAAGTGACACTAGATACAGTGTACAGTGTGTGCTGCACATAAGGAGCGAAGTGACACTGGACACAGTGTACAGTGTGTGCTGCACATAAGGAGCGAAGTGACACTAGATAGTGTGTGCTGCACATAAGGAGCGAAGTGACACTAGATAGTGTGTGCTGCACATAAGGAGCGAAGTGACACTGGATACAGTTGTACAGTGTGTGCTGCACATAAGGTGTGAATTGACACTGGATACAGTGTACAGTGTGTGCTACACATAAGGTGCAAAGTGACACTAGATACAGTTATACAGTGTGTGCTGTACATAAGGTGCAAAGTGACACTGGATACAGTGTACAGTGTGTGCTGCACATAAGGAGCAAAGTGACACTAGATACACTGTACAGTGTGTGCTGCACATAACGTGCGAAGTGACACTAGATACAGTGTACAGTGTGTGCTGCACATAAGGAGCGAAGTGACACTGGATACAGTTGTACAGTGTGTGCTGCACATAAGGAGCGAAATGACACTGGATACAGTTGTACAGTGTGTGCTGCACATAAGGAGCGAAATGACACTGGATAAATTTGTAAATTCTCCGTTGTTCTGCTTCACAAAAGGTCTTGTTTTGAGAAATGCCATTCAGTGAAGAATTTCTTGTTTTGAGAAATGCCATTCAGTGAAGAACTACTAGACTATCTACATGCAGTTTCTGCAGTCTTGGGCTCACAAACATAATCTACAGTGTCAAACCTAAATAAGAGTATGTAATGGGGTTGAACACTCAAAGCATTTGAAACGTCCAGGAACTTGGGGTATTTAATTAACGGGCTATCGGGTTGGCAAATGTTAATATTACAACTGTTGTTTGGGAAAATAAATATGTGTATGATTATGGAGAATAACACAATAGTAGAAGTTCCTATTTTAATTTCCCTGAATTTCAACATGTGGTGGCTTGACTTAAAGGCTGGTATACAAAGGACAGCTACTAATCATGTAGTCACATGCAGCACTCGTTCAAGGCCAGAGCAAGAGCCCAGCTATACACACTCTACTGTGCAATTAACTGGCAGTAATGTGAACATGTTATTTCTCACTCTCTGAGAAGATAATGGCCTTAGATGTAAACTGTGCAGGTGACAGATCATTTTGAGAAATGTTAAAACTGACTGTGAATTAAGCTAAACAAAATGCCAACAGGACTGAAAGTGTTCATTTCAAAGTGTTTGTCTGCAGGAACCAAGATAACTCACCATTAGCTCTGCTTCCATTGAAGACTTTAACTGGTGTCTTCAACACCTGAAGCAGGCAGGATAACCACTACATCACACTGAAATGTAAAACAGGTACATGAATAGTTATAATACTGCAATATAAGCAGTTTCAATGCCCCAGCTGAAGGCACAAACGTAGTACAGTAAAGTTTGTATATCCAGCACTTTGGTTGCAGGTTTGCTCTGACGGCATGTTTCTCCCGGTGTAAGACATTCGCCTTCCTTCATCTTGTTCCTGCTGCGTTCTATAACAGTACTTTGGTACTGTGAAAACTGCGCCATTTCCACTGCACACTACTAACACCCACAAACACTACCTACGGGGGTAAAAGTGTTGGTATAATTTGCTGTGTATTTTATGAAGTACCTCCAACCTGTCCATTAGAGTAAAAGTTAGATGCAAGGAACACATATTTAGCATGTTTAAGTAACGTATATGCGTGATTACTCATTGGGAAGTAACGAATGGTCAGCAATCGGCCAAAAAGACACGAGTCATTGCTGCAATTGTAATGTATAACCCCTGAGTAGAGAAGGAATTCGGGGCAATCTAACACTTACCATAATTTTCAAAATATGACACGCTGTTTAAAAACAACTGTCATTACCTAATAAATGTTTTAAAATGCGTTCAACACACGTAATATTACTTAGATTGCTTTGAACGCCGCCTGCACTGCTCAACCGCACACATGGCACGGAATTACGATCATATCCACAGATTATCTAATGTCACAACACTATCGCTTGCAGAGATCGTCTGTCGCTTACTCCTTTCCGCTCCCTAATGTCACGGTTATCTTTGAGGGTAGCGTGGATTAGAGTTAGGGTTCGTCACTGCTAATCCATGGAAGATGTACTACCATCTACTGATGCTAATCGTTGGGACGTTGTTAAACCGCGGTTTTACCGGCAAAATCCGAAAACGATGCGTACAGAATTCGACATCACAATCAATAACACAGCCCACTACTATTCCTGTAATGGTACGGAAAACACGATTTCATCTAGTGGTTAACACAACAGAAACAGTGGCCGTACGGATGTTCATGGCACGGAAGAGGTTGAGGAAAATCACGGAATCCGCTCTCTGTATCAAAGTGTGATTGATTGATGGTAAGAAATTTAACAAGGCTGTGACAAGTATGTTGGCCATATGGAGCCCAATGAAATGTGGAACTCTTCGTGGATTGTACGTCAGGTATGAATGGAGGCGGCCCTCCCATATTTGAAGGCAATGTCTCAGTATTCACCAGTAAAGAGTGAATAAAACTACGAAGGTCCTAAGAACAGCAGTTAATTTGACCGAGACTTGAGCTCGGTAGGCCTTCCCTCACTGAGCCACCGACCGTCAGCGGTACCGTTGCCTGTGGTTACGGTTATGTAATGATAATGTATCTAACCTGCAAGTGCATTCCGCTGCATATTACTGGTAATAAATAGCAACCAAAGACACGGACAATTCAAAATATTAGGAATGAACTAGCATTTCCAGTACCTTCAATTAACACTACAGGTAGTTCCTGCCACTTTTAGACAATACAATAGAATCTCGCAAATCACGGAAAATATTTGGAAGCACGGAACAGGAGGAAACTGGACACTGTTGTAAATTTCACAATAAGTAGTTTCATAATATTTCTGGCTACGCCTTGTTACTTGGTACTGGGATGATCAAAAATATGTACGAGATATGCCGGGAATATAGCACGCATAAGCCAGGAAAGGTGCATCTCAAATTTGTGGTGTGAGAACCCGAAGGAAAGCGAACATTCGCAAGACATAGGCATAAGAGACAAGGCAATGTTGTAATGTATCTTTAAAGGAACGAAATACGGGGGTTTAGATAGGGCTAATTTGCCTGCGCGATCGCACCCAAGTGCCAGTTTTTTTTATAAAGACGGTAACAGATCTTCGTGGTCCGTGATAGACATATGTTTTTTGACCGGCCGGGAGATTGTTACGTGTTAGACGATCGTCGTCAGCCTGTTCAACTTCTCCTTACTATTTCCTTCCATTCGTCTAGCCAGGGATGTTGAAACGAATTGAATTGCATTTATTTTGCGTTCGGCAAATTCAAAAGGTTTCAAAACCACTGGATATAGAACACACTGGTGGAGATGACCATGACACGTGTTTTGTGTCGTTTAGATATGGTTGGCGCGACGAAGAACAGTACATCACGTGACGTGAACACGATTCCCTTCCAGGCACAGCAGTTGACAGCGCTGCACGTCGGTCCAGCGACTTACCGAAAATCAATATGAAGTGCGACCTGTAGCGGCGCCATGGGGCTAGACCACACTGCATTACACAGTCGGGCGTGGAGCACTGGGTGACGTATTTGTGACGCTACACGAACTGGGTGACACCCCATCTTGTGTCGGATGTGTGTTCGGCCAGAGATAAGGACAACTCTACTTGTGCCAGTAAAGAGACAGTTTCTGGAATGAGGAATCGAACGAAATTCGCAAACAGTACCACGTCACTTGCACACTGGGGCTGCCGTACATTCTGGCAGCAGTACGGGGTAAAGTTCATAACGTATTTGTGTGTTATGTAAGTAGACAGGCTGCGCTCGGGCGTTTAGTCGACGGACTCGATCCCGAGCCGGTCCATGTGGGATTTATGGTGAACAAAGTGCCACTGGTTCATAAACAAAATGAAAACCGTTGACGCAACTAAAACTCTGGTATTCTTTAATATAGCTACTAGATGTGTGGACCTTGTAAGATCACCCGCAGGCTAACATTCGGTAACACCTGATAATATGGATATTAAATTGCATTAGCTAAAAATGAGGTCTTACTTTTACAATAAATGATGTCTCGTATTTCTCATATTACGTAAGTTGTGAATTAAAATAGATCAAGCGGATAAAGTTAATTGGCGGTAGGCGGAATGTCGGTGTGGTTAGGTGGAGCAGCTGGCTGCTGTGCTGTACTGTTGCAATGTTCAGAAGACCATGTGGTGTGCTGATGTAATGGTTTATATAGCAGTTAATAACAGCTTAGCGTCAGTTTTGAAACTGCTAATTATCTGGCATCGGTAATGTGCAGTATGCAACAGGCTTCCGGTTGAAACCTGTACAGTTGTTGAAATATACGGTCGCGATGCCAGCACTAATCACAGGCATTAAGACAGTAATAGGTGAATAGGGCTAAGCTAACGAGCAGTTCCGACAGGTTACTGTTTATGCTTTACTGTTACAGTAACTTCATTTTACTTCTGTAAATATCTTAAATTATTTGCACTTTTCCAAGGGCGAAAATTGAGGTTCGAACCCAGCGCTGCTGACATCATGCGGAGGCGCTGCACCGCCCTGTGTCACATCAAAATTTACTTCTTCACCATCGTGACGGCTGTCGTCAGTGGATATGTACTGTTCACAGGTAGATATTTTTGTGCTACATAATTAGCTAACCCATATGAACTGTTCTTATAAAAAAAAATAGATGCACTAATTTCTCAAATTTATTTTTGGAATAAAACTCTACATGTTTCGGACAGTTCCTCTGTCCTTCATCAGGAGTTTTTCACTGTACACACAGCAAACCTGTATGACGAACACCATTGCTGTGTGTACAGTGAAAAACTCCTGATGGTAGACAGAGGAACTGTCCGAAACATGTAGAGTTTTATTCCAAAAATAAATTTGAGAAATTAGTGCATCTGGTTGGTTTTATTATAAGAATTAACACGATGCACGGTCACCTGAACGTCAAAATCCATATGAACCAACAGGCCAGAAGCACCTTACGACCTACAGTGTGACTAAAATATGATCGACTAGTTTTGTATTCAATACTTTTGTATTCCTGCTAAAATTACACATTTTCTTAATATTTAAAAAGCCATACCTGGTCGCTGTTGTCAATAACAAACCACTTTTGATCATGAGGCCCACCAATGAAGAAAGTTGGATGCCCCTGTGGTGCGGATTTCCAACCTATGGTTTGGACACAGGGGTAGAAAATCCCAGACATGAAGCAACTTACTGCCTTAATTTGATATGAAATGTCTCATAAATTCCTATTTGCACAAAAACTGTACATATCACATTTCTCGATCAATAACGTCATTTGGACCTATCAACAGCGCCAAGTGGTTGAAAAAATCAATGTTTCGGAGACAATCACTGCCTCCATCATCAGGAGGCTGATCCCAGACCAAAAGGCTTTATTGACTTTACCCTCCCCATTCACAACAACACAACAGCAACAACAACAACAACAACAACAACAACAACACAACAACAACACCTAAATACGCAGGTCAAACCCCACGCGAAATAAGCCTGTTGTGTTATGAAGTTTTTCATGGGCGCCCTTCTTCCTTTTTTGCAGCAATTCAATCTGGAGATGTAATTCTGAGAAGAATCCTGAAGCCTACTCAAGATGCTGTGGACTACCACCGCGAGATTGCAGCACAGTTGGCTGATCTTACCAGAGATCTGAGAAGTATGTGGTGCCACTTTGCGTGTTGTGCCGAAACTATGCAATTAATAAGTATGATCTGTGATCGTGCCGGCCACGCTATCCCACCATGCACGTTTAGAGAAGACGCATAATTCAAAATTTTACAATGATTTTAATACTTTACATGTTAGTGTTAAGGATTATTGCTTAGTGGACTTTAAAAGAAGCTTGAACATGATCTAAATAATATTTGAAAATTCAGATCCGACATCACAGACATTAGATCTGTATTACTAAGGCCAATGGCCGACGGAGGCTGTTTCTAAAAATGATCGTGGTTTGCTGACAGAGTGATACGAACATATTAACGCTGTGTGGGCACGAAGAATTCAGATGAAACACATACAGGAACTTCTCCGGTTGAAACCGAAACTACTTTAGCACACACAAGTGGGTATCTAACCTCCATGGGGCCTTGCATCAAAGTAACATCGCTATTTTCCCAGTCTGAGAGGACCAGCCGCTCCCTCAACAGATGTGTGTGCACATAAGCATGATATACCGAAATACGGAGTAGTAAGAATGTTTCAACAGAGATCTAAAACGCGGAATGTTCTACTTCTGACACTTATCCAAAGCCGTTAGGTTCACCAAACAAACAGTGCAGTACAACTGAAGAATCAAAAAACCAACTCGATGCCAATCGGTATTTTTTATTGCACTTCTTATAGGCTCAACATGTTTCAAGCATTACCTTGCCAATCATCATGAGCTCGCGACTATGATGTTGTTTACCGCATTGGTCGTGTCGTTCTTGGTTTACTGTACGTTGGAGGTGAGTTGCGGTTAGGCAGGAGTTGTGTGCTATAGCCTGCAGCCCGCACACAACATCATAGTCGCGAGCTCATGATGATTGGCAAGATAATGCTTGAAACATGTTGAGCCTATAAGAAGTACAATAAAAAATATGGAGTGGCATCTAGTTGGTTTTTTGATTCTTCAGTTATCACAATGTTGCACGGTCCAATAAACATCAAATGCAGTACATATTAAGAGGACGCCCAGTTAACGTCAAGCTGGCCAGTGTGGTGCATTCTTGTTTATTCGTTCTATCTCGCAAGCTTAAGCCCTGTTTTACCCAAGTGCGTGTTCCAGTTTTCTCCACAGGCTTCCTCTCCAAACATTTTTCGCTCCGATACAAATTTAACAATAACTAAACGGATAGGGCGATTCGGGGGTTTGAATCCCGGTAGGAACATAACTTTTCTCCAAACCGTCCAGACCGGCTCTGGGGCCTACCCAGTCTCCTATTCAATGTTGCCGGGAGCTCCTCCCCAGGGGTAGAGCAGCTGGGGCGTGAGGCTGACCGCGTCCCTCTGTCTAGTACCGGGGTTAGGAATGAGTGGAGCTATACTTCCACTCCTCCTGTGTTCCTTCATGGCATGTGCAGGGATCATGTTTTATGTATTTAACTATTTACGCTCCAGATGAGTGCAAAAACTCGCTTACGCTCTTGGCAGTAATTCCAATAGTGAACTGTTTATATTGCAACCTTACCGTTACTGGCATTGGAGCGCATTGAAGTACAACAGCATTCGAAATGCGAAAATTTAACAATCGTAACTAACTAACTAATTAACTACCTAACTAACTAGCTAACAAACAAACAAACAAATTAATTAAATAACTAACCAATTAGCCAACTAGCCAGCTAACTAACTAACTAAACAACTAGCCAACTAGCCAGCTAACTAACTAATTAACCAACTAGCCAGCTAACTAACTAACTAACCAACTATCCAGCTAACTAACTACGTAACTAACTAAGTACATGGAGCAGAGACCACCTTGAGAAGCCAACAACTCCTCAGCTGGCCAAGAAATTCCCCGCATTTCATGAAACCCGAATGTTCATTACCGTGCCCGCAACAGCCCAACACTTGTCCGTATCCAAAGCCAGATTAATCCAGTCCACGCCACCACTTCTAACACATCAAAGACAAATCGTACATAAAGCTCCAATTTATTGCGGTCGTATGAACGGGAACGCCGTTCCAGTGCGTTCCCGTTCATACGACCGACCGCTAACCACATCGTACAGAACAAGCCGGCACTACGGCTACCGGCATCAGTCCGAACAGCCGTTCATTCCGTCCACCGTTCACACAAATTGTGTTCGCTTGTCTTCTTACAGGCAGCAAATGTAAAGTCGATCCACGCATTCTGCTGAGACTGAACAGCATCGTGAGCCAGCTGGATCCTCGCTTCGCCCTTAGTGACTCTCAGGTTTTAACGTCGCGGGACAACGACACCGACTCCCGCATCGATGTGTGCGAGAACCCTAGCAACAGTTCTAGAGCAGATCAGCTGCTGTACCAACAGAACGACCCTCCACTGTGCAAGGGCACAGCGACCAAACGGCCGATCAGTGCACTGATCACAGTCCTTCTGAACAACGTCGACCAAGACGCGATTACGTTCCTTGCAAGACTTCAGATTGTTCTGGACGGCATTCGCGGTTATCACTCGTTTCTGCCTGTGATAGTAGCCGACGCAAATACGAACATAACGTATGCGCAAAAAGCACAATATGTCGCCAAAACTCTTGGAAACGTGCGTCTGATAACCGTGGAACCGCGACTTTCACAGACGCCTGGAGCAATATGGAATATCCTCGTTGAAGAAGTGACGACTCCTTACGTGCTCGTAGCTAGGGACTTGTCCCATTTCAACGCCTACTCGCGGTTAGAAAGACAGATTTATATGATTTCAGCATCAGAGTTTATTGGCGTTGCTGGTGGTGCGTTCAGGAACTTAACTGGCCACTGGAAGGTCGGATGCTACCAGACCGATATCAGGAACTACTTCTTGCGGATTGTTGAGGGCTACAAGTATTCAGCGTACGGCTGCATGTTCTGTGATTATCTGGAGGGCCCCTTTGTCGCGAGGGCAAGCATAATGAAGAAAATACAGTTCAACCAAGAACTGTCAGGCGACGTTGTCTTCAATGACTGGTTTCTACGCATCAAGCAGGCGAACGTCCTTGTGATGAACTGTCCAGACGCGATGTACTTCACTCAAGGGAGAAGCAGTTTCCACGAACAGAAGCAAAATTCATGGCTGATGTTGGCAAAAGAGTGGGAGATACACAGAATATTCGTTCCGCCGAATATTATATATCTGTTCTCATGTAAAGAGGTGGGTCTGTCGTGCAGAACAGCGAAACGACCGAAAGAACATCTCATGCCGTCGTGCTGCCTGGTGCAAATGGCAAGAGCGTGGAAAACTTTGGACGAATTTGCCTCAAGATACGGCATAAGCTATGAACTCGACTCTGGCACATTGCTGGGGGCTGTCAAGCTCAGGACGCATTTGCCTTGGGACGTCGACGCTGACGTCAGGTTTGATAAGAGAGAATATCAGACATTCTTTAAAAAACAGAACGTGTTCAACACTAAAGGTTTAAAACTCAAAGCATTCAATCCTGAACAGAAGGGGTATTTTCAAATATGGACACCGGAAATCAAAATAGAAATGTGTGGGTCTGACACTCTGACTAGCGTCTTCCTGCCGGCGGATGTCAGGGAAGTGCCCACAAAAGTGTATATGCTAGGTGCTTGGGTCAGAGGGGTTGCGAACCCCGGTCTATACGCTTGGAACAAGTACGGGCCCAACTACTTGAAACATTCGCCTGTTTCCAGATGGATCAGTCACAACGGCAGCATGCACGAGTACCTCATTTCCTGGCCGCCATGTCCAAACCCACAGCATCACGCCTGCCTCAATCACTATCCTATTGACGGCAGTACTGACTTCGTCCCCCAGATGGTGCACTGAACATATCTGACCATCGCATGAACAGAAGGTAACGTCTGCGGGTCGATTCAGGTAAGGAAATTGTAAAGAACTCGCCTCTATGCAATGGCAGCTGTTGGCCAACATCCGTCACCCACCTGCACGTAGCCCACCACTACGTACGAAGATGGTATTAACAAGCAACGAAGCAGCTCGTACAGTTCAGTCGGCACTGCCACTAGTATACGGGCTAGGCGTCAGAGACATCGCGAATCCATTCCTGGCTAACCGCCTTTGGGGCACACACAGTCTCCTATTCCGTTTGAGCTGAGGTAAAACGGCTGGTAGCTCTCTTCCATCTAGCACAGAGGTTAAGAATGATAGGAGCTAAACCACCACTTCCCCACAAACTTTCATATTGTGCAGAATTATAACTTATTTATCTCTACCTTTACGTTTACCCATTCACTGTAGTGTCGACTCCAATCACTAGACAGCAGCAGCGCCTGGACTGGGCTCTCCACTTTCTTGTCCTCCAATAAAAACAGAAGACAGACAGACAGACATACTGTCGTCGCATAATTTCGTGCAGATACGTAACGGCTACACTACGAACCGGGTCTACACGTATGTCTGATTTTAATTTATTGCAAGCAACACTGCAAATGTTAATAAAAACCCAACCAGATGCAACAGTATGCAGATATTTATTTACTGCAAAGTCACTCTACATGTTTCGGGTGTCACAGCACACATCATCAGGAGTACTAAAAACTGTAACCGCAGCCTCCGGTACAGGTCA
>Ga0123354_10020755_pt1 | contig 10339 bp, 7 predicted proteins | sample TergutLab28metaG_2_FD_97872 | JGI IMG/M metagenome (GOLD analysis project Ga0123354, IMG submission 97872) | Labiotermes labralis P4 segment gut microbial communities from Petit-Saut dam, French Guiana - Lab288 P4 | ecosystem: Host-associated > Arthropoda: Insects > Digestive system > Gut ...
AGCCGGTGATGTGGAACGGCAGCAACCAGATAACGGCCGACATCATGGACATTTTCACCGAAAACCAGCAGATCAAGCGTGCCGTGTTCAACGGCGACCCCCTGATGAGCTCAGAGGTGCTCCCGGGCGACACGACACACTATAACCAGGTGAAGGGCAAGGCGATGGAGTCGTTCTTCCGCGACAATCAGGTCTTCCGCACCGACGTGAACGGCAACGGGCAGACTTACTACTATTTTATCGACGACAAAAGCGGTGGGTTGCAGGGCATGCTGGTGCTCGAATGCGCCAATATCACCTTCTACATGGTCGACAAGCAGATCGACAAGATAGTTTACAAAGGCGATCCCACATATACCATATTCCCGATGGATATGATCCCCGAGACGCAGGAGCTTAAGATGCCGGGCTTCAGGTGGGAAGCCGACCGCCGGCCCGCGCTCAAGGATGTCTTCGACCGCAATATCCGCCCCTCGGTGCGCGAGCAATATATGGCCATGCCCAAGCCCCTGTTCCCCATCACCGACCAGATCGAGACCAACCGCGACAACCTGATCCGCACGGGCGTCTGGCGCGACCGCAACGACCGCATCAGCCAGGACGTCTACGACTTCATCCGCAGTCTGGGCTACAGCAACGCACCATAAAATAGCAACTTAAATATTTTCGGATTATGAAAACGATCTCCTATCTGCCTGTTATTTGCGGCGTTGTGCTCCCTGCCGCGGCGATGGCCGGGAATGCGGCCGGCACAAGCGCCTCGAACGCAGCCGCCAAGAACGTCGCCGGTGCGCCCAAACGCCCCAACATCATCGTCATCCTCGCCGACGACCTGGGTTACGGCGACCTGTCGTGCATGTATGCCAAAGACATGCGCACGCCCAACCTCGACGCCTTCTTCAGCGCGGGAGTGCGGATGGACAATTTCTACTCCAATTCGAGCCTCTCCTCGCCGGCGCGCTCATCGCTGCTCACGGGGCGCTATTGCGACATGGTGGGGGTACAGGGGGTGATCCGCAACGAGGGCCCCGACGCCTACTACAACAACTTCGGCTATCTCTCCCCCGATGCCATAATGATGCCGCAGGTGCTCAAAAACAACGGCTACACCACCGCTCTGATAGGCAAGTGGCACTTGGGCTATACCTCGCCCAATGTCCCCAACGAGAGAGGCTTCGACCTGTTCGAGGGCTTCCTCGGGGGCATGATGGACGACTACTACACCCATCTGCGCAAAGGCTATCCCTCGTTGAGGATCAACGACAAGGTGGCCCCGCCCATCGAAGGACACATCACCGACGTGCTCACCAACTGGGCCATAGACTATGTGAAAGAGCAGAGCACCAAGCAGAAACCCTACTTTCTCTATCTGGCCTACAACTCTCCGCACATCCCTCTCGACGCCCCCAAGGATTGGGTTGAGAAGGTCAAAGCGCGCGAGCCGGGGATCACCGACACCCGCGCCCACCTCGTGGCGCTGATCGAGTACCTCGACAACGGCATAGGGCGCTTTTTCGACTACCTCAAAAAGAGCGGGCAGTGGGATAACACACTGATAGTCTTCACTTCCGACAACGGAGGCTACATGCCCTCCCAAGCCAACAACGGCCCCTTCCGCGGAGGCAAATCGTCGATGTACGAGGGTGGCCTGCGTGTTCCCGCCGCATTCTACCTCAAAGGCCTGATCGAGAACAGGCGCATCCAGAACATGGCGCAGACGATGGACATATTCCCCACGATATGCGACCTTATCGGCATCGACCCGGGCAAGCAGGTGGACGGCATGTCGATCCTGCCGGCGCTCGAGGGCAAGGAGCAGGTTACCGACAACCGCTACTTCTGGTATATGATCCGCGAGATGGGCCCCGCCGGCCACAGGATGCAGACCGCCATCCGCAAGGGCGACTACAAACTGGTGCACAACTACGCTTTCGAGCCTTACGAATTTTTCAATATCAAGGACGATCCAGCTGAGCAGCACCCTATTACGATAGACAAAAAAGACAAGATCTACGACGACCTCGACCAGCACACGCGCATGCACATAGCTTTGGCCGGCGCGGTGCCCTGGAACATTCCCCTCGACAAGTATGTGAGCTGGGACGACATGAACGCGGCGCTCGGGATCAAGCCGCAGAAGTAGCGGGAGCGTAGAGCGAGGGCGGCAGGGTGAACGGGACGGCGAGCGCTTGCGAACCGAGCGAAGCGAGCTCACCGACCGGAGCCGGCTCGTCGCCCGCAGGGCGGTGCCGGTCAGCGGAGGGAGGTAACTTTGCACGGCGAGAAGCACGTTCACCCAGCCGCCCCGCGCAAATTTTGCATAACCGAAAAAAGAGTGTAAATTTGCGACCTGTTCCGGCGCGCGCAGTGTGTGGATTATGTGGTGGGGCGCCGCGGGACAGGAATTAAATGGTGGGTGTAGCTCAGCTGGTTAGAGCGTCGGATTGTGGTTCCGAAGGTCGTGGGTTCGAGCCCCATCTCCCACCCCGAAACAAAAGCAAAGGTATCGCTTCGCGATGCCTTTAATTTTAGATGGCAAAAGATCTCTCCGACTGCACTTCTTATTGGAGATAGAATATTCTCTCCCTCTCCACTTTCTTGTGTTTGACCGGTTTTTCCTTGTGGTCGAACATCCCCTTGTCGAGGTTTAGCGAGAACGACACCATCTGCTGCCAGCTCCAGCGGGTGCCGTCGAAATGGTGGACGGAGGAGATCTTCAGGCTCATGTCGCGGCGCAGGATCGGCTGCCAATAGAGCTCGAGGCGGTCGTAAACGCCCTTGGTGGTGGCGTAGAACGGATCGCCCCAGTAGAGGGTCGCGCCGTAAGCGGAAAAATAGGGCATCAGCGAGGGGCCGAGGTAGAGGGTGTTGTAGATGCCGAAGCCCCATTTCTGCACCAGCGCCTCGATCTGCACGCCGCCGGGGGTAACATAATTGGCGTCGAAGCTGCGGTCGTGCTGGAACGACTGCAGCCACCCCACCGACACAAAGAGCGAGTCGACGGGGAGATATCTCTGGAGGTTCACCCCCACGTAGGGGTAGACCCAGATATTGTCCGTCACGGCGTTCTCGCGCGCCGTTGCGAGGCTGTCCGGCACCATCGTGCCAGCGTGGTGGTGCATCGAGAAGTTGTAGCCCCCGAGCACCGGCCCGAGGTGCGCCTCGCCCGCCGAGAAGAGGGTGAACATCTCGCGCCGGGTAATGCTCTGGCGGCTGTCCCAGTCGCAGGCGAATTCGAAATAGCCTTTTTGTCCGTAGATCTGCGCCAGCAGGCCGCCGATATTTGGATGGTAGAACATCACCGAGTCGCTGAAAAAGGCGCGCGAGTAGCGCGCTATCGACTGCGTGCGGGGGATGACGCCGCCCGAAATATTGTAATGCCTGTGGTCGTTGTAGTTGTAGTAGAGGACGATCTGCGTGGGGAACTCATAGGATGGGGCGCCGAACTCGTTGATGTAGGTCAGCCCCGCCATCACCGAGTTGTCGTTCCATCCGAGCCCCAGCTCGGGGGTAGCCCTCACCCCGAACAGGGTCTGCGACCAGTTGTAGTCGCTTTTGTACTCGCGGTTGTCGAACTGCGTGGTCATGCCGAGCTTCCACAGGAACTCCTGCGAACGGGCCGCGCCCGCCGCCACGACAAAGAGGGATATAAGGAGCAGTTTTTTCATTTTCAAAGGATTTGGCGCGATTTATATCAGTTCGACCACAAAAGTAACGATTTTTTCGAAAAAGCAACGGCGCCCCGAGAGCCGTAGGCTTTCGGGGCGCGTGTAGGATGCCGGCGCGAAGCGCTGAGCGATCGTTGGAACGGATTATTTCTGCCAGTAGAGGATCGGGAAGCCGGTGCCGGAGGGCATTTTCCACGGGTGGGCGTCGTCGTTTCCGAAGGCCCAGCCGAGGCCGCCGAGACCGTCGCCATTGACAGCGCCGGAGTAGGTGCTCTGCGTTTGGAGCTCCGTGAGCGACCTGTCGGTGCCGTTAATGGCAGAAGTTTGGTCGCCCGTAACGGTCATGACACTCAACGCGAAATTATTCGATATTGTATTAATGCTACCGGAGATGGCACTCCCTATGCGCCCACCGGATGAACCGTTAATAGCGGGATTGATCGCGGCGCAGCCCGTTATCGTTACTGCGCTATATATACCCCCCGCTATGCCGCCAACTATATACTCGGCAGAAATATTTCCCGAGCTGTAACAGTTGTTTATCGTGGCATCAGCACCTACACCTCCATATAAACCCATATTCCCCGCTATGCCGCCGGCATTCTCGTTGGACGAAGAAACATTCGCCGTGCTGTAACAGTTCGTTATCGTGCTGTTCCATAACTCGGCCGCTATACCGCCGGCAGAATAACCAGCGGAAATATTCCCGGTAGTATAACAGCCGGTTATCGTGCCTCCGTTACGCAACTCTCCCACTATGCCGCCGGCGAGATCAATGTTGTCGGTGATCCCTCCGGAGCCGGTTTCCACTCCGAGGTTGCTGATCGAGCCGCCGGATATCCAACCGAACAGACCGGCATAGGCATAAAAATCGGTCGTGTTAACGGAGGTAATGGTCAGGCCGGTGATCTTATGGTAGTTGCCCTCGAACGTACCCGTAAAAGGCGTGTCCTTCGCACCGATAGGCACCCAGTTGGAATATCCCGACAGGTCGATGTCGGCCATCAGCATGTAGCTGCCCACTATACTGTCCCCCACAATATTATTGCGGATGGCGTCAAGGTCGGCGGCGGTGCTGATCTGGGTAAAATCGCTAACAGCAAGCCACTTGGCGTAGAGGGTGATGTCGGCGGTGATGGTGAGCGGGAAATCCACCTGTTTAGTCAATGCGGCATCGGTGAACCACCCAGCGAAGGTGTAGCCCGTCCTGGTCGGCTCCGTCGGCGCTTGCAGGGTGCCGCCATCGGACACGGTCTGGGAAGCGACCGCGCTGCCGCCATTGCTGTTGAAAGTTACGGTAAAGGTTTTAGTTTGAGCGGGCGTGGGATTGTCGTTGCTCTTGCCACCGCATGCCGAAAACACCGCCGTCAGCGCCAGCGCCGCGGTGGCTAAAATCAGTCTACTCTTTTTCATAGGTTTATTGGATTTGGTTGGTTTGTCTTTCCATCACTGCCAGTAGAGAGTCGGGTAGCCGCCGCTGGCGGGCATTTTCCACGGATTGGCGTCATCGTTGCCGAAGGCCCAGCCGAGGCCGCCCAAGCCGTCTCCATTGACGGGATCGGCATAGGTACTTTGGGCCTGCAACTGTGCGAGCGTCTTGCCGGTGCCGTCATAGCTGACCAATGTGCCCGTAATGAGTGTAGTACCGTATGACATACCGGTTGCCGAAACGGTCATGGGGTTTAACGCAAAATTATTGGATACTATTGGAACATAGTATGAAGAGGCATATCCCACTATGCGCCCCGCAGCGAAACATCCGGTTACATCGACCCCGGCAGAAGTACTTGCAACGATCGTCTGATTGATCGCTGCGCAGCCGGTTATTGTGCCACCTTGAGCCGCCCCCACTATGCCGCCGGAATAAGATTGAGTAGAATAAGCATAAGAAACATTGGAGGCGGTAGATTTGATATACCCTGTGCTGTAGCAATTGGTTATTGTGCTATTACCCTGCCCCAATCCCACTATGCCGCCGGCCCATGCTCCGGCGGGAGTATATATGGAGCCGGGAGAAACAGTTGAAGCAGAAATTTCTCCAGTGCTGTAACAGTTGGATATTGTTCCATATGCCTCCCCCGCTATGCCGCCGGAATAAGCAGCGCCGCTGGTAGAAGTGATAGAAACAGAAATATTTCCCGTACTGTAACAGTTGGATATTGTTCCATATGCCTCCCCCGTTATGCCGCCGGAATAACAATCCCCGCCAGAAGTAATAAAAGAAATATTCCCCGTGCTGTAACAGTCGATTATCGTGCTGTTCTGCCCCTTATACCCAGTTATGCCGCCGATATAGCCGCTGCCGGAAGAAATGTTTCCCGCGGTGTGACAGTTGGCGATCGTGCCGCTATATAAGTTCCCTACTATGCCGCCGACACGAGGTAAATTAGAATGATCAGGATAAGAGATAACGGAGATATTCCCCGTGGTGTAACAGTTGGTGATCGTACATTTGCTGGATGTTACACACCCCACTATGCCGCCAACGTCATTGCCGCTATTGAGCCCGCCGGCATCGATCTCCACCCCGAGATTGCTTACCGAACCGCCGCTCATACAACCGAACAGCCCGACATACATCAAAGTGGTGTCCTGAATGATCAGGCCGCTAATCTTATGGCCGTTGCCGTCGAATGTGCCCGTAAAAGGCGTGTCGTATGTGCCGATTGGTGTCCATCCTGCGCCGGCCCTGCTCCGCCCCACCAACGAGATGTCGTTCATCAGAATGTAGTTGCCAGAAAGACTATCCCTGACGGCGTCCAGATCGGCGGCGGTGCGGATCGGTGTATAACCGTCCGGCACGGTGTTTGTTATTCCGTTTGAATTTTGATCGTCAGGATTCGGATTATCGGCACTATTGCCTTTCCCGCATCCCGCAAAAGTCATCGTCAGCGCCAGCGCCGCGGCGGCTAAAATCAATCTACTTGTTTTCATGGGTTTATTGAATTTTGGGTTGGTTTGTTCTTGTGATGGCACAACAAAAAAGGGCTGCGGACTCCGCAACCCTAATTATGCAAACAAGAAAATATGATTAAATCACTGTGTGTGTGTGTGTGTGTGTGTGTGTGTGTGTGTGTGTGTGTGTGTGTGTGTGTGTGTTAGCAGAATTTTCCATCCCGCCAAACATTTTGCCCGTTATTTTCAGCTCTTTAAGCATAATTCACAGCAAATGTAACTGTTTTTTGAATATTGTGCGCCGGCCGCCTGCGAAAATCGTAATTTTGCAGAGTAAACTCCGCGAAATATGAAAAAAATCCCCAACGCCGACCTGGGCCGACCTACGGCGGAGCAATTTGCGGCGATGCGCAAGCTGCCGGTCGCGGTGGTGCTCGACAACATCCGCAGCGGCAATAACGTAGGCTCCTTTTTCCGCACCTGCGACGCCTTCGCCGTGGAGCGGGTGGCGCTGTGCGGCATCAGCGCCGCGCCCCCGGACCGCGAGGTTCACAAGACCGCCCTCGGGGCGGAGCTCACGGTGGCGTGGAAGCGCTACCCCTCCGCCCTCGAAGCGATCGAAGCGCTCAGCGCCGAGGGTTTCACGACGGTGGCCGTGGAGCAGGTGGAGGGGGCGACGCCGCTCGGGCGGATGGAGTGGGAGGCGGGGCGCAAATATGCCCTGGTCTTCGGCAACGAGGTGGACGGAGTGGCGCAAGAGGTGGTGGACGCCTGCGACATGGCCGTGGAGATACCCCAGGCGGGCACCAAGCACTCGCTGAACGTGGCCGTCTCGGGCGGCGTCGTGCTGTGGGATATTTTTTCGGCTTTGCTATCCCGCAAATAGTTCCTAACTTTGCTCAACCTAATCTGAAAAAAAATGGCCAAAGAAGTCCAGACCGGAGAGAGGGTGGTAACGACCTACCGCCTGTGGGAGATGAAGCAGCGCGGCGAGAAGATCGCCATGCTCACCGCCTACGACTACACCATGGCGCGCATCCTCGACGAGGCGGGCATCGACATAATCCTCGTGGGCGACTCGGCGGCCAACGTCATGGCCGGCCACGTTACCACGCTGCCCATAACCCTCGACCAGATGATCTATCACGCCCAGAGCGTACACCGCGCGGCCAAACGCGCGATGGTGGTTACCGACCTGCCGTTCGGCACCTATCAGGGTAACTCGAAGGAGGCGCTCGCCTCGGCCGTCCGCATCATGAAGGAGGCGGAGGTGGACGCGGTGAAAATCGAGGGGGGCGAAGAGGTGCTCGAATCGGTGGAGCGCATCCTCTCGGCGGGTATCCCCGTGATGGGGCATCTGGGGCTCACCCCGCAGTCGATCCACAAATTCGGCACCTACTCGGTGCGCGCCAAGGAGCAGGAGGAGGCCGACAAGCTGCTGCGGGACGCACGCCTTCTGCAGGAGAGGGGCTGCTTCGCCATAGTGCTGGAAAAAATTCCCGCCGAGCTGGGGGCGCAGGCGGCGCGCGAGCTCAAAATACCCATGATCGGCATCGGCGCGGGCGGCGGCGTAGACGGGCAGGTGCTGGTGGCGCACGACATGCTGGGGGCCAACCACGAATTTTCGCCCCGCTTCCTGCGGCGCTACGCCGACCTCAACGCCTTGATGAGCGGCGCTTTCAAGAATTACATCGCCGACGTCAAGAGCAGCGATTTTCCTAACGAGAAGGAGCAATACTAAGAAAATTATGGAGCAAAACGACGAAAAACAGGCGACCGGGCAACAGGCATGGCATTCACTGCAAGTGGCCGAGGTCATCGAGCAGACCGGATCGGACAGCGAAAAAGGGCTGTCCGCGAGCGATGCGGAGCAGAGGCTGGCCCTCCATGGAAAAAACATCCTGCCCGAGAAGAAAAAGAAGAACAAGCTGATAGGCTTTCTCAAGCATTTTCACGACATACTAATCTACGTGCTCTTCGCCGCGGCGATCATCACCTTTTTTATAGGGGAATACAAGGAGACCATCGTTATCCTCATCGTGGCGGTGGTCAACGCCTCGATCGGTTTTTTTCAGGAGAACAAGGCCGAAAAAGCGCTTGCCGACATCAAGAAGATGCTCTCGCTCAAGGCGCAAGTCATCCGCTACGGACAGCGCATGGAGATCGATGCCGCCGACCTTGTCATCGGCGATATTGTCACGCTGGCCCCGGGGGCCAAAGTCCCCGCCGACCTGCGCCTCGTCCAGACCGACAATCTGCGCATCGAAGAGTCGCCCCTGACGGGCGAGTCGCTCCCTGTGGAGAAGTCCACCACGCCCCTGCCCGCCGGGACGATGCTGGGCGACCGCGTCAATATGGCCTTCTCGGGCACCACCGTTAGCGCAGGAACGGGCACAGGAGTGGTCATCGCGACCGGCGAACAGACAGAGTTAGGAAAAATCAACCAGATGATGTCGGAGGTCAAGCAGTTGACCACTCCGCTGCTGAAACAGACCGCCCAATTCGGCAAGGCCGTATCCATAGCTATTCTGGCGGGCTCGGTGCTCATCTTCCTGTTCGGCTATTTCTTCAGGCGAGACCTGTATGAGCCGAGTGTATTGCTCCTGTCGGTGATAGGCCTGGCCATCGCCGCGATCCCCGAAGGGCTGCCCGCGATATTGTCGATCATCCTGGCCATCGGGGTGCAGAACATGGCCAGGCGCAACGCCATCGTCCGCACCTTGCCCTCGGTGGAGACGCTCGGGTCGGTGTCGGTGATATGTTCCGACAAGACCGGCACCCTGACCAAAAACGAGATGACCGTGCAGACGCTCGACACGCGAAGCGGGGAATTCGATGTTACCGGGACGGGCTACGCCCCTCAGGGGGAGATACTTCTCAAGGAGCAGAAGGTGGATTTCGCCAAGGACAATGTCCTCAAAGAGTTGGTAATGGGGTTTCGCATCTGCAACGACGCCTCCATCGCTCAGGACGAGGACGGACAGTGGAAGGTCAACGGGGCCCCTACGGAAGGGGCGCTCGTCACCCTGTTCCACAAGGCGGATATCGACCACACTCCCACCCCGCGCCTGTCGACGATTCCCTTCGACTCGGAATATAAATATATGGCGACCCTCATAGAGAGAGGGGACAACAATCTGATCTATATAAAAGGCGCCCCGGACAGGCTGCTCGAGATGGCCACGAGCGAGATCTGCTCCGGCGAGGAAGTTTGTTCCGGCGAGAAGCGGCCGATCGACAAGGCATATTGGGAAGAGCGCATCTCCGGTCTGGCGCTACGCGGACAGCGCATAATCGGCGCGGCGTATAAGATTGTGGACAAGAGCGTAAAGACGATCTCCCACGAGGATATCCGCGACGGCATCGTGCTGCTCGGTCTGGCCGGCATAATCGACCCGCCGCGCGATGAGGCGATAGAGGCGGTGCGCAAATGCAAGGAGGCGGGGACTACGGTGAAGATGATTACCGGCGACCACATCGACACGGCGCGCACCATAGCCCGGCAGCTGGGAATCGGCAACGGCGAGGACGCCCTTCAGGGCAAGGATCTCGAAGAGATGTCCGACGAGCAGATGCAGGAGGCGGTGATGAAATATGACGTCTTCGCCCGCACCAGCCCCGAGCACAAGTTGCGGCTCGTCACGGCCTTGCAAGCCAAAGAGGTGATATGCGCCATGACCGGCGACGGGGTGAACGACGCGCCCGCCCTGCGAAAGGCCGACGTCGGCGTGGCCATGGGCATTAAAGGCACCGAGGTCACCAAGGACGCCGCCGGG
>Ga0123354_10020757_pt1 | contig 10339 bp, 7 predicted proteins | sample TergutLab28metaG_2_FD_97872 | JGI IMG/M metagenome (GOLD analysis project Ga0123354, IMG submission 97872) | Labiotermes labralis P4 segment gut microbial communities from Petit-Saut dam, French Guiana - Lab288 P4 | ecosystem: Host-associated > Arthropoda: Insects > Digestive system > Gut ...
GAAACATGTAGAGGCATGAGATAAAACTTATTGTAAAACAAAATTTTGTGCATCAAGTTGGTTAATTACTAAGATAAAAAAGATAGACAGTAATTTTAAAATGTGGTAAATTTAAAATATTTAGTAATAACAGTAACAAATCAAACAAATGTATATGATCACATATGGGGCCTACACACTTTTCTTTACCTTTGTATCTTAAGGAAAATAGGGTGTAGCTTATATGCAATACTTATAAATATTAGGTAATTGAATTGCCTTCAATTTGTTCCTTACAATGTACAGTACATAATAAATGCATGCCTACTGAGGCATAATATATTGCTGCAGCAAACTTGATTCACTCAGTGCTGCCAACATATATATTCCTCATGGAAGAGTACAATAATTTTTTGTATGTCACACTGAAAACACAACATTTTGTCAACTAAGGCAATGAGTGCAACTGCAAAGTGGAGTAAGTAATGGCATGCATGAACATGGAACTTTCATTCTTTGTGATTCTGCTCATTGTGTTAAGAGCTTGGTAACATAATATGCCATAACTGGCAAAAACTTGACACAAAAAATGAGGAATAAGAATGGACAGAATGTGCATGTGTGCATGTATGTAATTTGTGGTCATTTTTTACAATGTGGGCCAATCTGTCACCTGTGAAATTTTACTGCTAATTTCAACACCATCAGTGAAAAATACTGGTGTAAATGAAAAGAACCCTTTTATGCACATGTTAGTGCCTCAAAATGTTTGTTTGTACAAGAAAAAAAATACAAAGGCAATTTATCAACATGGGAACTACTGCAAAGTTGAAGATACTAACTACATCAACACAAGAATGTGTGAACTATATAGCATGACCTAACATCTCATTCATAGACAGTACGGTGTGGTCAAACAGTTTCCAGACTGAATGATATGACACAACCCCTCGTTTAGACCATGAAATAGACTATGTGATGTCAGTGGCATACCCAGGAATTTTGTTCGGTGGGGGGTGGGGTGGGGTGTTCAACAAATTCAGTTGAAGACAGAGGACATAGAGAAAGGGGATCTGAGGGCGGTAGCCCTCTAGTCAGGGGTTCTGGAGGCAGCTGTAATTTGGTACAAGAAATTTCATTTCATATAGTAAAATTTTCTTAATTTTTGGTACTTTAAGACTATCTATGATGACAACCAATTTATTTGTCATTGCTAATGTAAACCAATTGCGAACCGGCGGTAGTTCTAGAATTTTACTGCCTTTTTCCAAACATCTTGGGGTGTTGGCGTCCTAAATTCAGCAATTTTTAACAGTTTTCACAATCGAGTTGAGTTTGGCATGATATTGGAGGGCCTTCGGAATTTCGGGGGGGTTTGAACCCCCCCCCCCAAACCCCCCTCGGTACGCCACTATGTGATGTGATCAAACAGTTTTCAGAGTGAACAATATAAGACTAAACCTCACTCAGTCTGTTACATACTGCAATAAGTTTTGCACTGAATATGAGAGCAAATCATTCAGACCCCCAAATAGACTGTATGTGGCTTGATCAAATACTTTTTGGATGGAATTTATTTCTCCATAACAACGAAATTTGCCTTTAATTCAATTTCCCCTTTCAGGACCCTTCCTCAGACTACAAGCAATGCGCCCAGTAATTGCATCACTGTTTGAAACATTTTGTAAAGTGCAGTGTTTGAAATTGGGAAATACATAAACACAATTTTGTTTCAGTCATGGCCGTATCATTAAATCTTCTTCCCTTTAAAGTTATTTTGAGTTCTGGGAAAAGAGGAAGTCTTATGGCACTAAATTTGGTATGTATGAAGGAACTGGAACACCAGTTATGTAGTTGTTTTGCCAGAAATTAAGGCACTGACAAGGCAGACTGAACAAGTACAAAGCATGAATTCTGTAGCACCACGACACATACAGATTGTCAAAATGCCTGAAAAGTGGCAAAATAAGATTCCCAACATGTTTGCAACTTCACAGAGAGTTATTCTTCTTTGAGGGTTGTTTCACCATGCATCTTCCTCGTGAAATAATGTGAAATGCCAACTTGATGCAACAAGGTAAATTTACTGATGTATTCTTAGCTTCACATGTTTCGGCTACATATGCCCATCATCAGGAGCATTAGATGTTAAGTTGCAGCATATGGTTTTCTGCACTGTAAAGTATGACACAACATGAAGTGTGTGTGTAGCGGCCGTATGCCGTGTTGTATAGGTGTTTATCAGTGTGGTCTATGGAGAATTCTATAGGGGTGTTTGTGTGGGGACTGGATGTTTGTGCTCACCACGAACCCCCACTACAACACACCCCACCCACAACCAGGTGAGCACAAACATTCAGTCCCCACACAAACACCCCTATAGAATTCTCCATAGACCACACTGATAAACACCTATACAACACGGCATACGGCCACTACACACACACACACACACACTTCATGTTGTGTCATACTTTACAGTGCAGAAAACCATATGCTGCAACTTAACATCTAATGCTCCTGATGATGGGCATATGTAGCCGAAACATGTGGAACTAAGAATACATCAATAAATTTACCTTGTTGCATCAAGTTGGCATTTCACATTATTCTTCTTTGTTTGAGGTTAATTTCCTGCATTTGATCCCAATATTCATCTTCTGCTTGTCAATGGATATCCTGGGTGTTCAGCATCTTCAACAGAGATCATGTCAAATTGAACTTGGAAAGCCACTGAACAGCTTGTGTTCTTCCTACTCTCTGCTCTCCCAAAGCCACTTTCAATGCTTCAAAATTTTCTGTAAGATTTCTCCTTATTATAAGGTAAAAACTGACAGACACATTGTTTGTTTAAGTCTGCCATTTTCTACATACATGAAAATTGCCAATGGAACAACAAACACACGCGTAATTAACAAGACATTACTCAATAAATTATGTGCCACAGCCTTAATCCACGCAGGAAATCACTCCACAGATTTTACTCTATCTGCACCTCGCAGCAGAAGTTTGTACTAGCAGCAGTTGTGCTACTTCATGACCAGAAACTGTTTTATCTCCCCATGTATTGAATACTTACTTGCCCACACAGTGCGATGCACTCAGAACCCATTGGTCTGAAATTATAACACCCGCACAGTAAAAAATTTCCTCAGGACCTCCTAAAAGAGCAGCCAGAAATGGCCAATCCCCTGGAGAAGATTCAGAGCCTCCTACAATGCGAGCTGATGTCCTGGAGTTGTATGTGTGACGTCTCTTACCACATGCTAAAACAGGATGCAAACAGATATAGTGCAATGACCCTAGAACAGTCTAATATTGTGGTCTACAGTTGTGTTCACAGTGAACTTTAGGAAACAAAGAACATATCGATGGCAGTGGATAATTCAAAGACCTACTTATCATCAGTGAAACAAAGGTTTTGTGTAAGAGACACATCAGATATCACAGACATGAGTGACTCATCACTGCGCTTCTGTCTTGTATTTGAACCCTAACAATTATTTACAACTGAATGATTTGTGGATACTGGCTTTGGATAGAAATTCATTTACAACCCTACATATAGTATGACCTTCATGTCACTGATTTTCACAAAAACTGCTGTCCCTCAATGTTTTTCTGTGGACATCTGCAACAAATTTTATCCTAATCAGATGAAAAATGTAGAAAATACAAGCAAGATTTCATTTGCACTATAAATTAAAATGTGGCTTTCGCTGCACTATTTTCATAAACCTTGTGTCTGCACAACAGCTTTATGACAATCCTCTGTGCCAGATTTCACCTCAATCAGTCAAATATATGGGAATTAGAGGTAAAAATTCACTTATGCTCTTAAGTAAAGTGTGACTGTCAGTGAGCCAAATCTCATGAAACTCAAGCTTGTTAGATGTTTTGTGAACATCTATACTGAATTTTATGAAATCCAGCAAACAGTGTAGTCACTGGTACTAGGTTACAGAAGGACAGATAGATGAATGAAGAGACAGATATGGTACCCTCATAAGGTGTTCAAACACAAAACTTTGGATAGAACAGTTAACTGAAAGTAATTATAAAACTGCATGTTACCATAATTTGAGCAGGACAGCTCAACATGAAGAGAGTTGCTCCTGTTTGCTGCACGGCACGCATGGAGCTCCTTTAGCAGGTTTGTGTCCTTCTTCCTATACAGTTTCCATATGCTGGAAATGTTACTCTTAAGTGGAGGAAATATCACTTCACCTCCTCTCAGTGTCAACCTACTGAAGTTGGCAGACCTGTAGTAAAAAAACCTATTTCCAATTCTATCATCCTTTCCTCATCTGTACTGTCTAGTGCTAATGTCATAACATTAGACAGTACAAGTCAGGTATACAAAACTGCACTTGGATTGCGCCAGCATGCGTATCTATGATCCTGTAAATATAAGTACTGTACTTGCATTTGCTTCGTTTGTGAGTGAGGGTTTCTGTGTCTAACAGGAGACATGATGCCTAATAAATCTCGTGATTCTATAAACCCATTTATTGTTATCCTATCTTCACCTTCGCACAATTGTTGAGATATGAAAATTCTTTGTTTATAGAACAAAATTCCATAAATTTTACTGTGTTTTCATCTTCTTAACTCATTAAACGCTGAGTTAAATCTCATCTGCCATTTGCTGGCATTATTAAGAGCTCACCATATTCTCCACGTTAGCAGGGTAAGGGTTAATATGTGAATAGTGGAAAATCTGCCTGTTCAGAAATCAGACATTCACACAACTTACATTTATTCCATTATTCTTCATTCCATTTTCTCACGCTGCTTTTTCCTTTTGTTTCAAAGGCTGTAGTACAACATGAACTGAAAATATGCAGTAACTTTCTGTAATCAATGTATCTGTGTACCCCATTGGTATTTTGAAGATGGTTAATTTGTGGTTGAAACATTTTTGGAAATGTACAAAACGTACTATTTAGCATAGTCTGTTGTACTCTTATGATATTTACTGAGTAAGTTGTGGAGATTTATGTAATAAATATCTACCCTGTTAAAGCAAGAGACAAAAGAAGAATAACAATGGCAGTGATGAAATATATATGAGAAAAACAGCAGGATACACTTGGACAGAACATAAAACAGATTGCAAAGGAACTACATATAACCCCAGTTTTGGACAAAATACAGGGCTACAGAAGAAAATGATTGCAACATATAAACAGAACACCCCATAACAGATTACCAAGAATGCTGAAGAACTGCAGAACAATAGACAGAAGAAACCAAGAGAGACCATTGAAAGATACTTGTAGATGTGTGAGACTGGAATGGATCAACAGGTGACCCAACTCTACGTTAGCTAGATGACGGATGATGAAATTTACCCTGTACTCCTATTTTATCAAATAATGCAACCAACAAGTTAGGCCGGGTAGTGTAGTCAGTATAGCGACTGGCTACGGGCTGGACGGTCCAGGGATCGAATACCGGGTGGGTGAGATTTTCTGCATCTGTCCAGACTGGCCCTGGGGCCCACCCAGCCCCCTATACAATGGGTACTGGGTCTTTCCCGGGGGTAAAGAGCGGCTGTAGCGTAACGCTGACCCCTCACCCCCTTCTAGTGACATGGTCAAGAAAGCGTAGAGCTATACCTTTACTCCCCCTATGGGCAATATGGCCTGTACAGAGCCTCAGTGCCTGTACAAGGGTGCAGTTTACCTTACCTTTACCAACCAACAAGGCCCACAAATTTATTTTTACCAGATTCATAAATTTTAATTTAAATACCGATTGGCATGAGGAGGTGTTTGTACTAGTCCATTGTTTTTAAATACTTTGAAATATAATGTATATAATTATTTATTTATTTCTTGTATTGTAATTACAAGAATCCACAAACTTTTGAGTCCTTCTTATATCCTTGAAGATGGTTGAGAAGGCTGAAGGTAAAAATATGGTTAGCCATGTCACCACCTCCCCATAACAATTAAAAATTATTATAATTTCGGTTAAAATTATACAAGTAATATAAATATAGGTTAAAAATTGGTGATGATTAAAGTCTTGGCAGCTAAAATTGTTTAGTCTCTATGGAATGATGTTTGATGTGGTGAGTTCTATAAACACCTCAATTTATTACAGGATTAAAACTCACCACATCACTACATCAGGCATCACTCTGCAAACAGTAATCAATTTTAACTGCCATGATTTTAATCACTACCGATTTTCAACCTATATTTATAATACTTGTATAATTTTAACTGAAATTATAACAATTTTTAATTCTTATAGAGTGATGGTGATGCAGCTAACCACTTATAACCATTTTTGTAATAATAATATCACCCTGAAAATGGCCCTAATAGCAGATGAAACGTACTGGTGAGAATATAATAATTATATATTGTTTTATGTAAACTGGAAATGAAACATAAGGTTTCAGGGGCAGGACTGGTTCCTCTTCTCAGGCTAAGAACTGGAATAAAACTGACTCAGTTTGGCCTGATATGCGTAGCTATTCACACCCTTAGGCACAGTGGCTGAGAATAGATTTGCCTATCAGGCCCAACTGAATCAGTTTTAAACTTATTTTTAGCATGTGGATGGGGACTAATTGTTGTGCCCCTGAGAAGGTAATGTTTGATCAAGTACATATGATCAAAAAAAAAAACAACTTTTACGGTAAGCAAAATTATGCCTTTTGTGAAATTCTCATTAATTCAGCCCCTTTTTGCCTTGCTGTACCGCATAAGAAGAATTCAGTACTTTTTACTTTGGTGAAAATTGGGATGAGATAATGTTTTAGACTAGTCATTTAACCTTTAGGGATGACAGTTTTGTATTTTGTATATCCTTTCATGCAATTTTGTAATCTGAAAGAGTTGTAATCAAACACTTTCTTATCCAAGTAATGCACAATATATAATATGTAGATGCAACTACTCGTCAGACCAACGGCTTTCAAAAAGGCCGGCCTCCTTGTGGACTCTAAATCTGCCATCCAAACTGAAGCTTCAAACAAACGGGCCACAACCCAAACAGTAAAAGAAGCAAGAAGAACAATAAAATTCCTCAACAGACAGGGCAAGACAGCTGCATTTCAGTGGGTCCCCTCACACATAGGAATACATGGCAACGAAACAGCTTACCTACTGGCAAAAAAAGGAACCACACTTCAAAACAAACAAACACCACTTAACTTTCAAACAAGTAAGAGACTCATAAAACAAAAAACACAAAAAAAAAAAATTCTCCCATGAAGCTGTTGCTTCATCAAACAAAACACAATGGCAAAACATAAAAACTACACGGAAAAACAACAAAAACAAACACAGAAAATAAGCAGTCGCAAATTTCCGGGACAACACAGGTCACGACTGTCTTGCAGCACACCTGCACCGCATCAAAATCTTCAGCTATAACTACTGCACAATATGCAAAATGAAGAACACAATAATGGGCAAAGATCACCTCCTTGTGTGCCCAAAACTGGACCATACTTCTAAAATATTACCAAAGCTGTATTGGGATGCCAGAAGATTAATGGAATAAATCCAAGATCTGCCATTAGACAACAACAACAACAATTCATATATATATATATATATATACAGTGAACTAAACACACGCACAATGGGTCAGAATATGCTGCCATAACACCGACCTTGACCATGTCAACGGACATGATAGAATCATTCTTGTAATTTATAGCCAAGCACTGTACAAAGCTCCCTGATGATGGATCCTCTGTGATCCGAAACATGTTGGAGCACTTTTAAATATTTTATAATTTTAACTGTATCTACATATTATATATTGTGCATTAGTTGGATAATAAAGTGTTTGATTATCATTGATGCACGATGCAAACATGAAGACTGAAAGAAATGTAACGTACTGCATACAGGGTGTATCAGGAGGAATCTGCCGTATTTCAGGAGAATGTTCCTTCAGTTAATTCATGTTGATATAACTAAACATACTTGGGGACAGCGGTAGCACAGTGATGAAGGTGCTGTGTTACAAATCGGAAGGTTGCTGGTTTGATCCCAGCTGGTGTCATTGGATTTTTCATTGACATAAAATCCTTCTGATTGCACTATGGCCCTGGCGTCGACTCAACCACTAACACAAATGAGTACCAGGAGTATTTCCTGGGGGTAAAGGCGGCCGTTGTGTAAAGCTGACAACCTACCATCATCCTGTGCCGTTGTCATGAAATCTGGGAACCTTAACTTCCTGGAACCCTCTGGCCCCCTCCGGGTTTGTAACAGGACTGCTTTATAACTAAACATACTTATATCAAAGCTGAATGTTTACAGAGATAATGATGTAATGTAATGTGAGAGTAGCATTGTCTTGTTATGGCTCCACGTACTGTACCCATTTTTTAACATGGCATGTTATCCACACACTGCCTAGGTCCATGCTTGCGTGGAAAGCCAAGGCAAGCTATGTGGAGGCAAGTGTGTTATGTAAAGTACTTTGAAACCTAAGGGCGATTTTTATGAAACTAGTCGAATTTTCCATTACTTAAACAATATCTTTCACTGATGTGTTAATTGATGTTCAGTACAGGTGATAATATTACAGGTACTACAAATCCCTATTCGTTTCAATATGTATCTGGTAATCAATAAATGTAGAACAATTCTCATTCTTTAAATTTTATCTCACCATTATTTCCATCTCAAATTGAGAAGCAAGTATTTTTGGTTATATCAGTATAATTTAATCTAAGGAATATTCCCCTGAAGTACGGCAGATTTGCCCTGAAACACCCTGTATGTGTATTAATAATCAGAATGGGATGTCACTTCTGCAGAAAGTAATGCTTTATCTTTAACACAGGAGAATGGACAAAGTTGATGAAGTAAAGTCACTTAAATGTTTGCACATAAATGCATATGCATGCACATACATCATACATTTCAAAGCGTGATGACTGACATGAACATGTGTACACAAAGCAGAATTTTCCTCAGAAGTGATGAAAGCAATGACTTCTCTCCAGCTTTCATTAAGTGAAAAGGAGTTGTACATAACGCTGGCATTCAATGTGCCCTTGTATGTACTATAGTGTCAGTCACAGAATTTTATGTGTGATCCAGCCTCATGTTTTCAAGGCAGAGACCAAAAACGTCAACAGAATGGGCAAATCAGAGGCAGGTAGATTTGTCATGTCCCTGAGATTTGGAGCACACTGTCTTGGTTAGTATTTGTGTTGCCCACCGTGATCAATGTTGTATCGCCACAGTAATTTGAGCCTAGCTGCGGACACTTTTATCATCTTGTAGTATTTCTGTGGCACGTATCTCAATGAGCTTGTGAAATGTCTTCAGTCAAACAAAGAGTGTTACCTGGCTATACTTTCTGATAAAAAATGGTTACCTAAAGCTTTCTAAAAGATGACATTTCAACAGTGCCATGTAACAGAACAATATAAAGAACAGTGGTGTGGTTTACTTTAAGTGGGTATGCAAGCAGCCAACATAACAAGCTATGTTTTCTGTAAATCTCAGCACAATTCGTGATGCTCTTTACATGAATTTAAATCCACAGTCTTGTGTGCCATGTGTGCAAACAGAATCAATGGGACTGTGTTCTCTGAAGGAACAATAAATTACGATTTGGTTTGGTTCTAATAGAATTCTTCAGGAAACTAAGAGAAGAAGGGGAATAAGAATACTTCATCTTTGACAAAACTACAGTTCACTAAGCAGGTTCTCAATCAATACACTAGAAGAGGTATTCAGCAAATTATTAACAACTTGTGGACTGTAACCACTGTAAATCCCCACATATGAATCTGCACAGTTACTATGTGCGGTGGACGAACAAGACAAAGTTAGCGCGAACAAGTCCGATTCTCTGCAAGAAGTGAAAGCCAGCAACTGAAAAAAATTTAGTGTCATTTCAAGCCAAGAGAATTTTCATGCATCAAAAAGCATTTTCAAGAGTGTTAGAGCTTGTTTAAGAACTGGAGGTTGGCATTTTGGACCGCTTGTAGGAGATAAATTAAGTTATGCTGCAAAAGAAATATGGATAACAAATTCCCTGCAGCTGCAGGCTTTGAATTTGTTAATAGTTCCATGATAACTGCTGCGATAACCTGTAATTATGTATAGACAAATATGCAAAGAAATGTACTGGAGAAGAAGCAAGATGCTAAAAATATAATTTGTGGACCACTATATGCAGTAACTTACTGGATAGTTGAGGTGATTTTAACAGTCCCAAGCCAATATACAGAGTGTTTCACGACTTTAGGGCATAACTGCAGGAGGTGATTTCCTAGGCCTTTGTGACCAAAAAAGTTCATATAAACATGTGTCCGATTTTGGACGGTTACGGAGTTATGACCGTTTTTTAATTCCCGTACACGCCC
>Ga0123354_10020758_pt1 | contig 10339 bp, 8 predicted proteins | sample TergutLab28metaG_2_FD_97872 | JGI IMG/M metagenome (GOLD analysis project Ga0123354, IMG submission 97872) | Labiotermes labralis P4 segment gut microbial communities from Petit-Saut dam, French Guiana - Lab288 P4 | ecosystem: Host-associated > Arthropoda: Insects > Digestive system > Gut ...
AAAACTCAAAAACAAAATTTTGTGATCAAAACCGGTTGCAAAACCTCAGTGAGCGACCATCAAAAAATGACCTTTTTAAACGTAATTCCCATAATAGATGTGGAAGAAATACGGTTTCGTTCAACAACGTTTTCATTGCATACTCCGCCCAAAGTTAGAGCGAGAGTGAAAGGTATGTGAAACGGAGTATGCAACGAAAACTTAGTTGTTGTGCGTTCGGCATTCTCGAACGTCGGGCGAAAAAATAAAGACAAGACATGTCAATTTTTCTGGTTTTCCACTTCACTTTCCAACGATAATTTTTATGACTTTTAAAATTTATACTTAAATCCTGCTTTTACAATTCCCTGTGTTCCAAGACCAATTTCCATATTGAACACATATTTTTCCCCTGTTTCTATTCCAAAAACATTCAGATGCATTGCTGGAGCAAAATATGATACAGCATTACTTTCACTTCCAAGTAACCAATGTCTTGTTTCTTTAGGCAGTATATCTTTATCTCTTACACATAAAGTTATTCCCCAATTAATTCCGAAATATAAAGATATTTTCTTCTGATGAAAATAAGTGTAACGATAATTTCCTTGCAGGGTAAAATAATGATTCCATCCGCTACCATTAACCGTATCTGCACTTTGCACGCTGTTTCGAGGATATATCCAATATGTATCAATATGCTTGCCCACCCATGACAATGATCCTCCAATGCTGTGTTTTAAATTAAAATGATAATTGTAATTGAAAGTATAAGACCCTAAATGATACATATTTTCATAATTTTCATCTCTTTTAATATAATATGCGTGTCCTATTTGATCATCAGGTAATGAACTCACACCAGTATTAGGAGTAACTATTAACCCGATGATAGGAAATGCACCGACCGAAAACCCTATTTCATGTTTAGAGTAAGGTTTGATTTCGCCATCTTGAGCACTTAAAGAGACTAACATAAAAACAAATGCTAATATTGACACAATCTTTTTCATGCTACTTAATTTTTATAATTCAATATTACTGTTTGTCGCAAGTGTTCAAGTTTTTACGACTTTGTCAACCGCTCTCTCGTCCGTTTGCACACAACACTCACATTTATTCAACCAACACTCTCGCCAACTTGTTGAATACTCACTCGAGCCACTAAATTACTTACTCAAGTCGAGTCCATACAAATTTGTAGGACTGTATAAAACTCACCGAGTCATTTTCAGCCTGCACGTTCGCCCGCTGACGCACAACGGGGAAATATACGCAACTCCCCTCATCTGATACTGTTCCACATATTTTCAACTATTTAGGTGTGTCTTGTTGCTGAAAATTTTGAATATATTTGCTGAAACAATGTAAAATCCGCAGGCGTACATTCACGGGATAAAGATAAAGATTTTTTTTGAATTAGCATTTTTTTTATTTTTGCAGAAAATCAAAATTTGAAAAACTTATGTCATTTAATCTTCAAAACTACCGGTTTTCGATTTGCGATCATCACAATAAAACTGCCATCTTTTTCCATCTTCCATTCGATCCGTCATGAAAAAAGAATTGAAAAAAAAAAATTCGTCAACTAATTTGCACCACTGGGTAATCGTCAGATTGGAAACATCAAAAGCCCGTTGGACAATATGTGAAAGCTGTAACCATATCTAAATCCCGCTCAACGCTTCGCTACCGTCAGTCCCAAAGTACTGCACTGTTTCTGACTGCAAAGATAAATGAATTATCCCAAATTATTCTATAAAATTCAAAATTCAACTTACAAAATCGTTCCGCATCTTTGTTTTCACTTTTCGCTCTTTCCATTTTTGCCTGTTTCTTCATTGATATATGAGAAGAACGATTGTTCATATTTTCAATGCTTCTAACCAAGCATTAGCCATCAGGTGCGAACCGGCAAGGGAAGCGTGTACGCCGTCGTGCGTCCAATACACGCAGGGCGCATGTTTTTGGGCTTCGTCGAAAACATTTTGATAGGGAATGAAAACGGCTTTGAACTCTTCGGCTAATTTTCGGGCGCTTGCGCGATATTGATCAAAATCGGGAAACCATGAATTGTCAACCGCCCTTACTCCTTTTACTGCAAACGGTTCGCCGATGATCAGTTTTACGTCGGGCAAAGCTGCGATTGTGCGTTTGAGCAAAGCGCGATAATCACCTTCGTAGGTTTTCGCGGAACCTTTATAGCCGCCGGTTTTGGTATGCCAGAAATCGTTGACCCCAATCAATATACTCAGCACGTTGGGTTTCAGTTTAATACAGTCAGTATCCCATCTTTCGGCAAGTTGGTACACTTTGTTACCGCTTATACCTTTATTGTAAATGTTCAGGTTTTTATCGGCATAATTGAAAAGCAAATTTCCTGCTGCCTGAATGACATATCCGTTGCCCATCATCAATGTTGATGAGGGTGTCGTACTATTTTTGTCGCGTCCGGCGTCGGTTATCGAATCTCCCTGAAATAAAATCACATCGTTCTTTTGCAGGGATATTTTGGAGTTTTGCGAAATATTCATTGCCGAAGCCACAATATTCGGAATACCCAGTATGGCGCTGCCAACGGCTGCCGTTCTTATAAAATCTCTTCTTGAACTCATTGACGAAAAATTGAATGGTAAAATTAAAATTATTAGATGATTACAACTTTTTTATCCCGATAGCTTTTCGCGTTTCGGCAAGGGTTTTTGAAGCGCTGTCACGTGCTTTGTCTTTGCCTGTTTCGGCAACTTTCGCAAGATAGTCTTTATCGTTATAAATATGGTCGAACCTTTCGCGAATGGGTTTAAGATAGGAAATGATATCTTCTGCTAGTTGCTTTTTCAGATCGCCGTAGCGGATGCTGCATTGAGCGTATTGCTGTCGGAAAAAGTTGATGGTTTCGGGGTAAGATACCAATTCCATGATGGTAAACAGGTTTTGTACCGGTTCGGTCGGTTCCTGATTGGGTTCGGTTGGACCGGTATCGGTTACTGCTCTCATTACTTTTTTGCGGATGTCAGCGGGAGTGTCGGTAAGGTAGATGCCGTTACCTTCCGATTTGCCCATTTTTCCTGTACCGTCGAGACCGGGCACTTTTACTAAGTTTTCGCCAAAGTTGAAGGCTTCGGGTTCGGGGAAGATGTTACAATTATAGATATGATTAAAACGCCGTGCAAAAACTCGCGCCAGTTCCAGATGCTGTTCCTGATCTTTACCCACAGGCACCTTATGAGCGCGGTGGATCAGTATGTCCGAAGCCATCAGCACGGGATAGGTAAACAGTCCGGCGTTGATGTTGTCGGGTTGTTTGCGGATTTTATCCTTGAATGAAACCGTGCGTTCCAGTTCGCCACAGTAGGCGATCATGTTGAGCAAAAGGTACAACTCGCATATTTCGGGAACATCGCTTTGCACATACAGCGTACATTTTTCGGGATTCATACCCGAAGCGATATATTCAGCCATAATACGTCGCACGTTACTGTGCAGGTCTTCAGGCGCCGGATGTGTGGTCAGCGAGTGAAGATCGGCAATGAAAAAAAAACAGGTATGCGTTTCCTGCAACTTGACAAAATTGCGCAAAGCGCCAAAATAATTACCCAGATGAAGACTTCCCGTCGAACGGATGCCGCTCAATACCGTATCTTGTTGTTGATTCATGATGAATTTTTTCGATTTTAAAAACGGCAAAGTTATCATCATCATTCTGAAAAAAAAATACGTCAGACATAAAAAAAATGTAACCTATTGATGTTCATTTTAGATTTTTTCATAATTTTGTGCCCTGATTTTTTAGAAAGTGGAAAACCACAGATTGTATACCATATCATTTAAAGGGTTGCCATTAGGTTGCGCTGTGTTTGATTGGGTTATTGACGGTAGATTTTTCGCTTGTTACGAGACATCGGAAATCAAAGATGCTAAGCTTGATGTGCAGGTTACATTGGTGAAGCATACCAGTTTTCTGGAACTTGATTTCTTTTTGAACGGTTGGACAGAAGTGAATTGCGACCGGTGTCTCGATCCGCTGAAACTTGAAATGGCGGCGAAAGCCAAAATGATAGTCAAGTTTGGCGAAGATGCAAGCGATGAAGATACGGATAACGACGACTTGCTTTTCCTGCCTTTCGGCGAAGATAGCATAGACGTGGCACAATACCTGTACGAATATGCTCATCTAAACCTTCCTCTGCGACGGGTTCATCCGGACAATGAAAACGGGAGTAGCGGTTGTAATGCGGAAATGATCAGTAAATTAAAACAATATCTCATTGATAATTAATATATAAAAAAATGCCAAACCCAAAACGAAGACACTCAAAACAAAGAAGGGACAAAAGAAGAACACACGATACAGCCGTAGTACCCACTGTAGTCAAATGTTCCAATTGTTCCAGTCCGGTATTATACCACCGCGTATGCCCCTCCTGTGGTTATTACAGGGGTAAGTTAGCTATTGAAAAAGAAGGCGCTGTTGCGTAAACCGTTCATGATCTAACTTCCAGAATATACCATAACCATTGAAAAAAATTGTATGATGAAAATAGGTTTAGATGTCATGGGAGGTGATTTTGCTCCAAAAGTAACCGTACTTGGAGCCATTTCGGCGTATGATCAATTGCATCCGGATGCCCGTATCGTATTGGTTGGCGATGCAAAAGCCATTGAAGATATTTGCAGACACCAACAATTCGATATATCGCGTTTTGATATTGTTGATGCGCCCGACACTATTCACATGAACGAACATCCTGCAAAGGCATTCGCACAAAAAACCCGTTCCAGCATATATATCGGATACGAATTGCTATCTAGGGGAAAATTGGATGCATTTGCCAGCGCAGGAAGCACAGGCGCCATGATGGTGGGCGCAATGTATACGGTAAAATCCATTCCAGGGATACTTCGTCCGGGTATTACCTCGCCTGCACCCCGCTTCGACGGCGCATGCAACACACTGATTGACGTCGGATTAAACCCCGACTGTAAACCCGATGTTTTGAACCAGTATGGTTTGTTGGGTTCGCTGTATGCCGAATTTGTGAAAAACATACCTAATCCCCGCGTAGCCTTGCTCAACATTGGCGCAGAAGCCGAAAAGGGGGATAATTTGACCAAAGCGGCGTATCCATTGATGGCTGCAACCAAAGATTACAATTTCATTGGCAATGTGGAAGGTCACGAAATCTTCCTTGACAAAGCCGATGTCATTGTTTGCGACGGGTTTGTGGGTAACGTTATCCTGAAAACCGCAGAGGGTTTCAGCCATATTGCCAGGATCAGAGGAATAGAGGATGATTTTCTCGAATCGTTAAATCCGGATCAATACGGTGGAACACCCATATTGGGGATCAATTCCAATGTTATTATCGGTCACGGAGCATCCAACAGTACTGCCATTAAAAATATGATATTATTGGCACAGAGTGTTATAGAAGCAGATTTACCATCTAAAATCAGAAAGTATTTCACATCCAACGATGAACAACATTAGAGCGGCCATCAAGGGAATTGATGTATATCTTCCCGAGTACCGTTTAACTAACCAGGAACTGAGTACAATGGTGGACACCTCCGACGAGTGGATCATGCAGCGCGTCGGAATTAAAGAAAGAAGAATTCTCAAAGGCGAAGGCTTGGGTACCTCGGATATGATGGCAGAAGCAGCCATCAAACTTCTGGCTAAAACCAACACCTCGCCCGATGAAATAGATCTCGTTATAGCAGCAACCAATACGCCCGATATGTTGTTTCCGGCAACAGCCTGTATTGTTTGCGATAAAGTAGGGATACAAAATGCCTGGGGTTTCGACTTGATGGCAGCCTGTTCCGGTTTCATTTTTGCGCTCGAAACGGTCAGTAAATTTGTAGAATCAGGGCAGTACAAAAAAGCGTTGTTGCTGGCAGGCGACAAGATGTCGGCTATCACCGACTATACCAATCGCAACACTTGTCCGATTTTTGGCGATGCTGCGACAGCTGTACTGATAGAGCCTACAACAGAGGATACAGGCGTTGTGGATAAGATATTTCATGTGGATGGCGCTGGACGTCAGTACTTGTACATGAAAGCAGGCGGATCACAATATCCTGCATCCCACCAAACGGTGGATGATCGCTGGCACTATTCGTATCAGGATGGTCAAACTGTATTTAAGGTTGCTGTATCACGTATGGCAGATACAGCCGTAGAATTGATGGAACGGCATCATATTACTTCCGAAGAACTGGCGTATTTAGTTCCCCACCAAGCCAACCTGCGCATCATTGACGCCGTAGGTCGCCGGATGGGTTTAGGGCAGGAGAAGGTTATGATCAACATCGAAAAGTACGGCAATACCACAGCAGCAACCATTCCGCTGTGCCTGTGGGAGTGGGAAGAAAAACTCCAAAAAGGCGACAAACTCATCTTGGCAGCCTTTGGCGGAGGATTTACCTGGGGAGCGCTGTATTTGAAATGGGATTATTAAAATTTGCGGACGTGGCGTAATTGGTAGCCGTGCCAGACTTAGGATCTGGTGCCGAAAGGCGTGGGGGTTCGAGTCCCCCCGTCCGCACAGGATAATCAAAAAATACATCAACAAAACAGATATTCCGAAATATATTCGTAATATTGTGCCCTTTAAAATTTTAACGTACTTTATATAATTTATATTGATATGAAAGCATATAATACCAACCAAATCAAGAATTTCACGCTTTTGGGCAATACCGGATCGGGTAAGACCACATTGGCGGAAGCCATGCTGTTCGAGGGCAAAGTGATCGAGCGTCGCGGCGAAGTTGAAAACAGAAATACCGTGTCGGATTACAGCGAAATTGAGCGCGAGAACGGCAAATCGGTATATGCCACGGCGCTCTATGCCGAGTATAATGACAAAAAACTCAATTTTATTGATCCTTCGGGGTCCGACGATTTTATCAATGGCGTGTCAGCTGCGTTGTCGGTAGCCGATGTCGGAGTGCTGATCATCAACGCGCAGAACGGTATCGAAGTGGGAACAGAGATACACAGCCGTTATTTGGACAAAGCAAAAAAAGGCGCTATGTTGGTCATCAACCAGTTAGATCACGAAAAAGCCCATTTTGAAAAAGTCATCGAAGAGGCTAAAGAGCGATTAGATAAAAACAAAATTACTGTTGTTCAATATCCGCTCAATGAAGGCTCTGCATTCGATGCGATTATTGACGTACTGTTGATGAAAAAAATATCTTTTGCGGGAGGTAAAACGGAAATCAGCGAAATTCCTGCCGACCAGAAAGCCCATGCTGAAGATTTACACGCGCAATTGACTGAGAAAGCCGCCGAAAACGACGAGGCTTTAATGGAAATATTCTTCGACAAGGGTGAACTTACCGAAGACGAGATACGCAAGGGGATCACTTTGGGATTGATCAGCAGCGGCATTATTCCGGCGCTTTGCGTTTCCGCGAAGAAAAATTACGGTGTAGCGCGTATGATGGAATTTATCTCTACCGTCTTTCCTTCGCCTGATGAAGTTCCCGCACCGATAGATGTAGCAAGCGGAAATCCTGTTCCATGCGATGCAACCGCTCCCGCCGCAGCATTTATTTTTAAATCAGCCGTCGAGCAGCACATGGGCGATGTGAACTACTTCAAGGTCATGTCAGGTGAAATTACCGAAGGTATGGACGTGGTCAACAGCAAAACCGGCAACAAGGATCGTATTTCACAACTATTTGCAGTTGCAGGCAAGAACCGCACCAAAGTTCCCAAATTAGTCGCCGGCGACTTCGGGTCAACAGTAAAACTGAAAAACGCCCGCACCAATCAAACATTGACAGCGCCGGGCAACAACGTTGAATTTGCGCCCATTGATTTTCCCGAACCGAAATTCCGTACAGCCATCAAGGCGGTCAGCGAAGGCGACGAGGAAAAACTCAACGAAGCTTTACAACGCCTCAATATGGAAGACCCCACCATCCGCGTGGAATACTCCAAAGAACTGAAACAAACGATCATTTCCGGACAGGGCGAACAGCATCTGAACATCGTCAAATGGCATTTGGACAATATCTTCAAGATTGCCACCGAGTTCATCACTCCAAAAATTCCTTACCGCGAAACCATTACCAAGACTGCACAAGCCGACTACCGCCACAAAAAACAATCAGGTGGCGCCGGTCAGTTTGGTGAGGTACACATGGTCGTAGAACCTTACGTGGAAGGTATGCCCGATCCCAGTATGTTCAAGATTGCCGGTAAGGAATTTAAAATTTCTGTGCGCGACAAACAGGAACTCGATATGGACTGGGGTGGTAAGTTGGTGTATTACAACAGTATCGTTGGCGGAAGCATTGATGCGCGTTTTATGCCGGCAATACTAAAGGGGATCATGGAAAAAATGGAAGAAGGACCGCTCACCGGTTCGTATGCCCGCGACATTCGCGTTACTGTGTACGACGGCAAGATGCACCCTGTTGATTCCAACGAAATATCCTTCCGTTTGGCAGGTCGTAATGCCTTTAAGGAAGCCTTCAAAAATGCCGGACCAAAGATCATGGAACCGATTTTCAATGTGGAAGTGTGGGTTCCCGCCGACCGCATGGGCGACGTGATGAGCGACCTGCAAACACGCCGTGCTGTTGTACAGGGCATGAACAGTGAAAAAGGTTTTGAAAAAATCACCGCCCGCGTACCGCTTGCCGAAATGAACCGCTATTCCACCGCGTTGAGTTCCATCACCGGCGGACGAGCCATGTACTCCATGAAGTTTGCCGAATACGCACAAGTACCGGGCGATATTCAAAACAAACTGATTGAGGCATTCGCAGCTGAAGATAAGGACGAATAGAAAATTTCCGATCCGTCTTTCCTGAAAGCTCATAGAATTATGAATTTTCGGGGAGCGTGGTAGGAGTTCAGAGATTTAGGATGGACAATAAAAGTTCAAAAAAAATTTCCGAAATTTTAATTTTTTCTTTTATCTTTGCATTTTAAAACGGGTTGTTAGCTCAGTTGGTTTAGAGCATTACCTTGACAGGGTAGGGGTCAACGGTTCGAATCCGCTACAACCCACAAAATTAATTGTTTTCATTTTTTTGATGACATTCAAAAAGGGCGATCGGGTAAAATTCTTGAATGATGTTGGAGGCGGGATAATAACCCGTATCAACCAGAAAACCATATATGTGGAAAACGAGGATGGTTTTGAAGTACCGGTAAGCGAATCGCAATTACTGCATCATTCGGTTTCTCAAAACGAATCCTCACCTTTTACTTCTACAGTATCCAAACCATCATCTATCGAAGAAATCGCTAGCAACGGGATGCCTCCCGTTGCTGCAAACAACGTCACAACACCAGATTATATTGATCTTTCAACTGATCCTGACCAATCGGACGTTGATACTTCGGTCAGTATTCTGCTCGCTTGGACACATCATCGCAAAAAGAATGGGGAAATTGTTTTTGATCTCTTTTTAGTGAACGATTGCAGTTATCATACGATGTATGTGGCAGCCATGATCAGCGAGGGAGCATTTCGCGGCATACAGGCAGGGATGCTCGAAGGCGACACTACGATCCATTTGACGCAAATTTCCGGCAAAGATTTGAAGCAAATCAGCAGTGTTCGCCTTGAGATACTCTTTTTCAAGAAAGGCGCTTACATGCCGCAGGAACCGATACGCTATGAACTAAAGATTGACGAATTTTACCTGTACGATCCCATCAATTACATCCCAAACGATTATTTTGATGAAAAGGCTTTGATTTACAATGTTTCAGAAGAGTATCTGATGTCTGAAATAGAAAAAGTAGCATACGAGGAACAGATGAAATTCGTGGAACAGAAACAACAAATTGATCAACCGTTACCCAAGCCTGCGAAAAAAACTCCTGAAAATGAAACAGAAGAAGTTGATTTACATATCGAACAATTAGTGGAAAACGTAAAAGCGTTTACACCTGCCGAAATGCTCACCATTCAGATGGAACGTTTCACTGCCGCTCTCGAAGGGGCAATGCGCAACCGGAAGAATAGGATCGTTTTCATTCATGGCGTTGGAAACGGGCGCCTGCGTCTCGAAATAAAACGTACTTTAGATCATCAATATCCGAAACTCCGGTATCAGGATGCTTCGTTTAAGGAGTACGGCTACGGAGCAACTATGGTTATCCTGAACAAATAGACAAAATAGAAGTATCCTATTATTCAGGGATTGTTACATGCGATACAATCCGACAGATTTCCAGCGCTCTTGTTTTATTCGCCGGTCAACTCAGAATGTTGACCTGTATCTGCACCCGCTCTTTGTCTGCAATCGGTTCTTTCTCGCTGTTATCATTTACGGTAATATCGCGGCAGATGACACACATGGTATACGTTTCGGAGTGATA
>Ga0123354_10020759_pt1 | contig 10339 bp, 12 predicted proteins | sample TergutLab28metaG_2_FD_97872 | JGI IMG/M metagenome (GOLD analysis project Ga0123354, IMG submission 97872) | Labiotermes labralis P4 segment gut microbial communities from Petit-Saut dam, French Guiana - Lab288 P4 | ecosystem: Host-associated > Arthropoda: Insects > Digestive system > Gut ...
CATGTTTATCACCAATTACCTCCTACATGTTTATCACCAATTACCTCCATGTTTATCACCAATTACCTCCTACATGTTTATCACCAATTACCTCCATGTTTATCACCAATTACCTCCTACATGTTTAACACCAATTACCCCCTACATGTTTATCACCAATTACCTCCTACATGTTTATCACCAATTACCTCCTACATGTTTATCACCAATTACCTCCTCCATGTTTATCACCAATTACCTCCTACATGTTTATCACCAATTACCTTCACATGTTTCGGTGTTTGTTACACCATCTTCACGGAGACCATTACGTTATTTCGTAAACAACCGTATACGTTTTGCAATGTTGCTATATTATGAACAAATGTAATGTTGTTTTGTGTATGATCGCTATTTATTGCAAGACACGACAAACGTAAACACAATGTGGTGGGAAAACGCAGCACTTTTAATGTTAATAGATAATAGAGACGGTACATATTGTTACCAATGTGCTTTAGAGTTTAAGTAAAATGTAAAATTCAGTACCTAATTCTCTTTCCTCTCTCTCTGTCTTTCTCTCACACACATGAACGATAACCCTTCTAATAAAAAAGTCGGAAAAATGCCTAGGGGCATACTTAACCCCAGTGTGTCGCTAAACTACGCAGATTTAAAGATGGCGTTTAATTGACCCATAAACCCTCGCTCGGCGCATGTTGTATACGCCAGCAAGCAATATAATTCACGGGATTTTTTTTTAACGGTCATGCTCTTTAAACCTGGCGCAACCTTCCACGCTCAATCACAATAAAAACCAGAATATATTTTTTATAGTTTAATATTATCCCCCATCTGCCCTTGCCGCCTCCTTTCCTTCTTGCGTTACTTTAACGGTGACGTGTAAGCCCTTCTCTACCTTTTATGGCAAATTTAAGGATACAGCCGAAAGGATTAAAGAAAGCGGTTCCGGTTTGTCTTGAAATATTTCATACCGCATGTCGTCCTCCATATTTCTGTGACGGTACCAGCGTCTGTTTCTGTTACGTGGCAGATAATCTTTCAAAATAATTCTCACAGTGGGTGGTCCATTAAAAACTTTAAAATGTTTTCCTAATTCCAAGAAATAAACTGAACAGAAAATGAATTGCAATAAGACACCAGAAGAATTTAGAATAAGGGTGTATAGATCATAAAATGGCCTTTCGGTGGTATTACAGGGGGTAATTCTAACTGTGCGCCGGTCCCAGTGGCCGCGCGGTCTAAGGCGTGGGTCTGTGACCGCTCGCCTGCTGAGATCGTGGGTTCCAGTCCCACCGGGGACATGGATGTTTGTCTGTTGTGAGTGTTGTGTGTTGTCAGGTAGAGGTCTCTGCGACGCGCTGATCACTCGTCCAGAGGAGTCCTACCGACTGTGATGCGTCGCTGTGTGTGATCTAGAAACCTCGAGAATGAGGAGGCCATGGCCCGCGTTGGGTCGCAGCGCCACAGGAAAAAAAATAAAGTGCGTTAGCTGGACGGGAAGATTGATCGCTTCTAATGGTCTGTCAGTATTAGGAACTAACTCTCTAATAGCAGAACACAACGGTTCAGCACCGCTAATATCGAAGTCCACCACTGAGTCAGTTCCATCCACCTCCTATCCTCATAATCTATTTCCGTAAGATCCATCTTACTAATTAACTAAACTCTCTGGTAGCAGAACACAACGGTTCAGCACCAATAATACCAAAGCCCACCACTGCACACGATCCTGAACCAGCTCCATCCACCTGCCATCATCACAATCTATTTCCATAAGATCCATCTTACTAATTAACTAACTCTCTGGTAGCAGAACACAACGGTTCAGCACCGCTAATAACAAAGCCCACAACTGCACACGATCCTGAGCCAGTTCCATCCACCTCCTATCCTCACAACCTATTTCCATAAGATCCATCTTACTAATTAACTAACTCTCTGGTAGCAGAACACAACGGTTCAGCATCGTTAATATCAAAGCCCACCATTGCACACGATCCTGAGCCAGTTCCATCCACCTCCATCCTAACAACCTATTTCCATAAGATCCATCTTACTAATTAACTAACTTTCTGGTAGCAGAACACAACGGTTCAACACCGCTAATACCAAAGCCTACCATTGCACACGATCCTGAGCCAGTTCCATCCACCTCCCATCCTCACAACCTATTTCCATTAGATCCATCTTACTAATTCACTAACTCTCTGGTAGCAGAACACAACGGTTCAACACCGCTAATATCAAAGCCCATCACTGCACACGCTCCTGAGCCAGTTCCATCCACCTCCCATTCTCACAACCTATTTCCATTAAGTGTACACACGTTCATGTTAGTCTTTGATTTTTTTTTTTATATTTTTAAAATGGACCTACTTCCTAACAAACTCTCCTTCTATCTTTCACCCCACTTATCTACACACCCAGCCCATCGAACTGTCCTACAAACAATCACAATACCTGTGCTGCAGACCACAATTTTTACTGTCACGAAATAAAAACATCTCTTTGTTTCCACAAACAGTCCCAGCAGTTATTTTCAAAGAGTTGTAATTATTTGACGTTTGTGTAACCGTGCATCATCGATACAATAATAGAAACACCCAACTAGATGCAACAATAAAAACATTTTATCGATAATTACAATCAGCTCAATATGTTTCGGGCGATAATTTCGCCCATCCTCAGGAGCACTTGACTGTGTTTACAGCTTCCGGTATAAAACACCGACGATGCTCTCTGCTGTGACCAGGAAGAGGTGGAACTAATATTTTAATATTTACGATGTCTTTTACATGTTTCGAACCCGAGGGTTCATCTTCAGGAAGACGACTTTACGTACGGGTATGGTGTAGTGTGTTCTACATGCAAGGGTACAAGCAGTCTTGTTGGTGGAAGAGACCCGAATTCAGTTTTCGATATGATTGTAACGGTACGCTGCTTTTTTCCTGGTTAGAGCTCCCCGGGCACCCGTTGCTTACGAGAGTGGGTTGGCGCATGAAGTCAGTGTGAACACAGCACACAGAAGAACACTTCTTGTCCCTACCAGAACACCGATCGCTGTCAACTGACTTTAAATTACTTGACCCTGTTTGTCCCGTTTTATTACAGAAATGTGTACTGTCCACACAGCAGCACGTGGCAGTACTGCTGACTGTCTGCCAGTGGCGTACCGAGGGGGGGGGGTTGTGGGGTTCAAACCCCCCCGAAATTCCGAAGGCCCTCCAAAATCGTGCCAAACTCAACCCGATTGTGAAAACTGTTAAAAATTGCTGAATTTAGGACGCCAACACCCCAAGATTTTCGGGAAAAAGGCAGTAAAATTCTAAAACGACCGCCGCTTCGCAATTGTTTTACATTAGCAATGACAAATAAATTGGTTGTCATCATAAATAGTTTTAAAGTACCAAAAATTAAGAAAATTTTACTATATCAAATGAAATTTCTTTTACGAAATTACAGCTGCCTCTAGAACCCCTGACTAGGGGTTTACCGTCTCCACATCCCCGTTATCTCTGTCCTCTATCCTCAACTGAATTTGTTGACCCCCCCCCCCCGAACAAAATTCCTGGGTACGCCACTGCTGTCGCGCAAAGACAAAATCAGCGCCTATCAGGGTTTCTGAGTAATTAGAATACTATCTATGTATCATCCACCCCCTATTTATGTAATTAGCCCCCCAGCTGGAGCCACAAAGCCCCTTTATCCTCTGTTTATATTCCCATTATGTGTAAAACCTCTTCTAAAGAAAGCCAATTACAAGATCATGTATTCATTGACCTTCGCTGATTCCCAATGCGCTCTGATATAAATCCCACAGTTTTTTAGAAGTTAGGAAAGTATTTTGTGGGGTTGTAATGTTTTCATCCCCAAAATCTCAGCATGATGTCCGAATAATTGGAACGGGTATACGGCACGAAGGGCTGACAAAGATGCGTGGTTCTGCTGTGTCACCGGGCCGCGGAGGGGGGGGGGAGGGGGTTGGTGATGATTCATAAGTTTTTGGCCACCTTGTCTTTTTTTATGCTGCGCTTTTCAGATGGCATTTGTTTCGGTTATCTTTTTATAAAGCTCAGAGGACCTGTCCAACATTTTGGACGTTGGAAAAATCGGGGGTTCGGTACGTCTGCACCTCCAATTCGTCATACGCTTTCACATCCCTCTGCTGTAATAAATAGAGAGACAACTTATTTATACATTTTACCCCGGAATTGTAACCTAAATTTGTGGTCTGCTCTGCACAGGAAGCAGATGTCTTCTGATCCAGCTCACATCCAAACTGAGTCTACGACAGGATTAGCCTCGTGTCCCACGGGCGCTGCAGCGGTTTCCTCGGAGATACAGTGGCCGAAGCGTGAAGCTAGCCTCTCACCTACAACTAACACGCAGGTCTGTAAAACATTACTTTAACTATAATATCACTGGAGGGCCTGTATGTGCATTAGAAGTCTATAATATCAGTAAGGTACGGAGATTATCGTGGGCCCGGATAGCTCAGTCAGTATAGCGGCTCACTACGGACTGGACGGTAGGGGAGATCGAATCCGAGTGGAGCGAGATTTTCCGCACCCGTCCAGACCGGTCTTGGAGCTCACCCAGCCTCCTATGCAATGGGTAACGGGTCTCTTTCCCGCAGGTAAAGCGGCCGGAGGTTGGCGTTGACCACCCACCCCATATAGCGCCAAGGTTAAAGAAAGAGTAGAGCTATACCTCTGGCCTGTTCTACTGAGAGCTTTACCTTTACCTTTACCTTTACGGAGATTGACTGTAGATATTGATGCGTTATTGGCTTGTAGTGTAGACAGGCTAAAATATCAACAGGAGGCCATTAGAAACAAACATCTTCAAAAACGCCTAAACTCAATAGCGCGAAAGTTTGTGGTAAGTCAGTGGCGTTTTGATTAAGCATCTCAGCGAATGCTGAGATGGTTCTCAAGACACCAAGTTGCTACTGCTTGCTTCTCATGTAGCCGTCCCGACTTAAATTTCTTAGATCCTTATTTCATATTTATGTACCTGCATTATAACCACTGCCACCGGGCGACAGCCCATTTGCAGCTAAATTTATTATTATTATTATACTTTAAATTTATAGAATAACAAGGTGCAATAAGCGGTGCTGCTATCTAGGAGATTTTTTTTGCAAAAGTTTACACTGTTATACCGACTGAATCACCATTTAAAACTGTTGCCAACTTCTGCCCCTATTCATAACTATATAACGTAACGTAAGAACGAAGCAGCAACAGAAGAGAAAGGCTTAAGTTTTTGTGTTTGGTACGTTCCCGGAATAAGATACAAGAAAACAAGAGTTTTGCTAATGAACGCACATTTAGATGTCCCATGTCTTTGCTGTAGGGCACTGTGTTGATGGCAGATATTCCCACAGAAGTTTTAATGGTCTGTTTTTATTCAGCTGTTCCAAAATAAGCACGTATTTAGAAGACGTTGTTGGTGAATTTTTCCAGTTACTTAGAACCGAATTTCTGTGGGCGATCAGTGGCCATTACGTTTGTTAGTCACTTTAACGACACTTGTAAACATCTTCTATACCTTCACACAAGAAGGGCGTAAAGTAATTGCCTGTTGCTTTACTTCGCCAATTTATTCTTCGGGAATGTAAATATTTTACGTTAAGTCTTCAAATTTAGGCGTTATGGTATCGTATCTAAAGATTTGTCAATGTTATTTATTGTCCGTCTTACACAACAATATGATGTAAAATTAAGTTATGTACAATTAATAAAGCTACATGTTTCAACCCCTTGGGTTCATCTTCAGGCTTATAAAATATGAATCATACAAGGTACGTCAGTTGTTGCTACCTACCGTAGGTAGCAACAACGTATGTACATACGTAATAACTTAACTTTACATCATATTGTTGTGTAAGACGGACAATAAATAACATTGTTATATTAGCACAACGGGATGGAACACCGGCAATTTAGAGATTTGTCAGACTGTAGTGGTAAGGTGAGATTATTGTCTGAAAATAACTGAGTGACGTATGTCAAGGAGATGTGTGCTTTCCAGAGGGCACGCATGGAAAATTTAAGCCGTTTATCAATGAGCTGGACGCACGTGATGGTGATGGTTAATTTAAAAGTCTAATTGGGAAGATTAACCGTAAACACAATTAAAACTAAACAACCATAAATTTTGTATTCGTGGTTCCGTGCATCGTAATTCTAGGTTGAAGAAATCCAACGAGATGCAACAGTATGCGGATATTTATTTACTGCTAAATTACTCTACATGTTTCGGGCGTCCATCGCGCCCGTCATCAGGAGTACATAAACCTGCAGTTGCAGCCTCTGTTACAGATCATACTGTATGGCGAGCAAGCTTCTTTAAACGTGACCAAATAAGCCGTTATTTCTTCAACCTAAAACAACCATAATTTTACCGGGTGTTTTGTGTGAGTTTCACACAATGTCACGTGTTGCGGTGCGAATATAAGCTGAGGGTGTCTGAGAACAGGGTGTTGGAAAATATATTGGGACGTAAAAAGAGGAATTAACAAGATGATGGAGAATATTGCATTTTAGGAGCTTCATGATTCGTTCTTTAAAAGATATGTTATTAGGACAAACGGAGCCGGGATAGCTCAGTCAGTATAGTGACTCACTAGAGGCTAGACGGTCCGGGGATCGAATACCGGTGGGAGCGAGATTTTCCGCACCTGTCGAGACCCGCTCTGAGGTACCAACCAGCCTCCTATACAATGGGTACTGGGTCTTACCCGGCGGTAAAGCGGCCGAGGCATGACGTTGACCATCCACCCCATCTAGCGCCGAGGTTAAAGAAAGAGTAGAGGTATACCTCAACTCCCCCACTGGGCCTTCGTGGCCTGTTCTAAGGTGAGCTTTACTTACTTTACTTTACTATTAGGACAAAAAATTAAGATGATTGAGATGGACTGGGCGTATAGTACGATTGGTTATTATAAGAAATGCATATATAAAGTTATGTGAAACTTTTGGGGGGTTGAACCTTTTGCGATACGTGGGCAGTCATAAGAAGGTAAAACTCCTTGACCCTGAGTATGAAGGAATTATGATATTTGGAAATGCAGGGAATTACGGGCGCAGTGACACGGCGTCATGTGTCTGATGATCCGAATCATGAAAATTAAAATAATTCCTACATAAATGAGGTGAGACATCTGTGTATTGGATTCATCTGGCTCAGGATAAAGTCATGTCTGGCCGTAAAAGTCAGTAAAGTTTTCGAATATTTTTTAGACCGCTAGTTCCTGAATAAGGATCAACCTCTATGGTGTTAGTTTGTAGGTTAGACAGATAGTTGGGTCTAGTATGGTGCAGTGCGTAGGTAGAGGCAAAACAATTCCTGTACAGGAAAATTACAGACCATGAGGGCTACAAGAGGTTGAGGCTCTCAGATTTCTTGACAGTCGGCACATGAACGTGGTAAAGGTTGTCAAACCTAAGCACCGGCCGCCTTTACCCAACAGGAAATATCCTTGGTATTCATTTCTGTTAGAGGATGAGTCGACCCCAGGGCCATACTGCGGCCGGAAGAAGTAAGTCAATAAAAAATTACGACACCATTGGGAATCGAACCCGGTACTTTCCTGCTTGTAACGCAATACCGGAATGAACTGCGCCTTCTCCCATACAATGCATACTGTAGTTCCATAGGAATTGTAAGCTGGCAAGAACGTAGTTCAAATGATAAAACATCTTTATCTCGAAATCGTTTAGAACGGCGGTATCGAAACTGTGCTCCGCGGATCCCAAGGGATTCGCGACCGGTTCCCAGGGGATCCGTGGATACATTTCTATAATGGATACTTTGAAGTTTAGCTATTTTTAAATTAAAGGAATAACGTTTTGTTACAAATAATCGCGAAACTTCTTTAACCGGCGACGTGTTTGTTTCGTATGACCGTCAGAATATATAATTAAGGAACACCCTGTACCTACGAAGGGAGCAACAGTCATTTTAATTAAGGTTGAATTATGCAATGCGTTGTTACGTAAGCTACCGTGTATTCGTAGCGATCTAAAATCACTTCTGAGATAGAAATATTTAAATTTTGATATCTGTTATCCGGACACCCGGTATTTCCGTGGCCAAGGGTTGACATCCAAAAGGGGCCCGCGAACAAAAAATTTTGGGAAACTCTGGGTTACAACTGTTTCAACCATTACATCTGAGGTCATGTATGCCCCATACAAATAAGCATATTTGGTTTCTGAGGTTATCAGAGCTGTGCTGTCAAAGAATGCAGACTTCTGGGCTACGACGCCGTGTCCTTCGAAATATCGGTAAATCCTCGCCCAGCGACACGGCGCGATATCTCAGCAGCGTCGGACCATCAAGTACCTTTGGTTTCCTCTTTGTGATTTTGCGAACTTACGTCCTTTTCGTATTGACTGTCTCGGTATCAGCTGGAGGCTGTGGGACTGACTAATGGGTATCAGCAGATATAACGGAAGTCACCATTAGACTTGGAGAGAGGGGAAGTCGACCTAAATTGTAAATCTATTCGGAACAACAAGTGATGGCAATTGTTTGTTTACTGCCTCCTGCCTCACCCATCATAAGACTACAGTACAGATATGAAATCCATTAGAATAACCACTACTGGAGTCATCCTTAGGAGCCGGATTTGCAATAACAGCGTTTTCTCATTTTTGTCAGCAAAATTTGTAGATTGGTAAGGCGATATCTCAGTCTGTTACAGCGACTATGCTTCGGGCTCTTGGGCCGACGAATCGTGGTTCTTTTCCTGGTGCCCAGACCTTCTCTGGAGTTTCCACTTCGATAGGTACGGGGGAGGGGTTTCCGAGGCCAAAGTGGCCGGAGCGTGAAGTTGACTACTTCTCTACATATAGTGCCGAGGTTAAGAATTTATCATCGAACGTGTGCATTCTTGGCGCGTATGGGGACAGCTGTACTTTATTTTGTGCTGAAGTGCGATACATCCACATTGCGTATAAACGTAACAATGAGGCGCCTTCGCGTGAAATTGGTTGTTGTGGAAAAGCAGTAAGCATTAAACGCCATGGGGGACCGCGGTAGCACAGTGGTTAAGGTGCCGTGCTACAAATCGGAAGGTGGCTGGTTCGATTCCAGATGGTGTCATTGGAATTTTTTATTGACATAACATCCTTCCGATCGCACTATGGCCCTGGGGTCGATTCAGCCTCTAACAGAAATGAGTACCAGAAGCATTTCCTGGGGGTAATGGCGGCCGGTGCGTAAATCTGACAACCTTACCACCATCCTGTGCCGTTGTCATGTAATCTGGCAACCTTAACTTCCTGGAACCCTCTGGGCCACTCCAGGCCTGTAATGGGACTGCTTTACTTTTATTAAATATCATGAACTTGTGCCTGTAATTTAGCTTGGTTATCCGGCATGCAAATCGCGTGCCGTTTAAATAAGGTCAGCTGACTGGGTCTATCATATTTTTCGGCATTGTCGCGTGAAAGGTACGATATTTGGAAAGAAGTTATTGAATACAAAATGTGTGTTTGGATTTTCTGTACAACATTCGTCCGAAATGTGTCTGTCTCTTACAATAATTCAGAGCGAAATTATCATAAATGTGAAAAGATTTCCCTGTGAAGTTCCCTTAATCTTGTCGCGTTTTAATGAAACATGAATATTGTCGGCAGATTTTAGGAAAAAAAATCCTCATTTATTAAATTTCATGGAAATCCGTCCAGTTGCAGCCGACTTTACCCATGTGGACGTAGGGACAGACAGACAGACAAGACGAAGCTAATAGTAGCCTTTCGCAATTTAGCGGAAGCTTTAACAAAAATTCCGAGACTAAAATTAGATTAAAATTCACGGTGCCTGACGTGCTGATTTCAGCCCTCGAAGTTAGAATTGATTTACCGTTACGTGTTTGTCGTGTTGTTGTTGACGTGTGGATCCACGCCCGTGACATTTGTCTACGTGTTTCTCACGCTACGTACGTCCGTCCACTTGTATCCTAACTGGATCTGGAGTTCTGATGTCCTCTTCATATTTTGACGTGTCTGTTATCAACCCCCATTAAAAGAAAGGTAAGGTAGTCCCATTACAGGCCCGGAGTGACCCAGAGGGTTCCAGGAAGTTAAGGTTCCCATATTACATGACAACCGCACAGGATGGTGGTAAGGTTGTCAGCCTTATGCACCGGCTGCCTTTACCCCCAGTAAATGCTCCTGGTACTCATTTCTGTTAAGAGGCCGAGTCGACCCCAGGGCCATAGTGCGATCGGAAGGATTTTATGTCAATGAAAAATTCCAATGACACCAGCTGGGATCGAACCAGCGACCTTCCGATTTGTAGCACAGCACCTTAACCACTGTGC
>Ga0123354_10020760_pt1 | contig 10338 bp, 8 predicted proteins | sample TergutLab28metaG_2_FD_97872 | JGI IMG/M metagenome (GOLD analysis project Ga0123354, IMG submission 97872) | Labiotermes labralis P4 segment gut microbial communities from Petit-Saut dam, French Guiana - Lab288 P4 | ecosystem: Host-associated > Arthropoda: Insects > Digestive system > Gut ...
AATTGCAAATCTTTCAGTTTTGACATAATACATTGTTTAATTGCAAAATTGTAACTTTAATTTAAATATCAAGTACAAAATTAAACGGATTCCGTGCAATTTCCTAACACGGAAGAATTTTTTTAATGAACGTGAATTTTTGAGGCTTGACGTCCGATACTGTATAATAAAGCCAATCAGAAATCTTGGTCAATATACAACGGTGTATTATTCATTATGTCCCACAAAGACATATATCGGTATTTATAAATTAACATAATCAAATCTTTAATTTTTCTATTGTATGAAATAGTTGTTTTGATAATATCGGTTTGCGCTTTTGAAAAATCAAGAACATTTACTTGCTCTAACTTCATTTTCTTTTCTAACAGTTCTAATTTTCTATTTTGAATTTCCATCATTTTTTTTTCGTTTAGAATGTCTTGATGTAGAACAAGTATGTAATCTAACTCCTGCTCAATATCATTAACAAAATTTTTTTCTTTTTCTTTATTACTAAGTTGCTGTATTTTATGTTGAATGTCCATTTTTTCTCTTGTTAGTTTTTGATTTCCCCAATCCAATAATGGGATTGAAGCCGACAAGGTAATATTGAATTGCCGTTGCGGATTTATCAATAAATCAGGAAAATTATTTGAATATGAATTCATTCCTCCACCTAAACTTAAATTCCAAACAATTCCTGAAGAAGCTTTATTTTTTTGTAAATTTTTCTGAAAATTTAATTCATCATATTCGAATTGAATAGTTTGATTGTATTTTAAACATCGATTTAGTATTTGTTTTTTATCAAAAGAGAAAAATATATTTGTAAATATTTCATACGAATAATTTAAATCTAAGGTGAGATTTTCCGGAAGATTTAGTAAATATATAAAATTGTTTTCCAATTTCTTATACAATGTTTTATTTTGAGCATTATTTAATAATTGACGATATTGTATTTCTGAATCCAATAAATCTTCTTCCAATATTTTTCCTTCTTGGAATAATAGCCTGTTTCGATCTAAATAATCTTTAGATAAAATAGATAATTTTTCATTTAACTGGATATAAGCTTGTTGTATATATAATTCTAAATAGGCATCTACAATTTTTTGATTTAAACTTTCAAGTTCTTGATAATACTTAGTATCATAGAGAACATTTTGCTTTTCTATTAATTTTTTGTTCCATTTATATTCATTATAATTATTTAATTGTTGGGAATACGAAAAATTAAACATGTTCAAGCTAAAAGAATGTAATTTTTCCGGTGCAAAATTATATAAACCTCTAATTGCAGAAGATATATAAAATGAACCTCCTGTCAATGGAATTAATTGGGATACAGATAAATTCAAACCGTAATTGGATACATATCTATTTACAAACCGGTCACTCCCATCCGGCAACGTAACAGTTGTTATGCCATGAGAGATATCGGAATTGGATGTCATAAAAATTTTCGGTAATACTTGAGTCTTAAATGATTTATTTTCAAATGTATGAAGCAATGAATCATATCTAATGAATTCTTTTACATAACTTTCGTTGTGCGCGAGATAAAGGGCATCGTCAAGACTTAAATGTGTCGTTTGTGCAAGAAGAAGAACCGGAAATAATAATCCTATACTCAACAATTTAATTAATTTCATAATGATAAAAAGCGTTTATTATATTCAAGTTTATACCAATCAAATTTTATTTTTATTCTCAACCCATTTTCATATTTCAAAACAAATCCTTCTTTATTTTTTTCATTCATGAGAAATAATTCATCAATGGAAAATTTGAAGTTGATTTTATTCGGACACTTAAAACCTAATGCAGATAATTCTCGTAATGGAATATCTTGTTTTGTTTTATTGTTATAAGCGCCCAATAAAATTATATCGGTCGTTTGACCGTAATCAACCACATATCTTTTTTCAGGGTAAATAATTTCAAAATAGTAAGAAATATCCGTATTGAGTCGTTGAATTAAATGTGAATATTGATTGTATAGGATATGTGTAGCAGTATAGGCTTGATCTGAGATAAAGGACGCGCGTGTAGTGATAAACGGTAAATTATTTGTCCAATATAAAATACCTAAAGCGCCATCCAATTTTTCATATATTTCAAATTTACAGTCCGGATTTGGAAAAAATTCTTGATACAATTGATGATATTCAAAAAATTTCTTCATTGGTGTAGCGATTATTCTATAGTTTCCATCAAGCACTAAACCTCTACACCTTAAAGTCGTTTCATTCCAATATTCTAATTTTTTACATTTTTCGGTATAATTGTAAATATAAAGATCTGTTAAAGGATGTTTTTCTTTTTTTATAAAATCATTTAACAGCAACCACTCCATTTCTTCTTCCAACACATAAAGATAATTCAGAGCGCTTAGTACCACTAATTGTTGTATAAATAAATATCTCCGCGCAACTTCAATTGATATAAAAGAAGCCCATTCAATTTCTTTTAAATCTTTTGGCTGTAAAACAGATATTTCGGATATGCGTGCTATGTAATAGATTATTTGCTTGTAAATTTTTGTCCCATCATAATATTGAATAATGTGCGGGCTATCAAATTCTATATCTTCCCTTCGTACAAGTAATCCTGTTTCTTCATAAGTTTCACGTATAGCTGCATCTACAATAGGCTCCTGCTTATGAATAAGTCCTTTAGGTATAGATAAATATCTATTAGATGACGAACCTTTTTGTTTAACTAACAAAATTTTTTCATCACATATTACAGCAAGTCCGGTCGATTTTATCATTTAAAAAACCTTTTTTCCCAATTCCAAATAGTTGATTCGTATATATGTGGCTGGTTTAGACGTTCTTCGAGATTAAATATATTATTTGTTTTTGTATTCGGGTACTTTAACAAACGATTCTTTTCCGTTTCAAGCCAATAATCAAAACCCATTGAAAAATATATATCCATTACATTGTTTTTGATACTTTTCAAATTAATATCTCCGGCAAGTAATGCATTTCTCACATCCATAGTAGAAAAAATATTTTGAGAAATGATATCCCTTTTTAATATCGAACTTAATTTAAGTCGATTTTGATAGTAATTTTTGGACTGAAATATGAAAGAACTCAATATTCGATGCGCTTGTAAATACCATGGAAATTTGACTTTAATCAGAGATCCGTTTTCATATTGAATCACAAAACCTTCTTTATTTGGAATATCTAATGCCGTTAGTTCGTCAAAATTACTAATATGCCCATATTCCGAAGTATAATCGTGTGCCATGGGAAAACCAATATCTTCCAGAGGGAGTAATTGTCCGTTTTTTTTATCAATTATACCTATTAGAAATAGGTCTGATAAGTTACCATAATCAACTAAAACTTTAATTTCCGGATATACTGCTTCAAAAACATAGGTGTAATTCCTGTTAAATTTAGAAAATGTGTGTCCGTATTTTTTATATAAAATTTCCGTTGCTATTTTTGCTTTAGGATTCGTAAAGGAACGTTGAGTAGCTAAGTAAGGTTTATCTTCCAACCAATATAACATAACCATTGTTCCGTCAATCTTTTCAAGAATCCTGAAAGGACAATCCGGTATTCTGAATATTTTATTATCATTCATCAATACATCTTTAGCCGATAAATATTGTTTAAACATCCAGAATTTAATAAATGGAAGTTCAATTACTTTGCCTGTCGAATCTACAATAAGTCCTCTACAATAGACATTAACATCGTCCCATGTTATTTTAGCATCGTTAAAAATACTGCAATATCCATATAAAAACAAATCTGCCGATGGATGTTTTTCACAACAAATATCTGTTTCGACAACATATTGATTCAACTGTTTAATATCAAATTTTTTCATCGGTCAATTTTTTTATCACAAATGGAACAAAAGCTTTATAATAATTTTCCAAAAAGAAATAATGAAATGATTTTTTTATAAACTGTGAAAAAAATATATCTTTATCTCTTGCCGGAATAAGATGGCAGAAATCCGATAATTGAGAGAGAAAACCAAAATATTCTATTTCAATATCGGTATCAAAGTTTAGCAAAGTCGAATAATTATTTTCAAGGTCAAAACGCAAGCGATTAAATATGGTGGAATACTCTTTGTGCAGTTTGTTTTCAACAGCAGCAATCGAAACAGTATCTAAAATACTTAAACTTATTGTAGAAATGCTATCAATAAATAACTGAGTTAATATTGTTTTGTTTTTTTCCAAGAATATAGATTTGTTAGAATAAAAATATCGTCCGGCAAGGATATAATAATAAATGAATAGTGTTATTGCCCTGTTTTCGGTAATTGGATTTGATGAATTAATTGTAATTAATTCGGAAGAGAGCATTTGAAAAACAGTCTGTTCTCGTCTATATATATCTAAACCTGATTTAGTTTGAGGTTCTTTCCAAATTTTTATTTTTCCTAATTTTAATTCGCTTATTCTATGAAATAAAGATTGTTTTAAATGAACAATAGCATCCTCGCTAATAGATTTATCTTTAAAATTATAAGAAATAAGAACTCCTGTTTTTTGATTCATTATGCGTTTTTGAACTGTAAAATATGAATAAAAAAGGAATTGTCTTAATTCTACACTTATTTTCAGAAAAACAGACTGAATAAAATCAGAATACGTATATATTCCTTCTATAAAAATATCAACTTCGTTACTTGAATCAACAAAACTTTTGGAATGTTCAAACAATATTTTTTCAATTTCTGAATACTCATAGTGCATACAATTAATATTTGTAAATAAAATGGATTCCGCAAAAGAGATTATAGGGCGTAATATATGATTTTCATCTTTTAGAACAAGACATTTGGACAAAAGAATATAAAAACAGATTTCTTGCTGTAAAACTAAAGAATAGAAATAATTAATTGAAAGAGTTACCAATTTGTAATGAGTTAAATAATCATTGATTTCTATTGGTTCAGAACCCCTATTAATTGCAAGAATCCACTGCTTCTCAGAGGTCTTGTCATTCACAAGGAATACAACTTCCTGTTCCTTTATAATAGAAGATAAATCTTGTATAATTGAGTGAATATTATTTTTATTTATTTTTTCCATTCGGTATATTATTTTCAATTTTCTTATCATGCGTTAGTAATTTTTTTATATGGTAGAAAATTACTTCTATCAACCGTCGATTTTCCGTTATAATTTCTGCTTTGCCAGACATGGTTTCGGCAAATGCCAACTCGGTATTATTTGTACTGATCAAGTCTTTAGGAAGATCAATGTTGACTAAGTAGTTATTTTCAATTGTATTTTTGGTGATGAAAGAAACTACGCCCTCGATAATTCCGTATTCTTGAAAAGGATAGAGGTCTAATTTAATATTAACCGATTGTCCGGATTTTACCTCTCCGGCGCCTTCCGGTGGAAGTATTGCTATTCCGTGATAATTGTTTTTCTCAAAAACAATACCGAACAACGATTGTCCTTCAGTCGCAAAATCGCCGTTGGAGATTAAATCCATTAATTCTACTGTTCCTTCCTGTTCGGGAGAAAGAAAAATATAATCGTTTTCCCATTGTTTAATGGATGTACGCAAATTTTGTAAAGTTGTAAAAACATTATAAGTCGCCTCTTTAAGACTTCGGTCGTACTCTATTTCTACTTTTTGCTTTTCTAATTCCGTATTTATGATGTTTTGCTTAATATTGTAGATATCAATAGTTGAAGATGTGATCTTGTTGTCGGATTCCATCTGAGACATTAGCGTTCTGTTGTACTCATCTTTCAAAATAACATTTTGGGAAAATAGAATAGAGTCGGTAGCCGCACGTCCATGTATAATCTCATTTTCATTCTTATAGTTCTGAAAGATTTGTTGTTTTTGCAATAACATTGTGGAATCGTTTAATTTTAGCTGTTAATAATTTGATTTCAAACTCATATCGACTATCTTTTTGCAAAAAGGAGTATTCTTGCAAACTGGTTATAAACCGGAAATAAGAATTTTCGATTACGCCTAAAGATAAATCGGTAAAAAGAAGACTGTCTATAGTATTTTCTACTTTCGATAAATCAAAACGAGAAATAATCTCTTTCAAAAATAAAACATCCGTATGATTTGCCGGATTATCGATCATTGCAATATATTCTCCTTTTTTACAGCTACTTGGAAAAGGATTTATTAAAAATTGCAGTCTGCCGGATGTTTGCGCTTTCAAAATAACAGGTGGATTTTTAGACGTAATTTTAACAAGCGCTTCTGTTTTTCCCGGCATTTGAATGAAAAATCCTAACAGTAACAGCAGTATTACAAATACGGCTAATCCAATTGTAATAAGCGCGTTGTATTTATTCGGCACTTTTTGCAATATCTCTTTAAATTCTTCCGTATATGTCAATTTCGAATTGTCCATAATTATTGATGAATTTGTAATTCAAACAATTTATAATAAGCGCCTTTTTTAGACATTAATCCGGTGTGGTTGCCAATTTCTACCACCTGTCCATTGACTAAAACAATAATTTGATCGGCTTCTCTAACCGATGATAAGCGATGAGCAGCTATGACAACAGTTTGATTCGCAAATGTCGTTTTGATGGAATCCAATATTTCTTGCTCATTATTGGAATCTAAAGTACTGGTAAGTTCATCTATAAAAATATATTGCGGTCGATTATAAATAGCGCGGGCAAATAAAATACGTTGTTGTTGCCCTGCGCTTAAACCTCGTCCATTCTCACCCAACATTGTATTATAACTCATTGGTAGTTTTTCAATCTCTTCCTGAATATTGGCAGTTTTTACTGTTTCTAAAAATTGTTCCTTATCAAACGGACGACCGAATATTATGTTGTTCAAAATAGTATCTTTAAAAATTGTACTTTCCTGCGTAATGATTCCGCACTGCACCCGCCAATCATCTATAGAGATAGAGGAAAAATTCATATCTCCCATGAATATTTCTCCGACAGTGGGAGTATATAACCTCATTAACAATTTAATCAATGTTGATTTTCCCGATCCGCTGGCACCGACTATGGCAGTTATTTTCCCATTCGGTATTCTAAACAGTAATCCTTTTAATACATAATCGTCATTGATTGAATATTTGAAATAAACATTACTAAAAGTGATATTTGACTTAAAATCAATTAACTCCGGTGAAACAGCTTCAAGGTTCTGCTCCGTTTTCGCTTTTCTGATTTCCGATATGCGAATAAAACTGATATATGATAATTGAGCCGTAGTAATAAACTGAATAATATTGCTCATGGGGACATTCAATTGACCAATGATATATTGAACTGAAATCAACATACCGAAAGTCATATCCCCTTTGATGACCGATGATGCGGCAACGTAAATCAGCAACAAGTCTTTTACGGTATTGATAAAGTTACCGCCCAAAGTTTCCAATTGATCGACATGCAATAATTTAATTCTTGTTTTATACAAGCCTACTTGTACTTTTTCCCATTGCCACCGTTTCTGTTTACCGTAATTATAACTTTTTATGTCGATAATTTTGGATAATAATTCCATCCAATGACTTTGATTTTGTGAAAGGAATGAAAAATATTTTATGTCCATTTTCCGGCGTACTGATAAAAAGAAGAGCGTCCATACAACATATACCAGACATAGCGATATATACAACCAAAACAGGAGAGAATTGTAGATATATAATATGATTCCAAATACGGTAATATATAGTAATCCTAAAATAGTATTAAAAGAGGTGTATAAAATCAAGGATTCAATCCGGTCATAATCGTAAGAACGTTGTAATAAATCGCCCATTAAACGGTTTTCAAAAAAGGATAACGGTAATTTGAATAACTGATTCAAATAATCGGAAATCATGCTGACTTTAATACGTGTCGAAAAATGCGTGTTGATTGATTGTTGTACCCAAGTCCCTAACCCTGAACTGATATTCAAAACAACTGCCGCAACAATCATCAGCAAGATAAAATTAGTGTCTTTTACGCCAATTCCCACATCAATAATTGTTTGTGTAATAATTGGAAATAAGGCGCTTATAAAAGTAATAACAACAATAACCAACATTACTTGCAAAACATTTTTCTTATAAGGTTTTATAAATGTCCAAATATATTGCAACGCTTCCAAATAACTTGATTTAGGTGTGGAAGACGGCGTATTTTTCAAATCGCCCGACGGTTCGATGGCAATACAAATTCCTTTATTCCATGCGTTTTTTTCTTGAATATGCCCTAACCATCCTTTAACAAATTCACTTTTTTTGTATTTTATCAATCCTGTTTCCGGATCGGAAACATAAACGTATTTGGGTGTGATTTTGTAAACAACAACAAAATGACGCCCTTGCCAATGAATGATGCAAGGCAGTGGCACATCGTTCAATAATTTTTTGTAAGAAGTTCTAAGCGCAAGACTCTTGAAATTCAATTTTTCTAAAGCTGTAATCAAATCATAAACCGAAATGCCTTCTTTTCTTACTCCGGTAATTTCCTGTAAATATTCAAAATCATAATGTACTCCGTAATATTTACATATAATTTGAAGACAAGCGGGACCGCAATCTTTCGTATCAATTTGAATAACAGACGGGAATTTATCAAACAGGCTCATAATCCTTTATTTAGATTTCTGTAGTAATATATGATGCTGAAGCCTTCCTGAATATTCAAATACATGGAAGCAAAAAGGTGGTTGATTACAGAGCAATACAATGTGAAAATAGGGTTGTCAGAATCATAAAAACACGAAAATTCCATATCATCGGGCTTAATTACCAATAATATTTGCGATAATTTTGACGAAAATTGGAAATATTCATTATCTTCCTCAATGTTAACACTTTTCATTAGTTTTGTAACCGGAGCTAACGATTTCTTTTGTTTCGCAAATAATTCTTTGTTATATTTTAAAACACTGTGTTTAACCGATTCCAATAATGAGACAGGATAAATACCGTTGATGTCGGTAACTTCACATAAATTACATTCAATATAGAAATTCAAAAAAGCGATCCTTTCTTTCACATTTTTAAAAAGCTGATGACACAGATAAATGATTAGCTCAAAAGCCAAATTGAATAATTCGGTTTTATCCGGTTTAATCCGGATATTTTTCCATATCAGACGCGAAAGTTCAGAAAAGAAAGGAATTAATTGGTTGTGAATTAGCTTGCCGCCCCACAATAAACCTTCATGAAAAGAAGTTTGATAAGGATACGACATTCGTATATCCCGGCGTATGAATTTATCAATAACAGTTTTAAAGTAACAATCAATGGTTTCCTTAAGCATTGCAGTTTTATCCGGATTACCGGTTAAAATATAAAAATAAACGCCACGTTCCATAAATTGGTTATTTCCTGTATAAAACGAATGCCATAAAACTTCCGGCGGCAATAAAGCTGTAATCTCACTGACGGTTTGCCGGATTGTATCCTGAAAAATCGTATGTTCCGGAAATTGTATCATTAGATAATGTTCATCAGGTATAGCGAAAACATATCCTGAGCTGTATTTTTGCAATCGTCCACCACATGAGCACAGAATATTTTCAACGGCAGCAATAAAAGTCGAGATATCATTCGTTTGTATGAAATGAACAAAACCATCGAATAAATCTTTGTTTCGAGGATGAATCATTAATTTTCGAGCTAAATGTTTCCCTTGCTGATCCGGTTCGCAGGTTGCCAACAGAGCTGTTTGTTTGAGTAAATCCATGGCAATGAAAACGTTTTCTTCCGGCGTATTGCTATCGTTAATATCATTTAGCAATTCGGTTATTCCGTGCCGAAAAGAAAGCACAGCTCTTTCATCCGGATTTTTATGCGGAATCCGCTTGTAGAAATCCTGTAATTGACTCAATTGCAGGTTCGATAACTCTCTTAATATAATTCCTTTCTCAATCATAGAACGATATACGCTGTTTCCTTTCAAATAGTCGGAAAATAATAATACCGAAGCTTTGTAATACGGCAATATGATGAATTGATAACAAATATTTCCTTCAATAAACGTTTCTATAACAGTTCGATTCAATTTTTTGGAAAGCGCAAGTATATCTACATCCGAATTTTTGTGGTATTTATTTTCGGTTGTGCTACCAGTAAGCATAACTTCATCTAAATTAAGAAGCAAATGCTCATTCATATCATTTATAACTGATATCAATTCATGCTTTTTCAAAATTACTATCCCTGCTTTAGTCGCCAACAGTTTTACATTCCATCAATTTTTCCTTGCTTATCGGGAAATAATATGAAGCACACCCCGCATCATATTTTGTCCGGTCTTTGAATCTAAAATTCTTCTGAAGATACCGAAGCAGAGTATATACCTCCTCAGACGTCATAATATCTTCCTGTTGCGTTTTGAAAAAAATT
>Ga0123354_10020761_pt1 | contig 10338 bp, 4 predicted proteins | sample TergutLab28metaG_2_FD_97872 | JGI IMG/M metagenome (GOLD analysis project Ga0123354, IMG submission 97872) | Labiotermes labralis P4 segment gut microbial communities from Petit-Saut dam, French Guiana - Lab288 P4 | ecosystem: Host-associated > Arthropoda: Insects > Digestive system > Gut ...
AAATTGTGACCGAATATTTTTAATCAGTGGTAGTGTGAACAATGATCCTCAGTCAATTTTAAAAATTGTCAAACATATCATAATACACTATGTGTATATAAGGCAATCAAGAATGGGCTCAATTGTGTTGTATGATTTACATTATGATATATTTTACGATATAATTATTCTATACCTATATAACACTAACATTAGGACAAACTCTATATCCTATAAGTTGATTTACCTTGTGTGGATCAACAGAATGCATAATAAATGATGATGATGATGATGATAATGTCCTGAATTCCGTCTCGTCCTAATAACCCAGCAGAGGAAGGTGATGCAGAATCCTTATTCCTGTATATGTCTGCTGATACATCAGCCAATTTTCTACTGTCTACAGCTAGACATTCATAAATCATTGGCCAAGGAGAGGGGATATGGGGATTTACATCTTCAATGCCCTGCTTGGATATCAGAGTCTATGGGGTGACTTGGAATAAAGTTATGAGATGCCTTATTTTGACAGTTTTCTAAAATACAGTGTTTAATATCACTGGCTACTTGTATCTTGTGGTAAAGATATAGAACAGCTTTATATCATTATGTATCTAATGAATTCATTTTTTAACATACATAGGTCCGTGCATCGCTAATATATTCTCAGAGTACTACCAACAAGATGCAACGTTTCTCAGTTTATTTATTTCTGTAAGACACTCTACATGTTTCAGACAGTTTTTCCGTCCATCACCAAGAGCACAAAACTGCACCTACAGCGTCACGCATTTGTCAGACCATTACTGCTACCTGCTGCTAGCCTATTTATTTATTTCTGTAAGACACTCTACATGTTTCAGACGGTTTTTCTGCCCATCATCAGGAGCACAAAACTGCACATAGAGTGTCAGGTGTTTGTCAAACTGTTACTGCTACCTGCTGCTAGCCTATTTATTTATTTCTATAAGACGCTCTACATGTTTCAGATGGTTTTTCCGTCCATCATCAGGAGCACAAAACTGCACCACAGCATCTAGTATTAGTCAGACCAATACTGCTGCCTGACAGTCTGATAAATGCCTGACACTGTATGTGCAGTTTCGTGCTCTTGGTGATGGACAGAAAAACCATCTGAAACATGTATAGCATCTTACAGAAATAAATAAATTTGAGAAACGTTGCATCTTGTTGGTTGTAAACTGACAGTACCTAAAGAAAACCAAAATGATCTTATCATTCTGCCAGGAAATGGGTTTTGAAATTTGTCCACTGGACTGAGAGTGTACAAATCACATTACAAAACAGCAAAGTGTGATACACCATTTTAACGCTTCAAACACTACGCGTTTTAAACGCTAATTAAACCTCATACTCGGAGTCAGAACTTCGAACATCGCGACGCAAATATTCGTAAGAGTAATTCCACAGTAATTTTTGTTAGTTCAAGATATTTTCTGTTTTCTTTTTTTTTTTTCTCTCTCTCTCTCTCTCCTCATAACAGAATCTGTGTTAATTATCAAATTTTTTTCACCCACACCACTTATAAGCACATGAAAGGAAATCACATAAACTGCACTTTAAGGGGTACTTAGTCAGCTTAGCCCACGAGACACGGAACAAACACATCATTACATAAAACTGCCTTCCAAACACATATTGCATTACACACTATTTGACAAAACAGTAGAAGGTTGTTTATCTGGCACTTTGTTTATAAGTAGTTCACTCTAACAGAATATTATCTGCAGAATCTAACGTGATTTACACCATTACATGCGACACTGTCGATCTCCCACACGAAGAAATTAATGATGTGTACCAACTCCTAGAATATCTAGATTACAGTAACACTGTGCTTTATGTTTTATTGTTTGTAACACTTTTTAGATAATGTGCTTATTATTTTTTTACCTGATTTTACGATTCTAACGCTGTGTAAACAAGACCTCAAACTAACTACCAGTCTACACCACATAAAATCCCAAAAGAATGACATCATATTATTTTTTTTATTTCATTTTTGCATCGCAGCTCACTTTAAAATTCCTTTTCCTCAGTCACCTTTATATCTATCAGCAACAGAAATCTACTGGCACATCCTACTTCAAAATCATGCCAGATAAATGAACTTATACTGTACGTTAAATTGTTGCCAGTACCTTAGGCCACACAGTGATGCGTTACTGATGACAGTGAATAAGAAATTGGAAAGGATATGAAACAAAGTGTTCATGACCTAATTTAAAGTACTGGGGTGCTGATAAGTCCTTAGCCCGACCAGGAAGGAAACAAGCTCAGGAGCATGTCAGGGACGCGCGCGATTTCAACAATACCGAGACGTGAGCTGTCATAAAGTTGTTTTTCCTGCAAGGCAAGGTGACGTAGGAAATTCATGCCATTGTGACAGAAACATTAGCTTGTTTCCTTCCTGGTCGGGCTAAGGACTTATCAGTATTATGCTAACATCTGACCTGAGGGAATGTGAAAAGCCACAAAACCTCAGTCAGGATAGTCAGCGTTGAAGCCAAGACTCCCAAGATAAAGTCGCTACCTTTGATTACTGACAGGCATATTCCATCTGGGCAAACTTGAGTACCGAGAAGAAGAAAGAAGTATGATGTAAGACAAGTTAAAAATTTTTACTGGTGATATCTCGACATGATAGTGAGTGCGGTTGTTCCCATTACAAGTGGCCGTGGAACAAAGTGGTCAACCTAATTTAAGATATTATGTTGTCATCTGCCCTGAGGGACTGTGGAAAACCACAGAAACCAATCAGAAAAGTCAGCATCGAAGCCAAGACTCCAAATTAAATGCCAGAACCTTTGGTTACTGACAGACTTACTCTGTCCGGGCAAACTTGAATACTGAACAGAAGAAAGATGTTGGATACAAGAGAAGTTAAAAATTTTACTTGTGGACATTATAGTGAGTACAGTTCTTCCCGTTAGAAGTGGCCGCGGAACAAAGCGGTCAACCTAATTTAAAGTATTATGCTGTCATCTGCCCTGAGGGACTGTGGAAAACCACAGAACCCGTCAGGATAGTCGGTGTTGTTGCAAAGACTCCAAATTAAAAGTTGCAACTTTTGATTACTGACAGACGTATTCCATCTGGGCAAAACTGAGCACCGAGCAGAAGAGAGAATTTGGACATAAGAGAAGTTAAAAATGTTACTAGTGATATCTGTACATTACAGTGAGTACAGTTGTTCCCATTAACCTTTTGACGCCTAATGTCAACTATAGTGGTCATACCGCACCGCTAACCTCTAAAGTTGCATTTTATATATTTATTCAACAAATATAGGCACTGAATATTTTAAACATAGTATATACTCTCCGTTTTTTCCTCTTCAAAATGCAGTTTATTTCATAATCCTAACATATTTGGTTCCTATATTATTCACACTTTATACACAGGATGTGCTAAAATTAAAAAAAATAATTCCGGCGCCAAAAGGTTAAGGTGGCGGTGTGTCACCTCTCCCCTACTTCATGCAAACAAAGCAAAAGCAGTGGACACAGATAGTGGCTGGAAGGCAGGCATGCAGGACTCACCCTGGGGTATTGTAAGCTGTGCAAGAACACTTCAGATTAGAAGGTAAAAACCCCGACCTGATGTCGATGAGTCCGACTCCATCTGTAATGATGGTATTATTCTGACACAGGTAGTACGGAACACACTGGCAAACCAGTGGATCCTGTTCTGGTTCCTTGTTCCGGTTTTTCTCTTGTGATGTCGACTCAGCATTGTTGGAAGTTTCTGCTGTCTGTGGTCGAGCAAACACTTCATCAATGAGGGTGTCTAGGTCTGCCTGAGGTCTTGCGTTAGCAAGTTGCATTAGGAGCGATGCAGTTATGGCCATGAGCACATATTTAACCACTGGTTCCATTTTAGCACACTGAAAAAATATAATAATTGCATTACATTATGAATTTAACCTATGAAGGAAGCAATAGAATGTATATATATATAATTGCACAGCTTAACACCATTTTTATTGAGTAATTACAATTAATGGATAATTAAATCATTTTAACAGCAACATGTTTCAGCTTCTCTTTTAGGGCCATCTTCAGGCTGAAACCTAAAACAGTGTTATATACAATTAGCAAAAGGGGACTGCAGTAGCACAATGGTTAAGGTGCTGTGCTATAAATCAGAAGGTTGCTGGTTCGATTCCAGATGGTGTCATTGGAATTTTTCATCGATATAATCCTTCCGATCGCACTGTGGCCATGGGGTCGACTCAAACTCTAACAGAAATGAGTACCAGGAGGGTAAAAAGCGGCTGGTACGTAAGGCTGACAAACTTACCACCATTCTGGGCCATTGTCACGTAATCTGGGCACCTTAACTTCCTGGAACACTCTGGGCACCTCGGGCCTGTAATGGGACTGATTTACCTTTGCAATTTGCAGTGCTTTATAGAGTACGAGATCTCGTATTACATTTTATTAATATGTATTATGAATAAATGTAATTTCAAATGTAAAATTACATGGATAATAAGGTTATAAATAATCGAATTTAAAATGTTGGGAGAAGAATAGAGTAATGTTTTTTTAAGAATTGTAAGTAGTGATAATGATAAAGAATTATTTTATCCAGATGTATGGATGAAACATTGTGAGGTTTTCTCTTCGTTGGTGTTGTATTAGACTGAGCATATTACATATATGAAAAGGTAAGGCAGTCCCGTTACAGGCCTGGAGTAGCCCAGAGGGTTCCAGGAAGTTAAGGTTCCCAGATTTCATGACAACGGCACAGGATGGTGGTAAGGTTGTCAGCCTTACGCACCAGCCGCCTTTACCCCCAGGAAATGCTCCCCAGGGCCATGGTGCAATCAGAAGGATTTTATGCCAACGAAAAATCCAGTGACACCAGCCGGCAATTATATATATATATATTCCACTGATTGTTGACCACAACAGGGATGTCTTATCTGAAAATTAGGAAGGAAGCGGTAGCAATTTTAGACGACTCAAGACAGGGCATGGCTGCCTAGCAGCACATATAAGAAAGAGTGGCATATATGAATCTAGTGAGTGCACAATCTGCCAAATGCCAAACTCCACCACGGAAGAGGAACATCTGCTACATTGCCCTAAACTTGATACCGACCAACATGTGCTCAGGAACACCATCACACTCTACTGGGATGCCAGAGCAATGCTGAGATAACTTCTCCACCAACTGCCATAGGAACAAAAACAACAACAACAACGTTATGAATTATCAGAAGTCGATGGACATCATCCAGAAACTGTAATTTGGAACTTCAGAGATGAGAACGATTCCGCAGAATCACTCATTACTTAGAGGTGTGATTTCATATGGAAAGAGATTCTGAACAAAATCACCATCCACACCACTATGACTGCCCCAAGCACATAACATACACAAGACTTTCATTTTATGATCCTGTGCGAAGCTGGCATAAGTGCAAAAACAGTCTTGAGGCCTGCCTACTTTTCGAGCATGTTCATACTTACTTATTTACTTACTCCATGCAGCACAGTCCTTCTTGAGAAGCTAACTGACTTTCAGCTAGTCAAGAAATTTGCCGCATTTTATGGAACCTGAAGGTTCGTTGCCACATTCACAAGAGCCCACCACCTGTCCCTATCCTGAGCCAGCTCGATCCAGTCCGTCACCCACATCCACTTCCTGTAGATCCATCTTAATATTATCCTCCCATCTATGCCTGGGTCTCCCAAGTGGTCTCTTTCCCTCAGGTTTCCCCACCAAAACCCTGTATGTGCATGTTCATAGCTTCTAATTTGAGAACGCCATATATATATATATATATATATATGTGTGTGTGTGTGTGTGTTTTTATGGTATGTAAGGAAGAGGAAATGAAATTATTAAACTGATGGGTACAAAATGTAGAAAGAAACATATCTTTCCTCCGATTCAAACACATTACTACTTGGATTTAAAAAAAAGAACTGGGACCTTTCACTTAGTTTTGTTTTTTCTGGAAACCCAAACTGACCCTCCAATAATATGCATCAAACAATGGCAACAGCACCTGAGGAATACTGATTCACTCAACCATAACACAAGTACGGCATATCCGAAGCTACTCTGGTTAGCCAAACAAATACTGAAATGGGCTACAAACGTCTCCTTCCAAATCCTCACCTTTCATATCTCTTCCACATGATTCCATGACAATAAATACTGTGTAACTTTTGCAGCTGAACCAGCGTCGAGAACAACATAAAACCATTGTACTTCACCACATCATATAGAAGGTTAAGTTGTCGAATTTAATTAAGCACCAAAAACATAACGGTTTATATAGAATGGAGGTACAGCTCCACTTAGTACTAAACCTCGAAACTAATGGAGATATGTCATGAATTTACGACGCAACCGCCTTATTTCTACCCGTAATAACTCTCGTGTATCGAACCAAGGTCGTTCAGCATATACCAGTCACTATACTTAATAAACTATCCCAGCCGTCATTCCGTCTTATTTGACACTAAACACATTCTGTAAATGACACAGAAAACCAAGCACCCAGTAAAGTTTTACAGACAAACTAGCACCATACTATGAAATATTTGTTAACTACAATTGGGTTGACACCCGGTGGCAGGAGTACAGTACACACACACACACACAATACATAGAACAACACAATTAACAACAAGAACGACACAATTAACAATAGAACAGCATAATTAACAACAAGAACAACTTGCCTGTCTTCATCTCGCGTTCATGTGAACAGTACGAATCCACGAAGCTAATTGGTAATAGCCTACTGGATGCTACTTGCTGTTGCTACCTATACACTGATTTTCAAGGTCTGCCCATCAGCTCACATTAAAATAAACATTTGAGATCTACTGCAGGTTGCCGCAACCATCGTACTTATGAACACAAAATAGTCATTAGAACCATTACGTAATACTGGAGGGGGGAGAGATTATAGATAGGTTATGGCTGCCATCCATTATCCGTGGGATGATTTGTACTTCATGTTGTGCGGCGTAATCAGAAAAGGATAAGATGAGAAGGCGGCAGCCATTACTAGGAGCAGGCCAACTGATGTGTTTAAATGCAGCTTCTTCGAATGTAAACTGATATTTTAGAACACGCCCCCCCACCTCCGGAAACTAAACCACAGACACAGAACGGCAATTTGATTCAAGCACGTTGTTAACTAGTGTGGGATTATTCTGGTACCGTCAGTGCGCCCCTTTGTTGTCAGAGTGTGGGGGATTCGATTTGAAAAAAGCGTTCGAGACACCACGTTCGTGATCAACTCGAACGGGTAAGGTCGCCATCAATATAGCATTGCATTTTCAATTCAAACGTCCATATGGTTCCCTAAATTGTGAAGTACCGACTATGAAAAATCTGTAAAACAGCCCCAAAAGCATTTGTTTGTTGTGAATAAAGTACCAAAATTTTTTAAAACATAAAATAGTACAATGATAGGATAGCTCAGTCGGTATAGCGACTCACTACGGGTTGGACGGTCCGGGGATCGAATCCCGGTTGGGGCGAGATTTTCTGCACCCGTCCAGACCGGCCCTAGGGCCCAATACAATAGGTACCGGGTCTTTCCCGGGGGTAATTCGACCGGGGTGTGGCGTCGACCACCCACCACATCTAGCGCCGAGGTTAAAGAAAGAGCAGAGCTATACCTCTACTCCTCCTCTGGGCCTTCGTTGCCTGTTCTAGAGTGAACTTTACCTTTACCTTTACGCACAATGACGTACGAAGACTGACGTTAGATGACGCATAGAAGGAGTAACACCACGTAATGAAAAACAGCTGAGAGCGGTCGCGGAAGTAACAGGAGAGCGGGAGAAGCCACCTGGCCATGACATCTACATTCCTCTGAACCAGTCTCACGACAGGGGAAATCCCGAACATCGAGATTCTTCTGCCCACGTTGCTAATCTGAACCTGCGTCTGTAGTGTCTTTATGCGAATGTTCAGTTGAGAGAGATATTATGACGCACAACAGACATAACTTCACCCCATGAAAACCAGCGTCTCATACGACATTCGATGTGGTAGACTCCAGTTGAAATGTGATGGCACACGGTGACGCACGGGAAGAGAAGTGAAGGGGAACCTGGCGAATGCAGTGGGTAGCCAGTACTCTTCACACTACCTCGGAACATGGTGTATCCAGCATTACTACCGCTGATGCGCACACCTCGGCTGAACTGACGCCCCTGCCGATTTAAATGAACTAGTCCGTTTCGCCGAAAGACGAAATCTGGTTTCTGCGCGTGTGCCATCACATTTCAACTGGCCTCTACCTCCAGAATAAAGACAACCATTACAGCTTAAATGCTAGGTAAAGGGCATGTCATGTTACGGGAAAAGCCACACCCATATCTAACGTTTGGTAATTGGTTGGTGGATGGTGGTTACATGCCATTTACCGAGAACGTTTATCACCATACTCATCCACATGAATACAGTCCACGCCCACATACCCTCCTTCATTAAGAATCATTTTAATATTATCATCCCTTCTAATCCAAGTGTCCTTAGAAGTTCCTTCGCTTAAATTACAGGAGTTGCGCGAAATTCCAAAAGTTTTCCAACCGGGCTTCCGCAAAACCACGAGGCTTTCAGGGAGTGCAAGAAATGGATCCACAGAATAAATCCATTACAATATAAAAGCTATCCTACTGGACAGGCCCTTAGGGCTCCAGCAGGTTGAGGCTAATTTAAACATTATCATCGTTATAAAATTAATTTAAACATTTTTCATTATTAATTCGAATTAATTCATTCGTTTAGATGGTTGTGAATTTTTTGTTTAACGTCCCGTTGTGTTGGTATTTGACTCCGCTAAACCCAACCCTCTTATTATTAAAAACTTGTCACAATACCCCTAGCGACATGTTTCGACGGAATTAGACGTAACGTGGCCAGTTGCTGTTTGACAATATTAAAAAAGTTGTGTTTGACGGCTACAAACACACATTCAGAATACGTAATATTTATCGCTTTTACTGTGCAACAATGATTACACGAACGCGCCTCATTGTTACGTTGTACTACATTGCCTGTTTTTATTTCATAACGCAATGGTGTCACATTAAAATAATGCGGTCTAACGGTACATGCGTAAATGTAACTGTCATTTACGCCGACAAAAAAATTACAGCCTTTTCACGAAAATCCCGAGACGATTTTCACGAAAATATCTAAGTCGATTTCACGAAAATTCCTAACAGCCTGTTTTCACGAAAATATCTGAGCCGATTTTCACGAAAATTCCCAAGTCAATTTTCACGAAAATCCATAAGCCGATTTTCTCGAAAATCACAACCACCCAATAACACACGTGCCGCCGATCTTTCGTAGGGAATTTCACCCGCATCGGCAATGAAACGCGGAAAGTACGGGTAGACATCGCACGACACCTTTACGTAAAGTATGGCTGTCAACGAGACGATTTTTATGAAACTCAAGCTTGCTAGACCAATTTTCATGAAGAACCCTTATACCAAATTTCATACAAATCCGACTAACAGTTTAGTCGCTGATACGAGGTCACAAACGTATGGATGTGGCACTTTTTTTAACCTCGTAAGAAAGGCAAATGACTAATTCTAGCTTTTCACTTCCTTTAACCCTTTAGAGACAAAACGTATGTTTTATATAAGGGCACAGTCCGTAACGCGCAGTAAACACTCTCCACCTCGGTTAAACAAAACCAGTCTCTTAACGCGGTACGAGGTAAAGTCCCTGTTTGTTCTGCGGTCCCTACACATCACATAAGAGCAGCGTCAGTACCATGTAGAATTTGTGAATATCAGTTTTGGCAGTACATAAAATAATCGCTAGGCTTTAAAAGCTTAACGGACCGGGTAGCTCAGTCGGTATAGCGACTGGCTACGGGCTGGACGGTCTGGGGATCGAATCCCGGTGGCGGCGAGATTTTCCGCACCTGTCCAGACCGGCCCTGGGGCGCACCCAGCCTCCTCTACAATGGGTACCGGGTTTCCCCGGGGGTAAAGAGCGGTCGAGGCGTGACACTGACCACTCACTCCGTTCTAGTGCCGTGGTCATGGAAGAGTAGAGCTATAACTCTACTCCCCCTATGGGCCGTACGGCCTGTACAGAGCCCCAGTGCCTGTACAGCATAGCTATACCTCTACTCCCGTATGGGCCGTACGGCCTGTACAGAGCCTCAGTGCCTGTACAGTATAGCTATACCTCTACTCCACCTATGGGCCGTACGGCCTGTACAGTACCTCAGTGCCTGTACAGTAGAGCTATACCTCTACTCCCACTATGGGCCGTACGGCCTGTACAGAGCCTCAGTGCCTGTACAGTACAGCTATACCTCTACTCCCC
>Ga0123354_10020762_pt1 | contig 10338 bp, 8 predicted proteins | sample TergutLab28metaG_2_FD_97872 | JGI IMG/M metagenome (GOLD analysis project Ga0123354, IMG submission 97872) | Labiotermes labralis P4 segment gut microbial communities from Petit-Saut dam, French Guiana - Lab288 P4 | ecosystem: Host-associated > Arthropoda: Insects > Digestive system > Gut ...
AAAAAGCGTGGGGTTTTTGCCCACCCCAAAAACCCCTCCCTTAGCCATATTTCTCTTTCCCAACAGGTCCCCCCCCCCGCCCCTTTTTTTCCCCCCCCCCCCCCAACTCTCTCTCACTCACACACACACACACACACACACACACACAATCTCTTAAAAATTGACAGTACATGCTCTGATAGACTGCATACACTTCTGACACTGATTCACTCCAAAGTCATAAACACATACCTACAACTGAGGCTCTAAAATAATGTAATGACAGACTTTTCATGCAGAAAAAACCCAAAAAATGAGGAAGATTAAACAGTATTTATGTGTGATTTTGTGTGAGTATATGAAAATGGAACTAATATGTGGGAAAACCTTAATTTGGGATTTTACTGTACACATACTTTAATCAACTTAACATTTTAAATTGAAGAACTTGGCTTCATACTTTCTTGTGTCTTCATAAAATACAATACTAAACCATCACCGCTAATCCCATCATCAAAATACCAACACATAACCTTTCCTTTCATACATAATTATGTAAATATAATGTAAAATTTACATAAAACGTCATCAATTGTGGCAGATATACTGGAAGTATCTGAAACTACAGTGGGCAGGAGATGATAACCCAAAGGAAAAAAAAGTGGCAGCCCTCTCTATCACCTACCCTCACTTCTGATGTGCCTGACATGTTGCCATATAAAAGAATTCAACATATTGTACACTGTGACATATAACACATACAGCAATGACTGCACCTTAACCATTGCGGGTGGGAATCAAGTTTGTTATGTTCATAATAAGCTGTCCTCTAAACAAGTACACTAATTTTCATTCACAGATGTAAACGTATAAACTTTTAATGCAATATGATAGTCAATGCATGTATAACATAATATTGTGGCACATTCACATAACCACCGTTGTTGCATACATACAACAATGCATTCTGTGTGTACTGTTGAGCTACAAGCCACGTTCAACAATATAAGAATATTAAGTGTTGCACAAAAATGCTTTTATGGTGAATTTATGTCGACAGCAACAACAAAACATACTTATATCTTCATATAAAATGCTCAATAATTTTGTCTGATTTTAAACCAAATTTGGAGTATCGTGACAGATTGCACAGAAGTCCTCAATATCAGATTTCATGGAAATCTGTCCAATGGGAACTGCACTGATATATATGCATGCAGATGGACAGACATACACGCACACATGCCCAAAAACTCACCCCTGTAATAAGAATCCTTACAATACAGGTTGGAAGATAAAACCATCGTTAAGGTAAACAGAGGTAAAGTTTGTGCATTCATAATCTTCGCATATCATATCATATGGAGCAGAATAATAAGCTTAACACTCTGATCACTCTGGCCCCCTTTCACACCCTCAGGAGAAAATACATGTGATCTTCACAGGACAGGAAGCTGGGTGGATTCTTGATCTTACCTTGACTGTGGAGCAGAGATGAAAATTCTGTTTATCAGGAATGAAACCCAGCTCCTTATATGATAGCCTGTTACTTTGCCAGGTGAGCTACCCTGGCTCCCTAACCTTGAACAATAACTAAAATTTGTTTGGAAACACAATAAAACATTCATATTTTTGTGCGTCTGCGTCTGTATTCCAGCGATTATTGTAGTACCCTACAATGGGGGAGAGATAAGAATGTGCAGAAAAGGGTTATCTTTTGAGGCACACAATCCCTTAAAGTGCCGAACCCAGTAACTTAGATCAGTAATGCCAGATCTGTGAACCTACCATTGTGGTTTAAAATTATGATGGCTGTTACAGCATTATGAGGATGTTCAGGTACACATCAATAGTTTCACCGTCATGATACTGGCTGTACTGCTATACCCAATCAAATGAACACTTAATCTGGTTTATAATTGCAGTATCAAATTTTCTTCTTTATAACAACATCCATTTCCTTATCCATCAAAAGAAAGATGCTTCAAAAATGCTTGGTTGTACCACCTGCACTTAAATTTCTACACTTCTAACCTAAGTGTAATGAAATGTTCAGCCACCAGAGGGAATGAAATTCTTTTAGTTGTCATGTTTGAAGTGTCCACAAAATAAGATGATTTATACCACGCATCAAATAAGGAGGGCTGATATTTTTCAGTAAGCTGCACAAGTTGAGAAGAAACATGAGGTAAACAGACATGCCAAGGTAAGAATAAAATGTGAAAGGAAAGTATGTTTTTAATTGATCTAATCATGAATATCTGAAATGGAGATGACTGCCAAAGTAAACTATTTTATCCACGATGCTATGAACGTCGCATGGATCATTCCAGTGTGTGTATTATATATATCCACTACAGAAATGTGTTAGGCACATTCCCTTTTGCTTTGGAAACTTATGATCCTTATTCAAGGCTTCCTCTATATGGGTATACATTACAGAAGTGGAAGCATTACACAGTGCTGAAATGGAGATGTAAATCAATGTTTCTCCTCACAGACAATATTAAAAAGGTTCACTTTAACATATAAACATAAACCACTATTTCATCAGCAATGAATTAAACAACTTAATTGTTCTTTCAAAAAATCATTAAGTAGGATGCTGTATCACAGCTAAACATTCAAGCTACTATGATACAGTAACATTCAAAATTCTGCTTGGGTGAATTATCTTTCAAAGGTGTCATAGTTCATTTCTAAATATTAAAAACAAAATATTACTTGTACAGCAGCTGTCAAAAACTGCAACTATGTACAGGTTCTTCACAGCCATCCAAATATTTCTTTCTCTGTATGGTACTCTATTCTCTTGCAGGAAGAATAAAAGTATCAGCTATGACGAACATGACACCTTTCTTCAAGATAAACTACTAAAATTTCCTTGAAGAATGTTATCACCAAGAATCCAAACATTCTGATGATCAGGCCAATATGTTACTTCAACCACAAATAAATCACATATGTCTTGCTCCTTCCACTCACTTCACTCACACTTGTCCACGATACTTGTTTACGTAAGCTCCTGTCCAGTAGGTTATGACACCTAACTAGAATTGAAACAATTCTCCATTATCTTCGCGTGTTTTAAATTACAATAATACATACTTCATTTTTCTGCATTTTTTTAATTTTTAAACACTTTATATGATGTAAACTTTTCTTTTAATCTCTTCTTTCTTCTTCTTTTTATAATCTGCCATGAGTATAAAATGTACATACTAGGCACCTATGGGAGGTGACAATTTTATCCATTCAATAATACAAGATTCATCCTGCCGAGAAGTACAGCTGCAAACAGCAGAACCCAAGAATTTATGACGGGAGCTGTGGCAGCAGCATGAGTAGATGGTGGGGAGCCACCAGGAATGCTATTCCCATTATTTGGTGCGATTTTTCCCCTCGTCTCTTCACCTTCTGTAAAAACTACAAATATGACAAGTTACAATCAACCGTTTAAATATACAAGCAGATCACATACATGTTCATACACCACAGGTCTGTGACAACAGCAGTACCTATCTTGTATTGCAAACTGTCCTGTTACTACAACTGATGGTCCTTCTTTGCCAGTTAGTTAAAAACACCTCTAGTTTCCCTTGCAAGAGAATGTACCAGTCACTTCTACCACCTTAATTTAGCAATATGTTTTACAAAGCCTCCACTTCAAAACTTCAGAACACAGTGAATACTATACACAGCACTTGCTCTGACACTAGAAAGTCTGCTTTTTGTGCATCGAGTGCATTTGTGAGTTTTGTATGACTCTGAGAAGGAACAGTGTTAAATTAGAATGTGAATGAACTTAACCATAATATGTGAGCTTTGTATGAATGTCACCTCCTTGTTGAAAATTACTAACATGACAACTCTGTGCAGCTTTGAGGCTTTTTCTGTAAGCGATGTCAACCAGGAGATCCATGCCTTCTGGGCTGTTAAGCCATGCTCACTGGTAAACAGTAGGAGCCCATTCACATCTTCAGGTTCCACAGACCCTGAAGATGAGGACAGTACCCCACAAATGTCATTTAACTATTTACCAAATGACATGGTGTAAACATCCCATTCGACCCCAAACTCCATCAATACCACTATGAGAACCTCATATCTCATGGAAACAGAACACTCTCAGCTGGGTTATCTCAATTGATAATGGCTCTTTAACACGTGTTCCTGTTCAGTTCTAATACGGAGTGATTCCAGATGTCATGACTAAATACACTGGGAAACTCTCTGAGATATTCGAACACACTGTTACATCACCTCTGTTGCTTATCTAGTTCATCTGTGGCAAAAATATGTGGTGACACAAGAGAGAAAAAAATAGTGCAACAGATGGATTTAAAGTTGTCCCTTGCTTAATCAAGTATTTCATCCTAGGGATATAAGGCTCTGGCCCTCCCAAAATTCAAACCACAATTCCCTAATTTTCCAGCTCATAACACAGTCAATATACTACATAAGCATGGCAGATACCATGATATGTATGAAGCCTGTTTTTGGAAAACTATAAGGAATGACACCACTTAATAAACCAAGGCAGAGGTCAGAAAAAATGTTAAAAACATTTTAGATAAGCAGAATGTAGGATGTGAAAAACTTTGGATTCCACAACAAGAAGGAACACCTTGATAAACAGAATAATTACCGATAGGTAAAGCAAGACCATTACATATTACCTGGTGGAATTGGATTGTCTCCAGATGCAGACCCTTCATCAGGCCAATTAGGATCTTCTGCTTCGCCATCATCATACCACTGTGTTATTGGAGTATGTCCACTGCCACTTCCTTCCTCATCTCGAACGTATGAATCTGACTCAGGTGCCAGGGTTAGTTGACTCAAAACCACCTGTAACATGTAAGTACCCAATGAATAAGTATCTGTACATCTGTCTTTAGTGGCAGAGACTTCATGTTATCTCCTCTGTCTTACCTAGCAATTTGCTGGAATTTTACACAGCTAATTCAAAATATCACTGAAAAGCAACTGCCAATGTAGCACACTTCCCAACACTCGCAACTTCGACAACTGCAAGATTTGATACTTCATGGTATGTCAAATGTCTCCTTACTTCACTGATATTATTTTATTTTTATTTTTAATGTGTTCCTGCATTCACTGAATTTTAGCAGCATTCATCTTATATTTTATTATATATCTATTTGGCCTACATCTGGTATTTTATATCTATATACTTTATATATTGGAATGTATTACTGACTGCAGAAAGTGTGGCATCGTCAATTAACATAATTCAATTATTATTAATGTGAGCTTATGTTATAATAGTGTCCTAAACTTCTTTTCATATCTTGATTGTGACACCCTGGTCTCACAAATATGTAAGTGACCTTTTTCTTCTAATGAGATCTTTTTCCTCTTTGACTCGAACTGACTGCTGCTGTCATACTAGTTATCCATCTGTAATGACACAAATCCTCTTGCACTTTCTTTTCCTTCCTCTGCACCACCACAATTCTCAGATACTGCCACTCTGTCCACTAGACTATGTCATACAGTCTCAGGTTACCATAATGAAGAGTAAGCTTTGGATATATAGTAGTTTGTTATGACCCAATGAATACATGACTTTTTTAATGAAACATACTGTATGCTGGGTGGGCCAGAATAACAGAGTCAATACAGCAACTTACTACTGGCTGGACAATCCAGGGATTGAAATCCGGTATGGGTGAGATCTTCTGCACCAACCCAGATGGGCCCTGGGGCCCACCCAGCCTACTGTGCAACAAGTATGGGGTCTCTTTCCTGGGAGTGAAGTAACTAGACCTATACCTCTAACCCCCTATGGGCATTCATGGCCTGTTCTAGAGTGAATTTTACCTTTACCTTACCGTAAGCTGGCAATGAGGCCTGGTACCTGATCTGCATAAAAATGTAACATATAAAGATCACTGTTTTTTCCAAAAAGTAAATTATTTCATACTGCATTTAATTAGTCCATCTTCATAATTTTGCTTATGAAAATCAAAGTTCAATAACGTAATAACTGATACGGACTGCAGAAGTGTACAGAATAGTGCTCTAACACATCCTCCACACTGGAAACATGGATTATACCAGAGTTAATATCTTACCTATTAAAGTACTTTATTAAGCTTCTGCTTTCATGTTCCAAACCTCAAAAGCATCATAATGTGGCAAAGAAATGATACCCCATTTTCCTACTTTAATAGACACCTTCAGTGTCACTGAAATTAACATTATTACTGCAGCTTGATGGTGGCCTTTCCAAAACATTGTACATATTCACCTATACAGACCATAATCAATATGAATCAGCATAATAAGCATCACATACAATGAAGCTGGACCAGTGACTGGATTATGGGATACCCCATTACACACATATGAGAAATGTGGTAATATGAAATCTCTTGAATTGGAGTCTGGTGTTTGCTGTTTTGCATACCAGTGTCATAATGACACTGGTATTCACTTCCAACACACACACACATCAATTGGTGCAAAGCCAACTATACTGTAAAGCAACAAATTTTTTTCCTTATATTGTATATCAATATATATATTTATATTTACCATACCAACAATTTTGTTCATTTACACTTTGAAGTTTGGGTCTTCTGGAATGTAACACAGTGTTGGGTGTTCTGAGGCAATGTTTTTCTCTCAATCTCAAGGGGCATGTGGCCAAAGAAGAATATCTGTAGTTTATTTAGTGACAGTGTTAGCAACTCAACACTGCACACCACAGAATTACTGGATCATGGTGAGTCATAACTTTGCAACTTGAGAAGGCTGTGGAAGGAACTGGCCAGCATTAGTGTGGAGGGATTGAGGAAAACTACAAAAACTATGTATCAGGTTGCCAATATCCCAACCGAGATTCGAACCAGACACATCCTGAATACATGTCAGACATGCTACCACTTGATACAACTAGACTGGTACCATATTCTAAGCAATGCATACATCTCAAAGAAAGCTATATTTCATGCTATCAACCAGCCTTTAAATGATACCTCACTGTACAGAAAGATCTATATTTCATTGATTTGTGGTGAAAGGACTGATATAAAACATTTACCATATGTTCACTGCATTCACTTCATGCAGCACTGGATTCATAACAAAAAGTCATGCAATGGAATACACCATCCAAGTCAACTGTGCTGTATACAGCAACATTCCTACAGTAATTTCCTAATTAGGTGGTAGAAAACTTCGTCTTTAACTTTTGGGAAGTCCCTGTTATAATTTTTAGTTAATCTGATGATTCTCATATTCTTTCCCAGTCCCTCCCACATTCCACTTCAATAGGATTTTTTCAGCTGAGTCTTTAACAGCCTTTCCAACTGACCACTGTTATGTAAGTTTCAACTTCTGGCAGCGATGTTGAAGATACAAGTCTTCTGGTATTCGAAGCTGTGCAGACTGGTAAACTGTCACTGATGGCTGGAGGATTCTGCTGCCTCCAGCTTCAGGGTAATACAACTACTCTGCAGATGGAACTTAGGTAACCATTTACAATCCACACAGCATCAACCCCAGAGGACTTGAATCTTCACTGATGTCACACTTCCTATGAATTCTCTTTTATTGTAACATCACCCTTACAGATAACACATATGAAGGGTATGTACACAACGAACACAAATATGTAATTTAGCATTTCATACCCTACAACTCAATGAGTAACACACCAAATTATAAAATAATGTGATCAATATGCATATCATTTGGCTTGTGTTTTGAAAGTCTGTATTAATTTATCCCCAATCCCCATATAAAGACAGACATTAAGGCCTATTAACACCAATGCCCCACACATTCCAACCTTCATTTAATAAATCTTAACATTTTCCAAATAAATTCAGTATGCATGGGAAAATGCACACCACATACTCAACCCATTTCATCCTCCTTGGTTTGATCACCCAAACAATATCTGATGAAGAGTATAAATTATGAATCTCCCCATTATGTAGTTTTCTCCAGGTTCTTCTTGCTCACTCTCTCCCAGGTCCAAATATTCTCAACCGCATCCCTTTCTAAAAGTCAGTGTGTGTTCTTCACTTCAGGTGAGAAGCCAAGCTTTTATGGCTGACTTATTCAGCCATATACAGTACAAAATTAACCTTGAACACTGTATCTAGCTGCAGGAGGATACCTGGAGTCCTGTGGCCAGATAACCTAAAAATCCACACACATGGACTACTCTGTTAAAAAAAACAAGGGAGACTGAGCTTCATTCCACCAACACCCATAGGAAAGAAGTTTCTCTCTCAGGGGATCATGAAAGCTTCTCATTCACACTTCAAGGAATGACAGAAGACTCCTTCAAAGCCAAGTCATAACTATACCTCAGTGTGTCTGTGGCCTGTATAAAGAGTCCTTATGTAATTTACTTTTTCAAGGCTTCTTGCTCCAATGGCCTGTGAGCCACAAAAGAGGCCCTGTTCAATGCCCACTTCATATTCACTGATCAGCCACTCTCCACATTCTTTGTATTTATCTTGCCTTATCTCTCCTATACTCCTATATAGTCAGACCCCTTCTCAAATTGGCTTACATCTACCCTCTGGATGAGGGCAGTATTTTCTTCCAAAACACTTACAAAAAAACTTACCAAACTGTAATAACATAATGTGGAAGAAGACAACATGTATTTTCACCAATGTGAAATTCTCAAATGAATATAAAAGTTCATTTATTGCAGGAATATTTGTTGTTATCTGTTATCCTGCTTTTAAAAACGTTTTTACTAATTTTTCAACTAAAGTTATTGTATGCCCCATACAAGAACTTGTGATGTTACAGATGGAAATGCAGAGAAACAAGCTAAGACTGATGAAACATGAGAGGCCCACCTGTCTGATATGTCTGAGCTTGTCACTGAGCTGAGCAATCCTAGGATCAGGACTCCTTTGTGTCCAGGTCAGCTCTGGGTTGTACTTCTGAGCATTCACGGTAGCGGCCACTACTGTCTTTGTGTACCTGAACAGAATTAATATAAATGTTAATTTCAGTGAGCTGAATACTTGTAACAGTATATCATCACAGGGTTGAGCTTGTTTGTTGCCAAACAAATGAATCACATATCACTGTCCTTTCTCATAGCTGACTGACTGACGCACACAGTGAGGGATGGTCAGAAAGATCGATGGATAGACAGACCAACTAACTCACTCCCAGACACAAGAGTTTTTCTTGAAAAGCCAGCAGTTCTTTAGCTAGTCAACAATTCCCTGCATGTTACAGAATCAACAGGTCTGATCTGATTTGTTACTGAAATGAAAAAAAATCTGTGGGCCTCAGCTAAACAACACAAACCAATAAACCTTTTGAATAGACACTTCCATAATGGATTCCATTTTGTGCTGTACAAAGGATGCATAATACAGCAAAAACAGAATTTTAAATAAGCAGCTCATGAGGTCATTATACAGAGCAATGAGAATGAGCTCTATAAGAGTATAAATGCATTCCACAAAATCATCACAATCCTTGACTTTAATACACCAAAAAGGAATGTCAGAGGAATTAAAATCATCATTTATTTTAAACTACCAACCACAAAGAAGAAGAAGTACTGGTTGACCATTTCAACAACTGGACTGGGTCTTAATAATGTTCATAATTTTCTGTCTTTATTAAACCAACGTTTGGTACACCACTGCTTGTACACCAAGTTGCACTGTTTAACTAAAACTCCAATGCATTTCAGCACTTGTTGGCACCATCTTCAGGGAGTCCCATCTTAACTGTTAAATTTTCTGATCCAACATCCTGGACACACACACACAATACAAAAGGGACATATATAATTTAACAGATGGCATCCAACTGCAGAATGTACACATCCTATGATACAAAATGGATGGTATAAAAACAAACACAGCCTTGCCCACATTCCACACGAATCTGGCAATATAAAAACAGCTTTTTAAATACTTTGGTTTTCATCTTTTAGCCATCATAATACACCATACCAGAACAGAGGAAAATGAACTTTTAACTATTAAATGTTGAAGCGACCTTCATGAAGTTTTAGAAGTTGTGCATCAGTGTGAAAATTGCAGTTCTGCAAAACGGTTGGAGAAGTGCTTACAGCAATTTGATGTGTCGGAAAATTGAACAGTTAAAACGAGACTCCCTGAAGATGGCACCGACGAGTGCTGAAATGTGCTGGAGTATTAGTTAAACAGTGTAACATGGTGTATAAGAAGTGATGCATTAACCCTTTCAAGATGAAGCTTAGACCGCTTTATTTAAAGACCCAGTTTGGACTGAAGTTGTAAGACTTGTGAACCTAGTCTTGAAGCGGGAAATGGGAAGGGGGGGGGGGGGGGGGGGGGGGGGGGGGGGGGGGGG
>Ga0123354_10020763_pt1 | contig 10338 bp, 4 predicted proteins | sample TergutLab28metaG_2_FD_97872 | JGI IMG/M metagenome (GOLD analysis project Ga0123354, IMG submission 97872) | Labiotermes labralis P4 segment gut microbial communities from Petit-Saut dam, French Guiana - Lab288 P4 | ecosystem: Host-associated > Arthropoda: Insects > Digestive system > Gut ...
CAGAGATTAACGGCTGTGGGGACCCGTTGCGCTGACCACGTGACACTCCTCTATCCGCAAAAGTTGGCACTAACTTCGCCGACCGGTGGCGGCCGCTCTGTCGGTATAGTTCGCGTGCGGACTGAGGCCACGGAGTTTAGTTTTATTTGTATCTACGAATTACATATTTGTGCATCAGTTGGATAATAACGTGTTTAAACACAACAGTAGTTGACGTCTCTAAGTTATATCGAAACTGTCGCTGCAGTCAGCGTTTCATTTAGTGTCCAGTTGTAGAGACCGTGTTTTCAGGTATTCGAACTTGTATCATTTTCACAGTACGACAAGTAGCGTACTTATGATTTAAAGTGACATCCTAGTCCAGTAAGTGAAATATTCCTGTTCCAGATATCTGAACTACCAGTAATCTAAATTTAGTGAGTATTCATACACATATTAGACGGATCTTGTGTTTATTGGACCGTGCATCATTGTAATAGTTGAAGAATAAAAGACCAACTTGATGTCACTTGCTATTTTGTTTCACTTCTTATGTGCTCAACATGTTTCGGACATTAATATATCCATCATCAGGAGCTTGCGACTGTGTTGTTGAATAACTACATCTCCAACACACAACGAACCGATAACACAACAACGGATATGGTAATTCAACAGCACAGTCGCAAGCTCCTGATGATGGATATATTAATGTCCGAAACATGTTGAGCACATAAGAAGTGAAATAAAATAGCAAGTGACAACAAGTTGGTCTTTTATTCTTCAACATATTAGACGGGGTTATCAACGTTAGTGTATATAGACTTGTGATAATTACAAATGAGCGGGCTTAACCTGCATATTTTTTAGTCATTTTCAGCGTAGCATGTTACAGCACAATGGGCTTGTTTTATTTTCTTGCTTGAAGTTTCTCTGCTTAATAAGTCTGTAGGATCAGCATAAACGGCTGCACGTCCATGTCCTGTGGGATGTGACTCTGCATATTTGTGTGTGTGTTTGTGTGTTTTTACGAATATTTCTCGTCGTTCCGAAAGATCGCATTGTTTTCATCATCAAGTTCAAACAGCCCGTCTTTATGAATAACAGTCTTATCTTCGCTTGTGGGAAAAGTGTCTATAAGTTTTAACGTATTTGTAACTAATATAAGAATTTTTACTTATGTTATTTTGTCTGCGAATTTTTTGCTCTTGTCATATGGCATGTACTCGTACCTCAAAATCCGTCAGTAATGGTGATGTCAAAATCCCAGTTATTGATTTCCGAACAAAATGCTACCAAAATCTCTCCACGGGGAGTGTTTCTGAATTTTCTTACGGAACTTGTGTGATCGAATTTAGGCCCACTTTTATTGATTTTATGCTCTCTTACATTTGCATAAAGGGATTTAGTTTTTATTTTTGTAAATCCTTTCGGCGTAAAAAGGTAAGCTCTTTCAGATTACACGTTTGTACTCTCTGACAGTGAAATTCCATGTTTGATACCCCAGAAACCAGCGTCATTATGACTTTCCATTTGTTGCTGTTGTTTTGAACTTTCCTCTTCCTTTTTTTTTTCTACCCAAAGACCCAGTTTCTGGTACTTTTAGGCCGCCAACATGGTGGTAGGCAGCCGGATGTGACTGCCCCAACTCTTCCTGTGACCGCCTCAACCAGCAGATGTTGCAGCATGCAGGTGTTTCGATCTTCCACTATTGCAATCTGTCTGTGGCTTTCAAAAGATAGTTGTCTTTTTCGTATTCGTGATGTGAGTTTACAATATAAAAGTCTCTAACGTTTACATGTGTTTATTGTGGATGGAATATTCAATAGCGAATGTTAAATATTCTGCTTAAGAATAAAAACTAGTATATGTGAACACGGGCGACCGCGGTAGCACAGTGGTTAAGGTGCTGTACTACAAATTGGAAGGTCGCTGGTTCGATTCCAGGTGGTGTCATTGGAATTTTTCATTGACATAATCCTTCCGATCGCACTATGACCCTGGAGTCGACTTAGCCTCTAACAGAAATGAGTACCAGGAGTATTTCCTGGGAGTAAGAACGGCCGGTGCGTAAGGCTAATAACCTTACCACCATCCTGGGCCATTGTCACGTAATCGGGGAACCTTAACTTCCTGGAACCCTCTGGACACCTCGGGCCTCTAATGGGACTGATTTACCTTTTTTATATGTGAACACGAAAGTCGAAGTACAGAGGTTCGGATTTGACCCCAGGTCAGTCTGTGGGGCATTTGTGGTGGATAAACTGACATTTAAATGGATTTTCCTCTGTCAGTATCATTCCGCCAATGCTCCATACTCATTCATTCACATATCACTGATGTTATATAATCGTATCAAATGACAGCGTCGTTTAACACCACATTTAAAGCAACGGAATAAAGCTAGCCATTCAACTGTTCATTCAGTTTAATAATTGTTTTCCAACAAGATGCAACTTATTCATTTTATTACATTTCTGTAGGCAGCTCTGCATGTTTCGGGTGTTGACACCCATCATCAGCAGTTCGTACAACTGTAATTACAACTTCTGATATTGATTAACTGTAATGAGTAAAATACGCTGCTATTAATACTAATGTATAATTTAAATTCTAGGTTGGTCATATTGAATGTTACTAGCCTTGATGAATATGATATATAAAATATTGATGGATGGTTAGAAGGAGAATTTTTAAATGATGTACAACAAAATATATTTTACTCATTGCTGTTAATCAATAAAAGAAGCTGTAATTACAGTTGTACGAGCTCCTGATGATGGGTGTCAACACGCGAAACATATAGAGCTGCCTACAGAAATGTAATAAACTGAATAAGACGCATCTTGTTGGAAAACAATTATTAAATTCGATTCACGATGCACGGACCCATGTATACAAAATGTTCATTCAGTATTACGACAGATAAAATCGTGAAATTTAGACATATGCAAAGGATTTGCGAAATCCTGTGAAGTGAATTTCCTCCAATTACTTATTCATTTTATTACCAGTAAAGGGACCGCATTATGACGGGATTAATTTAATATTCACACCCCTATCCACGGTGTCTCACTACGCGTTTCTTGGCTCATGGCTGATGAAGTCTTGATAGTAATGGTTATTAAATGATTATGTTCAACACAGCCGAAAACCGTTACTATTGACGGCATACAGCTGAAATATGTTACACTGATATATTTGTATTTGAATTCAATATAATCAGGGAAGAACTGTCATGTTGTGGCCGTCTGACGTTGAATGCCACCTATCGGATGTTGGTGAATTTGACACCGGTGTCAGTCACACCCGGGTGTTTTGTAACTTACCTTTTTAGAGGACTGCAAGTACATGTAATTATAAAACAAAATTAATTGAGGTATGTTATTTACAGTTGGTTGGAATTATGGAAGGCTCGTCGTATGCAGAATGTTATGTTTTGTAGATATTGTGTAATCGGAAGGTCTTTCATTACAGGAGCTGACTCCGCACTTGAACGACTTGACAAATTAGTCTTCTTCCAATTTCCTCATACCTACTCGTGTATATCAGTAATAACAATTGTTTTTATAAAGGGGAAGCAGACTTTGTAAGTGCATGTGGGCCAATACGACAAAGAGGCCATCCAATTTCACCTGCATCACTCGATCGCATGCTGGGGGTATTGCTGACTGAGCATAGCGCTGTAATCGATACAGTTTCTTGTTGTGGCTATGGTAATGCAGCTTTACTGACGATGGGGAGTGCAGGGAATTGTTTGTGTAATCTGGTAATGCTTCATATTTCAGTGTATTCATAATCCACAGTCTAATGATCAGTAAGACAAATACACTGTACAGTGTGTTTGTCTTACTGGTTATTAAATTTGACGTTCATAGGGCAGTGCGTCGTAATATTATTTCTATAGTAAAACCAACTAGATGCACCAATGTATCAAGTTTATTATGTTTTGGAATGACAATCTGCATGTTTCGGACGGCCATTCCCTACATCATCAGGAGTTCAAGACTGTACACACAGCAACAGGCATTTGACAAATGCCTGTTGCTGTGTGTACAGTCTTGAACTCCTGATGATGTAGGGAATGGCCGTCCGAAATATGCAGAGTGTCATTCCAAAATAAAATAAATTTGATACATTGGTGTATCTAGTTGGTTTTACTATAGAAATGATTATTAAATGTCTGGATTATTTATATACGTTATAGTTATATAACTTTTTTTTTAAATTTGACCTATAAAATTAAGTGTTAAGAAAATCCAGACTTAAACACATCTACCTTTATTTATATTTACCAACGATTAGATTTTAACATGACGACATACTGCAGTATTTTATTTTATCATTTCAATAATTCATAACTTTAGCTGACACAACTTGTAAGCTCCCTGAAGATGGTATAAGAACACCGAAACATGGCTGAGCAATTTTGATATTAATTTGATCCTATTTACATGTGCATTTGTTGGTATATTAATAAATATCTACCCTTGATGTCTTCTTTGACCGACGTTCGTGGCTTTTAAACCTACCGAAATTATCATCCAGACCAACAAATACACAACATATAGTTATTAATAATATTTTATATAACGTAAATATGTATTTGAAATGTCATTAAGAAATACATTTTGTGCATTTGTTGGTCTGGATAATAAAATGTACAAAATGCACATTACATACATCAAAACATAACCTAAATTACTACGTAGCAAGAACTGATTTCTTTTATGCACCTTCGATAACGAATTGTTCAACGGTTTACTTAGCCGTGTGCCTGGGGCAGAGACCTTTGAATTTCCAACAGGTATAAATGATGGCAAACGCTGCTGTTGGGTTCTCATGTTTGGTTTCGTTTTATTCCGTCATTCCCCCCACCGGTTACTCATTATCTCGGACATTATCGACGCTAAATATAACAGCTGCTGAGATAATAACAATAAACTGCAACTCACAATCATGTCAAAAAAATGAAATAATTGATATGTCTTGTCAATGAGGATGAAGGGAAGTTCCAAACATGAATTGCTAAAGAATAATGAGTCATATTTTCCCGCACTTTTTATTTGTTTACCCGTACTGCATAAGACAATAGGCCTATATACAGATAGGTTTTCAGTTTCATTTTAATCAACCTGGCAGTCGGAACACAAATAATTATGTTCTCCTTCAAGCCACTGGAGTGGCAAAAATGTATGATGATATTATGGTTAAATTTCGTTATTATTATTATTTGCATCTAGCCGGGGTTGGAATCATGGCCAAACCACTGCTGGATCACGACCCACGGTGTGAAAGACGCTGTCCTTATGACCAAGCACCATACTATAAAAACGTAGAGGGAGTCCAGGTAAAATTCTGGGCAGTATTATTATCCATACTAATTGGAGGTTAATGGTAGGCCTTGCGGTTCGGATGTTTTGTCCTCGGGAAAATAACCTATTTGGTAGGAGGCTGAGTGGGCCCCAAAGCTGGTCTGGACGTACTTTCCCCGCCAGTCGTCAAACTCGGCTTCTCAGCTCGTAACCAGTGACGTCATGAACGGAGTTGCGTCAGCTTTAAACAGGCCATGGCCACTTTATCCCATATCCTCTACAATTCATCTTGCAGTCTATTGTTAACCTGTCATCTCATCCTACCTAAATAAAATCTGCATAGTCTCTGGACCAGTGAACTTGTAGCAGCTCGATGCAAGTTGTACTGCCTGCAGGCACATTACTTAGCTTCACATGCTGTACAGTATTGCTGTCTTCAGTACTAAAAGGGCACAAACGATTACGTCGATCAGTTGTCAGGGATGTTACCTTTACAGTCGATACTTTTTTCAAAGGTCACTTGATACTCGATACTTGTTTTCTGTGTCATGTAACGCAGATGTTTTGTTCACGACGTTATTCATTTCACTCCTATACTAGAACCTCTGACGTTCAAGCCTGTTCAAATAAATAACATATACATCTAACGCTGTAGAACATCGCATCAAATTTCCAAGGAATACGGACGCTGTTATTGATTGGCGTTACTCCGTATGTTAAGACTTATGTAAAGGTGCAGAGAGCTTGTAATATGGTGAAACCAGTTGTTATGAAAGCCCATCCGAGAAACGTGCAGTAATAAGTGAAATTATTACCTTTTTTACCCCAGTATTGACCGCATTTAAGTGTCGTAAATCTGATAAGTAATGAACGTAATCAGAGGTGATTTAAAATTGATTTTTCCCTTATCGTGTGTGCTGGCTGGCAATATCGACACGTCTCTCCGGCAGGCCAGGAAGTGATAGCGGATGTAGCACGCAAGCGAAATACCAAGTATTCATCAGACCCGAACTGGATGCTACGTGGCCAGTGGACAAACATTTGTTAATAAAGTTGTGGGAACCACTGCAGCGTCGATTTCGGAGAGTGTGTTATACAGTTAATGCTTAGATTTCTGTCGCCTTTCATGCCTTTTCTTCGTCAGTCAGTACGTTGAGGTTGGTGTAAATAATATAAGGCAATGAAAAATATTATTTTGAAATTGAGTTTATGGGCATGTCAAGGAACCAAAATCTTCGATATTAAATTCACTTTTCAGTTTATATTAGGAGTAGAACTATTCCTTAGAATGGGAAACTGGTGCAGCGTTTTACAGTCATGGTAAGTGCCTGAAATTTTATGTTTTATAGAAGTGATGCTAATACTCCTATTGGTGGTGGTGGTGGTGGTGGTGGTGGTGGTGGTGATGATGATGATGGTAGTTTTCAGCATCCGCTATAAATACAACAATGTTTAAGTACACGGTATATGTCCAGAAGAGGGCTTGAAAATTGTCTGTTAAACATATAATAAACAACAATGTTCAGTCAAACATAACAATCATATAGTATGTTATTTATTGATCTTGGACGACATGTTTCGATTCCCCTGGAATCATCATCAGGCCCTCTCTAAAAAATACAGATCCATTACATAGAACTATTAAAACACGTTATTGGATCCCAAACGTTCACAACAAACTTGTGTTCACAATACATATGTCTTTGTTTTCTTACTATTCGATCTGGTTATCCGTTTTTAGACTTTAAAAACATTAAAACCTTATTATGTGTATGTGTTATGCTTTTTGTGAGTTTGCGTATTAAAAATGTCACCTATTACAAGTATTAAAAACTGTTACAACTCTGCAGCATTATCGCGTTAGGTATGTGCTGTCATCCTTATGCTTCGGTGCTGCTCTTGGTGAAGTGTTTACCGTGTTTGGCGGTTTGGATGGTCTGTTAAACAGGTACTGGGATGGGATATTAATCTTAGAACTGCAATGGCCTAAGGAGAGTTTAGGACCACATTGCTCTTAGGCAAAGTCTTTCTAGTTCCATTTAAGAAACGTTTTAAATCGGGATGCCCTCAAAGACTTTTTGGGGTGTGCGGAAGAATTAAAACAGATGTGTAAAAAACGCACGCCAGGACTTGCATATTGGTAAGCGATATTGCACCTAAAGCACTTTGAAGAACGAATGAAGACACTTACTTAGAGTATTTAACGTGCTACCACTGATTTAGAAAGGTACAGTAATTTATACCTGCCACAGAATGAGAAGATTGCCCTGGAAGCTTGAATTCTTTGAAATGTTTTTTTGTAAATCTGCATGTGTGGCCTTCAATGTGCAAATTGATGTGATTAACTAAAACACAGCAATAATAATCATTAGCTTAATTTTATTATCTTATTTTTAAGGTGAACCTATTTGTCTGCCCCGAGGTTCTTGCGTTTTATTATAATTACAAATTAATTGCTAGTAAATGGTATGTTTTTGACGGGTTTCATTACATAGTTAATTTTCTGTGTGTTTCGTCCAAACCCAAGTTGGAATTACACTTACAGTTGCGTGTTGACGTTCATTTGCACTCGTGTGCAACCAAGCTGTTTACCTGAAAAGGAAACAGAAGAATGTGAGGAAGATTCCTGAGTCACACTTTCGTGATTTTTAATATATTTTTATTTTGGGGGCGTGAATTATTTTGTGGCACTGATTTTGCATGTTCTTGGAGCAACTGATTGAAATCATTTAGCTATATGTTTTGACTCACGAACTGCTGTCTAAACATAGGGACGTGAATTCGAGGTAGATGCTGGCTTCAGTTTCTGGGTGGGGTATTCCTTGTCTTATATTGTCGCTGTTTCCGGGGAGCTGGGATTAAGTGCTCTTATTCATTTGTCTAAAGTCACGACATTAGCTGGAGTCAGGGTCTTGACGCTATTAAGCTAAGTGTCCATATATTGCAAGAATCTAAGACCACCAAAATACATTATCTAAATTCTTTGTATTTTATTATTATTGTGCTTTTGGCGGGGGTAGCCGAACGGTTTGACTCGTGTGAAGGTTGTCTGGCTTTTGCACCATGTAAGTTGTCCAGTTTATTCAAGCATTCCTTCGAAATTTCAGAACATGTAACACACTACGTGGTTTAATAACCCCGATCTCACCATTTAAACATTACCTACCATGAATGCCGAAAACATATTTTGACTCATTCTCAAGGCGTCTGAAGAAGACCCATTTGCATTTCTTTATCGCTTGTATCCTTTATTCTTGATGATTGCGTGCCAAAATAACCACTTCATGGCAGTTCCAAAGTAACTTAATTTTGGGGGGTTTTTTTTTGTAAGCAGTTGATACTTATTCAGTTGGGCAAGTTCTGTCTTATTATCACGTTGAGCACAGCTGCCACTTTGTACTGGCCTCAGAAATTTGGATGGGCTCTGTATCTTAACCCTTCATTTTAAAAGGTATATTTGAACACTAGCTCTGTGTCTTCCTCTGATCTTAACCCTCGCGGCTTTTCGGACCGATGTTTGTGACAATTGTAATTTTTCCTCATTCGTACACAACAAATGTGGTCCAATTATTTTAACGTTACAAACTATGAAATTCGTCATTGTATAATCTTCTCCATTTCTGTGTTACCTTTTCTATTGTGTGTGTGTGTGTGTGTGCGTGCGCGCGCGCCTGTGTTTGTGTGTAATGTATGTACATATGTAAATTTTCTTTGGTCTCAGACTCCTCCCCAAGAATATTTGGTCTAAGCATTGTATAAAATTTTCACACTTGTACCAATCAGAATTCCTGCCAAATCTGCAACAATATGTATTTTATATCTAGAATAATAGGTACGACATTTTTTTTTATGTAAGGGTACCAGCTCTTTTCTGAATTTATACTTCTAGGAAGTTTGCTTACAAAAGAACCATTTATTAAACAACAGCTCGGACAAAGCAGGGCTTCTAATTTCCTATTCATTTGGGTTGTTCTGGAATTCTGCCACTCCTTCCTAAGAGCATTGCGATGTCGTTTGGTCAGCTAAAATGGAGGCGTTTCTTCAATATCGTGACTCTTAAGTAGCCCCTGAGGTTCTTCAAGGCATGCATACAAAAGGGTTCACATTTAGAGCGCTCAAAACCTTGACAAAATGCTTTCTGTAGTCCAATAATTAAGTCAGTGTTTGTTACTGAACACCTTTGTTTGTGATGTGCTAATTTAGAAAGCGTTACACAATTGCTGTAACGCTTGATGTAGGAGAAAACGGCTGAAGTGTTTCTCACGACAGTTCAGTAACCTGAGTAAATGAGACACGTCCACACCTCGATTGCGGTAGGACTGAGCAAAAATCGGCCTTTCAATTGGATCAGATAATGTTTAAAATATTGTTATTAGGAGTACACTATTTGAAATTTCGAAGGCGAATTTAGGACTTGACATGTTTTAAACCTTCTGTAAAACACATGCACACGCGGTTTGTCTCAGTAATGAATAATAATGCTTTATTTAAATTTACATAAAAATATATTTTATATAATCTGAGCGAATTGCAAGGACAGTGGCGCGGCGCCCATTGCTGAAGTATAAATGAAATTGTAATAAAAAGCCTGTAGAGGTCTTGTCGTATTTATAATAGTGTAGTACAGGGTGGGCCACGAAAAAGCAGCCGGTGTCCACAGCATAGCGTAAATACAGAAATTAATACAGTAGCCAAATGCTGAAAGGATATACCGTCATAGAAGATGTTGGAAGTGGTTGCCTCCTGCATCAGTACACAGCTGCGCACGTCTGATCATGTTGCGGTATACCCGATGTAACATAGTGATTTTGATGGCTGCAACTGTGTGGCTGATGTTGTCCTTCAGTTCCTGTATCGTGTGTGGATTTCGTTCGTATACCGTACTTTTCAAGTGTCCCCAGAAAACATTTCTCCGCCCCCCCCCCCCCAACCACCACCACCCAACAGGAACTGAAGGGATTAAGCCCCCCCGTGGAAATATTTTAAAAGGGGGAAACCTCAAAATGGGGACACACCGATGGTTTAGCCCACTACCGCAATGTAC
>Ga0123354_10020764_pt1:5000-10338 | contig 10338 bp, 3 predicted proteins | sample TergutLab28metaG_2_FD_97872 | JGI IMG/M metagenome (GOLD analysis project Ga0123354, IMG submission 97872) | Labiotermes labralis P4 segment gut microbial communities from Petit-Saut dam, French Guiana - Lab288 P4 | ecosystem: Host-associated > Arthropoda: Insects > Digestive system >...
AAATGTTTATTTCCACCAGACTACACGGCGTCACATTCCAGAAGATTAATCTTTATACTTATCACTGTGAAAACTTCGAATATCGCAAAAGCCGGTTAATTCTCAGGCCTCCTGGGGTCTTAAGCAGCCTACGTTGGTAGACCTACTTACTTTCGGATGGGTCGTTAGGAAGAGTAAGTTGGTAGTTCGTACGAACCTACGACACGTAAGGCCTCATCTCAATCGCGCCAGACTCTCTAGCCTCGGTTATTTTATTGCATGGAGATAATCGCTCTTTATCGTGAGAATTATGTGAAATGCGTGATTATACCGAGTGAGTAACAGGAAGAGATACTGACAATGTAGATAGTGGTAGAGATATTTATCATTGTGTTGTTCTGTGTACTTATTGGTCTCATATTCTGAATGAAGTCATCACGGATGTGCTTGTGATTCAATTAACGTTACACAGTGTACGTCAGCACAATCTTTTTTATTCTTAAGCAAGGCTACATGTTTCGACTAAAAGTTAGTCATCTTCAGGCCCTTACAACACTTTCGTTACCAGATGCTTTGCCCACTTTGGGATCCCATAGTGTTTACAGTTGTGGAATACATCTAGTTAAAACTTGCTAAAAAGGTTTTGATTTTGTTTGTAAAGTGTGTTATTTACAAAATTGTGTCTAAACATTCAAATATTTAAAAATTCTTCCTTAACAGTGCGTTGATGATCACCGGATATTAGCTGTGAGGTTCCGTTGTATTATGGCTGATGTTGGGGTACGTCTGTTTTTCCTATTTGATAAGGATAGTTGTGTTTTTCAACCGGTATCGCTCTCTGGATTGTTGCATGCTATTGTGCTCAAGTATACTGTGTAACGTTATTGGTCTCAGACATAGTCATGACACTAAGTGGCGTAGCTAGGTTCCTGTACTCTAAAATGGTCGCCCATGACAGCAATTACGGTCTTCAGAAAAATTGCAGTTACTTAGTAAATTTGCTTCTATGCGTATTTGTGTCAATAATTTAAATTCTATTGAAGGTAGATTTTTTTTTATTTAAAATGTTCATTTTTCCGCTTATTTTGCTGCCCTTTGGACTGATGCTACCCGGACGGACGCACTACCCGCCCCACCCTAGCTAGGCCCCTGAGACTGCCGCAGTTCCAAGTGCTGTTGCATGCTAAATTTAAAGTTCAAAGTCTGACGAACTTTTTATGGTCCATATAAGGATACTATATCCCAGACCGATAAGACGGTGAGTCGTTCACTAACTCCACGGAGCAGAGTCTTTCCTGAGAAGCCAAAACGTTCTCAGCTGCGATCAGATCTACACTCTTCTGCGATATTACGCCGTGTATGGTTGGTGGAAATTCCTTACCGACGTTTCGGGACAACCTATCAGTCCTATCATCAAGGGTCAACCACCATACGCTGTTTAATATCCCAGAGGAGAGCAGATCACATCTACTTCGCGGAGGAAGCCACAAATCGCCCGGGTTCTCAGCCTGTCAAGAAATTCCCCGCATTTTATGGAACCCCAAGATTCTTTACCTCACTCACAACCGCCCGACCTGAACTAGAAAAGGTAGCATGATCATGAGTTAAATAATACGTAAAAGGAAGCTGTTGTTGTCTAACTTTAGGTAATTTCCCAGTATTTGCCTGAAAGTACTGAGGAAATTTAGGGAGTAAGTAAGGTAGCACAGTGGTTAAGGTACTGTGCTACAAATCGGAAGGTCGCTGGTTCGATTCCAGGTGGTATCATTGGAATTTTTTCATTGACATAAAATCCTTCCGATGACACTATGGCTCTGGGGTCGACTCTGCCTCTAACAGAAAAGAGTACCAGGAGCATTTCCTGGTGGTAAAGGCGGCCGGTGCGTAAGGCTGATAGCCTTACCACCATCCTGTGCCTTTGTCATGTAATCTGGGAACCTTAACTTCCTGGAACCTTCTGGGCCACTCCAGGCCTGTAATGGAACTGCTTTACCTTTACCTCAGTAATAATGATTGGTCTCCGGTCCAGATTTGAACGCGGGACCTCCCGCATATGAAGCATTAGTGCTAATTACTCAGTCTGTCATCAGAACATGTACCAAGCTGTATGAAAGTGCACCATGTACCGACCTTTCTGACAGATCTGTCGTTGTCTTTGTTCTTCCTGGTGGGTTCTAGGACACGTCTAATGTGTCTAGACCAGGCACGTCCCCTTGCTTCCACATACTTTCCAAGCCGTCATCCATATTCGTCTTCCTCCTGGACGCTATATAAGATCGCTGTTAAAAGTTTCGCTATTTGTAGCTAAACATACTCCTGCAATTTGCAAAGAAACGTTTCAACAAATTTATTTATGTTTCACTACATCTTCGTTTTAAACATTTTAATGAAAACACATAATTGCATTATGTCAGTTCGTCCATATCTCCGTGTGGAACAAATCAACTCACACCGGACAGATTTTCGTGAGATTTCATATTTGGGGTTGTTGCTAAAATGTGTATATCCATTCCGATTTTAGGCAAAATGAGCAAAAATAACAGACATTTGACATGCAGACTACGTAAATTCATGGGGTTGTTGTGTTTGACAAGCAAAGTACGAACTGGGTCGCGAGAAACAACCAAATATACATCTCGCCTTTTACGAGACAAGTACAGGAAGCACGATATCTCACCGTTTATAAGAAAAGAACGAGATTAAGAAGTACAATATCTCGACGTTCAGAAGACAAGAACAAGAAACGAGACATATCCAGAGAGGCCGCAGAAAGAACTGACGATCTAAGCGTGACTGTCACTCCCACGCGAAGAACACAAGAAAGTGCTGGCTGCGTTTAGACTGCAATGGAAGTATCAAACGTAACAGGGACAGTAACAGAACCCTGTTAGTAATTGTGATTTTGTGAACATTGACCACACTGAAGGACACTTCGTGTTTTGAAGGCTGTACACATGAATATTTGGATCTTCTATTTTTTCATACTCTGCAGTTTGATACGCTGTTACGTAAGTTTCGGGGGGGAAGTGCTGCCTCCATGTTGGGTTCAGACATGAGCAACGACCAGTCAACACGCGACCACCGTTTTAACCCAAACTGTAATTCATGTAACAACTGTGTCGGCGCAGGCTGCGTGATGCGAAATTAAAATATATCATGTTTTGGGACATGAAACCAGCAGAATGGGCAACTTGAATCTTCTGCATTCCTATAAACAAATGACACGTTAATAGGGGAGTGGCTACTATGTGTTCCACCTGCTGGAGCAATAAGAAACACTTAACTCTACCCACTGAGTATATTTAGGCATGTTTAATTTTTTCCCTGTGATTCTGACGGTGAACAATACAGGGGTGCTGATAAGTCCGTAGCCCGACCAGAGAGGAAACAAGCTAATGTTTCTGTCAGAATGGCGTCAATTTCTTTCAGCGCCTTTCCTTGCAGAGGGGGAAATTGACGACAGCTCGCGTCTCGATGTTGTTGAAATCGCGCGCATCCCTGACGTGCTTCCGAGCTTGTTTCCTTCATGGTTGGGCTAAGGACTTATCAGCACCACGGTAGTTATGTCCTTAAACAATATTAAATAACTTTGACGGGTTGGTCTTTGTGTTTGTTGCGGGGTAGGAACTGGATTGTTAAATATTAGCGTGTGAACAGCAGGCTTCAGAGACTTAAAGAGATGCGATATGAAAGGAATATTCGCGACACAGATTCCATTTGTCTGTCACTTCTGGTGGTCAGGCAAGGAAATTTTGGTTGTCTATTTCTAAATTTAGCGTTATGCGGAAAAGATAGGTAACATGTGCAGCATGTTCCCTCTAGAACAGGCCAAGAAGGCTCAAAGAGGGAGTAGAGGTAGAGCTGTACTCCTTTAACTTCAGCACTGGAGGGGGGCAGGTGGTCAAAGCCACGCCCAAGCCGCTTACCCTCGGCAAAAAGACCAGTTACACATTATACAGGAGGCTGCGTGGGCCCCAGGGCCGGTCTGGACGGGTGAGAGAAGTCTTACCTCCCACCGGAATTCGATCACCGGACCATCCAGCCCGTAGCGAATCGCTGTGTACAGACTACGATATGCCGGCCGACTCGTGTAGCAAGGCATGAGGGAAAACTTGAAATGTATGGGGAACTTCACTGGACTTTGGATTCAGTTCGTTTCGGGAGGTCTTGGGATCGGTTCTGGGCCTCAGACAGGCTATTCTCACTGATCGTTTTCTTGGCTTTTCTCCGCCCGTCCAGGCAAATTTCGTGATAGAGCCTCAGATTAGACACCGACCGCCTCCTCACACATCCTTTCCAAATCACAGGTCGCTTGTGTCCTGCCCCCGGCGCTGTATGTACCTGACAGGAGCTACAGACAGAGACGTTAAATAGACCGTACGACAAGGTCGTAGACAGCTTTGGTCTTGCGTTATCGTGAAGTTCCAATCAATGGACATGAAATGGGTATGGAACTTCATAAGCACAAATGACGTAAATGAGATTAATTGGGGAACTCCTAACGCGGCCAAGGGCGGCCGGGATAGCGTAGTCGGTATAGCGACTCGCTGCGGGTTAGACGGTCTGTAGATCGAATCCCAGTGGAGGCTAATTTTTCCGTGCCGTCTAAGCCGGCCCCGATGCCCACCAAGCCTACGGGGCAGTGGGTACCGGGTCTTTCCGGGAGCATGGTGCTAACCAGCCACCCCATTCTAGTGCCCGGTTGCGGATGGGATGGAGCTATATCTCCGCCTCCCCGTCGTGCCTCCATAGGCATGTCACGGGGTGACTTTACCAAACGCGTAAAAGCTACCCGAGGTACTTTCTAGGCACCTGGAGAAAAACATCGACCGTTGTCCTTTTGGTTCAAATGCCCAGTCCTTCTTTACGGCCAGAATTTTCACCCTGTGCCTACGAATTTCAATGTCTGGTACGCAGCTCTTAGCTAAATAGATTACAATTTTATACTTCTCAGGTCAAAATAAGCTTTGGATTTAAAGAAAAGTTCTGTTTACCGGTATGCAAATTTATGAATAACCATGTATATCAGAATCTGTTACATGAAAATTTTTACATATGTTGCAAAGTTTGTGCAATATACATGTATATATTTTGTGTGTGCGTGTGTGTATGTATGTTAATAAAAATCCAACAAGATGCAACAGTATGCAGATATTTATTTACTGCAAAGTCACTCTACATGTTTTTAGTACTCCTGATGATGGGTACTGTGACACCCGAAACATGTAGAGTGACTTTGCAGTAAATAAATATCTGCATACTGTTGCATCTGGTTGGATTTTTATTAACATTGAATTGTGATGCACGGAACCATGAGTTTTTTTTAAAAAAAATTTATGTATGTGTATATATATATATA
>Ga0123354_10020765_pt1 | contig 10338 bp, 10 predicted proteins | sample TergutLab28metaG_2_FD_97872 | JGI IMG/M metagenome (GOLD analysis project Ga0123354, IMG submission 97872) | Labiotermes labralis P4 segment gut microbial communities from Petit-Saut dam, French Guiana - Lab288 P4 | ecosystem: Host-associated > Arthropoda: Insects > Digestive system > Gut ...
CTTTTCGGAGCGGCATTGGTCCGCTTTTTCAGCAAACGTCCACGGAGGACAAACCAGCCAGCATACAACAGCAGGCCCAGAATCAGCAACCGTAACGGCATCATGCTGCCCTGCGCAACGTTGTGGTGGCCGTGTCGTGTTTCCTGTTCAGCATGATGTCATTATATCTCTGGAACGCATCAAATGTCTAACTGATTTGTCTTGCCTCGGCCTTTTTGGCGGGCTGCCAGCCGTCTTTCGGCCGCCCTTACCAGGCAATCCGCTCTATGAGCTGATCGGGGCGGGATCGTTGCAACTCGGCCAGCAGGGCGCCGATGGTCTTGCCGCTGGCGGGATGCAGGCGGCCTTCGGCTATTTCCGCCAAGGGAGTGAGCATGAACAGGCGTTGCGCCATGCGCGGATGGGGAACAACCAAGCGCTCGGTCGCCAGCAGCAGGTCATCGTACAGCAGCAGATCGAGATCAAGCGGGCGGTCTTGAGGGCTGGCAAGGGCGACAGGGCCGCGCCGCCGGCCATGTTTTGCCTCCACTGCGTGCAACAAGCGCAACAGGGCCTCCGGGGACAGGGTCGTGCGCACCAAAGCCGCGGCGTTGACAAACCAGTTGTCGCTGATCATGTCAAGCGGCTGGCTGCGATAGGGAGAAGACAAGGCGACGGGGGTGAGTACGGGGCAATCCCCCATCTCTCGCCAGGCTTTCGCGATAATGGCGAGGGATTGCCCCAGGTTGGATCCAAAACTAATGGCGGCTTCGTGGCCGCCGGCTCCAGCGTCGGCTCTGCGGGATTTCACATCGAAGGCGAAGCGGGGAAGCCCTAAAAAGTATTCAGCTCCAGCACATCGAACATGGAGTAGAGCCCGTTCGGCTTGCCGGTCACCCACGAGGCGGCCCGGATCGCACCCCGGGCGAAGTTGTCACGGCTGCTCGCCCGGTGGGTGATTTCCAGCCGTTCGCCCACGCTGGCAAAATAGACGGTGTGCTCTCCGACGATATCCCCGCCCCGGATGGTTTGAATGCCGATCTCCCGGTCAGTCCGCTCGCCAATGATGCCGTTGCGCTCCATTACGCCGGCCTCCGCCCAATCACGGCCGAGAGCGGCGGCGGCCAACTGTCCGAGCTTGAGCGCCGTGCCCGAAGGCGCGTCTTTTTTCATGCGATGGTGCGCCTCGACAATCTCAACGTCATAGGCGTCACCCAAAATGGACGCCGCTTTTTCCACCAGTTTGAAGAGGACATTGACCCCGACCGCCATGTTGGGCGACTGGACGCAGGGAAAATTCGCATCGGCCAGCGTCTTGAGGGTCGCCAGTTCGTCGGCGGACAGGCCGGTCGTGCCGATGACCATGGCGACCTTATGGTCGGCGGCCTGCCTGGCGAAATTGATGGACGCCTCGTGGAAGGTGAAATCAATGAGCACGTCGGCCCGGTCGATCACCGAGGCAAGCCCCTCGGTGATCATCACTCCGGTTTCCCCCACCCCGCTGACCATGCCCGCATCCTTGCCGATGGCTGTGCTGCCCGGCCGTTCGAAGGCGCCGCTCAACCGCAGCCCCGGATGGGCATGCACCATGTGGATGATTCGCTGCCCCATGCGGCCGGCTGCGCCAGCAACAATCACTCTAGTCATCGTTTTTCCCCCGAATATTGGTTACAGCAAACCCACGGCCGCCATGTCCTGCTTCAATCGCGCAAGGCTGGCCGCATCCATCTGGGTCATGGGCAGCCGGACCTCTTCCGAGCCGATCCGCCCCATCAAAGCCAGCCCCTTTTTGGCCGGTGCGGGGCTCGGGTAGCAGAACATGGCGCCCATCAAGGAAAACAGCTCGTAGTGGAGCGCCTTGGCCTTAGCCACATCAAACCGGCGCGCGGCCTCGATCATGGCTGCCGTCTTGCCCGGTTCCAGATTGGACACCACCGAAATCACCCCCTTGCCGCCGATCATCACCGTCGGCATGGCGGTAAAATCGTCGCCGGACAAGACGATGAAATTCTCGGGGCACAGCTGGATGATCTCGCTGATCTGATTGAGATTGCCGCTGGCCTCCTTGATGCCTATCACATTGGGCAGGGCCGCCAACCGGGCTACGGTCGCAGGCAGCATGTTGGTCACCGTGCGACCCGGCACGTTGTAGAGGATCATCGGGATGTCAACGGCCTCGAGAATCGCCTTGAAGTGTTGGAACAAGCCCTCCTGGCTCGGCTTGTTGTAGTAGGGCACGACCGACAGCACCGCGTCGGCCCCACTGGCCTTGGCCGACTCGGTCAGCTCGATCGCCTCCAGCGTGCTGTTGGCGCCGGTCCCGGCAATGACGGGCACTCGTCCCTTGACGGTCTTGACGGTCAACTCGATCACCCGCTTGTGCTCATCGAAATCCAAGGTGGCAGATTCCCCGGTGGTGCCGCAGGGAACGATCCCGTGAATGCCGCCGGCGATCTGAAATTCGATCAGATCAATCAATCCCTGCTCGTCGATCGTGCCGTCACGCATGGGTGTGACCATTGCGGTAATGGCGCCCTCAAATCGTTTCATAGTTTCCCCCTTCTTTGTAAAGGTTCCATACGGATATCCAGGCAGATCCGGACGGAGCGCACCCTTGTGCGTCAATCATCCGTACCTGCCCGTTGTTCGACAAGCGCTTCGGCGGTGAGTTCGCCCCTATAGATTACATGGGCTGGTCCTTTAAGCAATACCTGATACGCATCTTCTCCCTGCTTTTTGGTGAAATGCACGGTCAGAGCAACTCCCCCCGAGGTAAGGATTTCCACCGGTGAGGCGGCGTATCCCTTGGCAGCGGCAACCAGCGCCGCAGCGACCACGCCGGTGCCGCAGGCCATGGTCTCGTCCTCGACGCCGCGCTCATAGGTCCTGATCCGAAAGTCGTTCACGTCCCGGCCGACAAAGTCGACATTGGCGCCTGCCGGCGCAAAAGCGGGATGGAACCTGATCTGTCGACCCAGACCGGCCACGTCGACCGCATAGAGGTCGTCGACGAAAATCACCGCATGGGGCACGCCGGTATCCACGCTGTGCACCATGAGCATCTGGCCAGTTATCTCAATCTGCCGGTCGAAGCGGAACGAGTGGGGCGGCGTCATGCGGACGGTCACCTGGGTGTCGGCTACCGTCGCATCGACAATACCGGCCAGAGTTTCAAACCGCATCCGCGCCGCCGCGATCCCCTGCATGTATGCGAACCGGGCCACGCACCGCGCTCCGTTGCCGCACATCTCCGCCTCGGAACCGTCGGCATTGAAAAAGCGCCACTTGAAATCCGCCTGGTCCGAACGTTCGAGCAGAAACAACCCATCCGCGCCCACCGAGAACTTCCTCCGGCAGACCAAACGAGCAAATTCGGCCATCTGGTCCGGCCGGATAACCGGCTTGCGGTGGTCGATGACGATAAAATCGTTGCCCGCTCCGCTCATTTTCCAGAAAGAAATCGGCCAAGGAATGTTTTTCATCGTATAAGCCTACTCCCGAAGCTCCGCCTCACCTGTCGATCCGGATTTCCGCCGAGCGATCGCTTTCGTTGGGCGGGATGCGGGTATCGATGCTGGAAACCGAGTAAAAAAGCGTCATGCCGGGCGCCTTAGCGTCGATGAACATGTTGTAGGGCAGCTCGACCTCTCCGACCAGGGTCGCATTGCTCTCTCCCGCAGTCCGGCGATAGACCCGGTAGCCCGCCAGATCCTTGCCAGCAGGCTGGTCCCAAAAAATCTTCACCCCAACTTCGGTCCTGAGTCCCTCGACCCGGACAGGCGGCGACGGTGCGGTTTGGTCAAGGGGCCGGGCCTCGGCGGCGACGCTCAAGCCACTGTAGACCGACCCGTACGGGTAGGTGCTGATGGCCTGCACCTGGTAGGCGTAGACCCTGCCGTACTCGACGGCGGCGTCCGTATACGGGGGAGCTGCCATGGGCTCGCCGACCTTGGCCACAGCGCCGCCATCGACGCCGCGGTACACCTGGTACCGCAGCACCCCGGCCTGAGCCCCCGTGGCGGCGTCAACCGGGCGCCACTGCACCGTATCGCCGCCATCGCCGCTGACAACGCTGACTCCGTCCGGAGCGGCGGGCGGCGTCTGCCAGAAAAAACGCACCTCGTTGGAATCCTGGGACTCGATCCACAGGCCGGCTTTACTGCGCACCTTGAAAAAGTAAAGATAGCCCGGCCGCAACCCCCTGACCTCGCAGGTCGCGGTTCGATCCTCGTCCGAAGCCAGCAGGCCGCCGGGCACGGTCATCCATGCGGCGTAGGGAACGGGGCAGGTCGGGCAGTATCCATCGACCGGCTCCTCGGCCCGGTACACCTGAAATTCGCTGATTTCCTCGACAGAATCGCCGGTCATCGTTTTCTTGGGAAAGGTCCAGGAAAGCGTCGCTCCCTTTTCGTCGAGATCCACCCGGAGATCATTGATCGCCACCGGCAGAACATGCAGGGGCGGAACGGGCGCATCCTTGTATCCGCAGCCGCCAAGGACCAGCAGGACAAGGGCGAGAATCGGCAAAACCGACCGTTGGCTGCCGCATCCGTTCATGAGGCCATCCCCAGCAGGCGTTCCACTTGGGCCAGGGCTTCCTCGACTCTGGCCCGGCCGGTTCCTCCGGCGGACAGTCGGCTGCTCACCGAGCCGTCCACCGACAGGACAGCAAACACATCGGCATCAATCAACCCTGAAAATTGCCGTAACTCAGCCAAGGTAAGATCGATCAACTCGCAACTCCGCTCCTGACAGAAGGCAACTATCCTGCCCACCACGCCGTGGGCCTGGCGGAAAGGCATGTTGCGCCGGACCAGATAGTCGGCCAGGTCGGTGGCGGTCATGAAGCCTCCGGCGGTGGCCGCTCGCAGCCGCTCGGTCTTGAACTCGGCATGACCGAGCAGTTCGGCGGTGATCGCCAGGCTGGCCTTGACCGTGTCCAGGGCATCGAAGACCTGTTCCTTGTCTTCCTGCAGGTCGCGGTTATAGGTCAGGGGCAGACCCTTGACGGTCATGAGCAAGGCCATCAAGGCGCCAGCGACCCGACCGGTCTTGCCGCGGATCAACTCCGGAATATCGGGATTCTTCTTCTGCGGCATGATCGACGAGCCGGTGGTGTAGCGGTCGCCGATGCGCACGAAGTCGAACTCCTTGGTGGACCAGAGCACCCGCTCTTCGGCAAGCCGGCTGAGGTGCACCTGGATCAGACTGAGGCAAAAGAGCATCTCCAGGGCGAAATCGCGGTCGCCGGTGGTGTCCATCGAATTGGCGGTGATCGCGACGAATCCCAGCTCCTCGGCAACCGAATGGCGGTCGATGGGCAGGCCGGTGCCGGCCATGGCCGCCGCGCCCAGAGGCATAACGTTAATCCGTTGCCGGCAGCCGGCCAGCCGGTCGCGGTCACGCTGGAACATCTCGACATAGGCCAACAGGTGATGCGTCAGCAGAACCGGCTGCGCCCGCTGGAGGTGGGTGTAGCCGGGCATGACCGCGCCCAGGTATTTCCGGGCCTGCCGGGCAAAGGCTTTTTGTGTTTCGGCAAGCAGCCCATCCAGGGAGTCGGCCTCGTCGCGGAGGTACAGGCGGAAATCGAGGTTGACCTGGTCATTGCGGCTGCGGGCGGTGTGCAGCTTGGCGCCGGCCAGTCCTATCCGGTCGGTCAGGGCCTTTTCAATGTTCATATGGACGTCTTCCAGCTCGGGCTTGAAGACAAACTCGCCCCGGTCGATCTCGGCCTCGATTTCGGTCAGGCCCTGAAGGATGGCATCCCGCTCCTCCTCGGTGATCAGTTCCTGCCGGGCCAGCATCCGGGCATGTGCCCTAGAACCCATGATGTCGTGGCGGTAGAGCCGGGCATCATACTGGATCGAGGCGGAAAAGGCCTCCACCGAGGCAGCGGTGGCCTCGGCGAAACCGCCGCCCCACATCTTGTCTGACGCCCTGATCGACTCGGCCATCATTTCATCCGCTGGTGGGCCTGGATGCGCAGGCGCAGGGCATTAAGCCGGATGAAGCCGGTGGCGTCGGCCTGGTTGTAGACCTCGTCTTCCTCGAAGGTGGCAAATGACTCGGAATACAGGGAATTCGAAGATTTCCGGCCCACGGGAACACAGTTGCCCTTGTAGAGCTTGAGCCGAACAATGCCGTTGACCGTGGCCTGGGCATCGTCCATGGTGCGCTGAAGCAGCCGCATCTCCGGAGAGAACCAGAAGCCATTGTAGATGAGCTGCGAATAGCGGGGCACCAGAGAATCGCGAATGCCCAGCACTTCCCGATCCAAGGTGATGGTTTCCAGATCCCGGTGCGCGGCCCGCAGGATGGTGCCGCCGGGGGTTTCGTAGACACCGCGCGACTTCATGCCGACAAAGCGGTTTTCGACCATGTCGAGGCGGCCGATGCCGTTGGCCCCGCCCAAGGTGTTGAGCCTGGTCATCAGCGCCACCGGGGAGAGCCGCTCGCCATCAATGGCAAGGGGTGTGCCCTGCTCGAAATCGATCTCGACATAGGTGGCCTTGTCCGGCGCTTTTTCCGGGGAGACCGTCAGCTTGAACATGTCCTCGTCAGGTTCGTTCCACGGATCCTCCAGGATGCCGCCTTCGAAGCTGATATGGAGCAGGTTCTCGTCCGAACTGTAGGGATTTTTCTTGGTCACCGGCACCGGAATGTCGTGCTCCTTGGCAAAGGCGACCAGCTTCTGCCGGGAGTTGAGGTCCCAGATCCGCCAGGGGGCGATGATGCCCAGCTTCGGGTTGAGCGCCATGTAGCTCAACTCGAAGCGGACCTGGTCGTTCCCCTTGCCGGTGGCGCCATGGCTGACCGCATCCGCCCCTTCCAGAGCGGCGAGCCGCACCTGTTCCTTGGCGATCAGCGGCCGGGCCAGCGAGGTGCCCAGCAGGTATGAGCCTTCGTAAATGGCGTTGGCGCGAAATGCCGGAAAAATATAGTCGCGAACAAATTCCTCGCGCAGATCGGAGACGATCACCTTCTCCCCGCCGGTGGCCAAGCCCTTGGCCCGGACCGCATCCCAATCTTCCTTCTGACCTATATCGGCGCAATAGGCAATAATCGGGCAGCCGTATTCGTTGGCCAGCCATTTCAGGATAACTGAGGTGTCCAATCCGCCGGAATAGGCGAGAACGATTTTTTTTACGCTCATAGACTTGCCCTGCCACAGGCCGCTCGGCCTAACAACGGTTGAAGGTTATGCGGCCTTGCCCTTGAGGATGAAATGCTCCAGAATGGCCGCATGGATGTGCATTTTGTTTTCCGCCTGCTCGAAGATCACGCTCTGCGGCCCCTCCAGAACCTCGTCGGTGACTTCTTCCCCGCGATGGGCGGGCAGGCAATGCATGACCATCGCATTGCGGTCCGCCATGGCCAGCAGGGCCGCGTCCAACTGATATTTCTGAAACAGGCCGAGCCGCTGTTCCTGTTCCGCTTCCTGTCCCATGGAAGCCCAGACATCGACATTAACCACCTCGGCGCCGCGGATGGCCTCGGTTGGATCGCGCAGAACGATGATCGGCATGGCGCCGCGCGACCGTGCCTTGGCGAGGATGGTCTCGTTGGGGTCAAAGCCGTCCGGACAGGCCAGGGTCAGCGGAAAGCCGAAAACCGAGGCGGCCTCGATCCAGGAGTTGGCCATGTTGTTGCCGTCTCCGATCCAGACGGTCCTAACGCCGTCCAGCGTGCCCTTCACCTCGAGCACGGTCATCAGGTCGCTGAGAACCTGACAGGGATGATGGAGATCGGTCAGGGCGTTGACCACCGGGACCGTGGCATACCGGGCCAGCTCCTCCACCACGTCCTGGCCGAAGGTGCGGACCACAATGGCATCGACATAACGGGAGAGCACCCGGGCTGTATCTTTGAGCGGCTCGCCGCGCCCCAACTGGGACTCCCTGGCGGGCATGAAGATCACCTGGCCGCCCAGACCGTACATGCCGGACTCGAAGGACACCCGCGTGCGGGTCGATGGTTTTTCAAACAGGAGACAGATAGTGCGGCCGGCAAGGGGCGCAAGGCGGATGCCCCGCTTGCGGTCGGCTTTCAGCGCGAGGGCCCGGTCGATCAAGGAACGCAATGCTTCCCGCGAAAAGTCGCCCAACGCCAACAGATGGTTGTTCATAGCGCTATTCCAAGGTAATCCGGGAGTGGCGGCGAAAAAACTCGGGGACCAGTGCATCGGGCCTTTCGAAACGCCACGCCACTCCTTGAGAAAAATCAATTCATACAAGAAATCAGGATCGTTGCAAAGGAATTTTGCGGACAAGCCGCGCAGGAAAGACGACGGCAAAAAAGGGTCAGCCTATTGAAGCGGCCGCTTGCTCAAAGAACAGGGCGGTGATGAGTATCTTGAGGCCGATGCCGATCAGGATGGCGCCTCCCGCCGCCTCGACCCATCGGCCCCAGCGCCGACCGGCCTGGGCGCCGAGAAAGAGCCCCAGAATCGTAAAGGCCGAGGCGACCAGGCCGATCACCAGCGAGGGAATCCAGATGACCACGTCGAGCATGGCCAGGGTCAGACCGACCGCCAAGGCGTCGATGCTGGTGGCCACCGCCAGAGCCACCAGGGTCAGACCCCGGCTCGGGTCGGCGGACCGCGCGCCCTTTTCCTCGCCCTTCAGTGCCTCGTACGCCATCCGGCCACCGATGCAGGCCAGGAGGGCAAAGGCGATCCAATGGCTCCAGGCGGCGACAAAGGCGTGCACCGTGCGCCCGGCCAGCCAGCCGATCACCGGCATGATCGCCTGGAAGAGGCCGAAGTGAAAGGCCAGGCGGAAACAGGCCCGGAAGGTCAGAGGATGCAGGACGGCGCCGGCGGCCAGGGAAACGGCAAAGGCATCCATGGCCAAGGCCACGGCCACGGCTATTAGGGAAACGGCATCCACGGAGGTGGCGGACGATCGGCCGACCTAGGCCAGCCGGTCGAGCACCAGACAGAGCTTGTCGATCAGCGCATCGATCTCGGCCGTGCTCACGATCAAGGGCGGCACAAACCTCAAAACACTGTTGCCGGCAAAGTTGATCAGCGCCCCTTCCTCGAACATCCGTTGGACGATATCCATGCCTCGCTCAACCCCTTGGTCGGTCAACACCAGCCCGAGCAGCAGCCCCCGGCCGCGCGCCCCGGAGGCCCATTGGGGATAGCGGGTCGCCACGGCCTGCAGCTTGCCGATGAAATAGGCGCTTTTTTCGCGGACCGACTCCATGAATCCGTCCGCCAGCATGAGGTTGAGCACCTCGACCGCGGCCGAGGCGGCCACGGGATTGCCGCCGAAGGTGGAGGCATGGGCGCCCACGGTTAGCGAGGCGGCGATGCTCTCGGTGGTCAGCATGGCGCCGATGGGCAAGCCGTTGCCCATGGCCTTGGCCAGGGTCATGATGTCCGGCCTCACTCCCAGTTGTTCATAGGCGAACAGGGTGCCGGTCCGGCCGAGGCCGGTCTGGACCTCGTCGAAGATCAGCAAGAGACCGTGCCGGTCGCAGATGTCGCGAATCGCCCGGATATACTCGGGCGCCAGGGGCCTAACCCCGCTTTCGCCCTGCAGGGGCTCGCAGAGAATAGCGCAGGTCCTGGACGAGACCAGGGCCTCAATGGCGCGCGGGTCGCCAAACTCGGCGTGGACGAATCCCTGGGGCAGGGGCTCGAATCCCTTATGGAAACGGGGCTGACCGGTGGCGGCCACGGTGGCGAGCGTCCGGCCGTGGAACGAGCCGGCCAGCGCGATGATCTCGTACCGCCCCTCATCGCTGTGAATCCGGGCCAGCTTGATCGCCGCCTCGTTGGCCTCGGCCCCGGAATTGCACATGAACACCCGGTCGGCAAAGCTGTTGTTGACGAGCAGCTCAGCCAGCCGGATCTGTGGCGGGGTGTGGAAAAGATTTGAGACGTGGACCAACTCGCCGGCCTGGCGGCAAATGGCCTCGGTGACCGCCGGGTGGCAGTGCCCCAGTGAACAGACCGCGATACCGGCCAGGAAATCGAGATATTCCTTGCCGTCCGCATCCCAGAGACGGCAGCCGCTGCCCTTGACCATGGCCGCCGGAAACCGGCTGTAGGTTCCGATGAACATCTTATTGCCTCTTGCCGCCCATTCTGTGTTTTTCATGCCACCAGCTCCGTCCCGATTCCTTTCCGGGTAAAAATTTCCAATAAAATAGCATGCTCCTGGCGGCCGTCGATGATGTGCGCCTTGGCAACACCTCCATCCAGAGCCGCCTTGCAGCAGTTGACTTTGGGAATCATCCCGCCCTTGATCACCCCGGCCGCGATCAAATCGTCGATCTGGTCGCGATAAATGGTGGAAATCAGCTCGCCGTTCTGATTCTTCACGCCCTCGACATCGGTGAGCAACA
>Ga0123354_10020766_pt1 | contig 10337 bp, 7 predicted proteins | sample TergutLab28metaG_2_FD_97872 | JGI IMG/M metagenome (GOLD analysis project Ga0123354, IMG submission 97872) | Labiotermes labralis P4 segment gut microbial communities from Petit-Saut dam, French Guiana - Lab288 P4 | ecosystem: Host-associated > Arthropoda: Insects > Digestive system > Gut ...
AAAAAAAATTCTAACAGAGTTAGTCTTGTTATTCAAACAGTTCTTCCTCGGTAAACTTTTAGTATTAACGGGGTGCTGATAAGTCCTTAGCCCGACTAGGAAGGAAACAAGCTCGGAAGTATGTCAGCGACGCGCGCGACTTCAACAACATCGAGAAGTGAAATGTCATAAAGTTTTTTTTTTCTTGCAAGGCAAGGCGCCGAATGAAATTCACGCCATTCTGACAGAAACATTAGCTTGTTTCCTTCCTGGTCGGGCTAAGGACTTATCAGCACCCTTGTAGATACGTGTTCATGCGAATTTTTTTCTCGCAATAGCGGATAATATCACCTTCCAAAACATTGACCTTTCCACTTGAATCACCCTGTATAGCTCAACGACCCGACAGTATAACTACACAAACAATACAGACGAGTGCACTATACCAAAGCATCAAATTTTGTTCCCAGACTTCATTCTTAAATATTTACAAGGGTCGAGGTTCTTCTGGGTCTTTACTCAGCCTTTTAGTAGGGTTTGCCGGCGTTTCAGAACAGCATCTTGGTCTCATATTCAAGGGTTACGCAGTCCAAGTAGAATGCATGAACCTTGAAGATGGGCCCGATAGGCTATTCCGGTATACCTGTCAATAATTATCAAACAACACCGAGTTAACACTGTGTTCTGATGAGGTGAATTAACAAAATTACGAAAAGCGACTCTAAGCTTCGTCATATCTGTCTGTCTGTCCACCCCTCTGTCCGGATTTGCACAAAATTTGGTATGTGAGGATTTTTCGAAAGCCTACAAAGAAACTTTAAATTTTATCAAAATCGGACGACAAATTCACGTACTTTTTGTGAAGACCTGTGTCCATTTAGACATCGCTGAGTTCTGCTTAGAATAACAAATTTTTTGGTCAAAAGTTGTAGAAAAAAATAAAAATAAATATTATGCCATATATATATATATATATATATATATATATATATGTTATATTTTTTTTTATATTATATAGTGTTGAAAAATATGGTAGAGCGGGACAGGCCACAGATGGCAATATAACACGGCGAATGTGCTTTACTTGCCGGATAACTAAGGCAAAAAGAGACACACACACACACTCAGAATATGTAATACTCATTTCTTTTCCACTAAAATAATGGTTGCCAGAAAGCGACTCAGTGTTACCTCATAACTACGCTGCCTGTCGTGTATTTCACCGCAGTGACAGCCGGACGTTGGCTAGAATCTTGCTGTCGGAAGGTAATTTTATCCTGTAACAGGTAGCTGCATTACTAAAAATAACCGTACTCCTGTTTTCTCAAGAAATTAATACAGGATTGCCATCTGTGGTGCAAAATAATTGTGTAATACCTTTCAGGTATCAAATGTACTGTATGTGTGACTATCATAAACTAAGGTACACAAGCAGCAGTAATGAGATATGCCACAAAGTTGTTCAGGTTTCAACATCACAATTCTCTTTCTATTCCAGGAATCTGAAATTATGGCTGCCATTTATAATATCGTCACAGAGCGATTTACACTTGTACATACAATCAACCGCTCACGCTGGTGTTTAATTAGTGTCATGTTTGAAATTAATTATTCAGGTTAGTTATAGACATTAATATAATCTTCAGTTTGGTCTATAAACAGATGCAATGTTACATTTCCATCAAATATATTGTGGATTAAACTGCTGTCCCAAAACTAACGTTGCTATCAGCCACATAATTTTACTAACAGTATGAAGCATATAGTAGTAACCAATTTCATGTTTTGTTTACATGTAAAATAACCACTGCCACCGGGCAACAACTTAATTGCAGTAAATAAATAAGTAAATAAAATATATTTATTTATAATGTTTATTAAGATGTAGTACAATTTACAGAAAGCTCAAATTAAAACTTTGGAATAATAAAGGCCTCATAACTTAAGGATCATACGAAGCGCATAAACACATGTTAAGATTGAAGCACAAGGTTTATAACGTCACAAATACAGCATGTGGCAAAATCCCCTCTATACTTTCAGTAGGGCATTGTGAAGGGAGGGAAGGCCGTAGAAGGGTGGGGTTGGGCTCGAAAGGTGCAGGTAGTTGGGAAGTTCCCGTTACGACACTCCGCAGTCGTAAAGATGGTGTGTCCCAACGAGCAGCGCGCATTTGCCGTCGAAACCTACTTATCGCAAAGTCACTCCATCGTAGCGGTGCAGAGTGCGTTCCGTACTCGCTAACAAAACCCCCCCTCGGGACCGAGTACCGGACCGAAAATCCATTCTGTTGTGAGTTGAGAACTTCAGGGAAACGGGAAGAGTGTCTGAAAAAAGATGAGGACGACCACGGACTTCTCGAACACCAGAGAACATCGAGGCTGTCAGACGGTCCATTTTGCAGTCTCCCAGGCACTCTGCATGCAAACACCACGCAAACAACGGCCACCACTTGCAAGATATTCTTTTTAAGACTATGTGATTTAAAAATCCCATGTTGTAGTTTCAGAATCCAAAAATAAAATTTTTGTATCTCGAATAGTTTTTCTGTTTTCACCTTAAAATTTAGGAATGTTATTTTGCCTCACCCTGTATTTGGCACATACAATATCCACTATGCTTTAATGGGACATTAGAGATATTCTTACTAATTTTCTTCACGATTTACAGTGATTCAGACATAACGTACACTGCGTGACTGACTTAATACGGAAATTTATAGTTTTTCAAATTCTGAAGTTTCTGCCCCCATTCTCCTAACCGTCAATACCGCGCGAACATTCCTGGCTGAACTAATAAAACAGAACTGTAGAGAAAAGTTAATACATGTGACTGGCTAGTGGCTGAACAATCAAAGAACCGGGTTTCTATTCCCGGCGGGGGTAAGAAACTTTAATGACGTCTACGGCCTCCAGACTGGATCTGGGGGCCGTAGAGCTTAATTTACTGAATAAATAATTTGAGACGTTCCACGAATTTAAAGTGACCGGTGAGAGAATCTTATCACTCGTCTTCATCTAGTGCAGAGTTTAAGCCACTACCCCCATTTCTCCCTAAAAATTTCATGTCGCGGAACGTAAAGAAAAACATCATTATTTTAAATATAAACTTGAAAGTGTTTTTTAAATGATAATGCTGAATAGGAACTTCTTTATTTCGCTGTATGGTAACCCTTACTGCACTATTATCCACAGTATTGTATGGGTGTGAAACTTTGTCTCTTACACTGATGGTGAATATATGTGAGTATCGGTATTTTGACGCCGAGGACTGAAAGAAAAGGCCTACTGTCTTGTGAGATGTGACAGAGTGCATTTGGAGAAGTTTCTTGGAAACGCCGATAGGTTTGAACCAGCCCGCAAATTGTTATATCACAGAAGACGTATTGGAGCGAGGAACTGTGACTAGTTTAAGCAAATACCGCAACACGAATATTTCGAAATGATGTTTATGTTTTGTACTCGTCACATATCCACAACAAACAGCTCCGTCGAAGTTGATCCAGGTGAAGATTATAGTCCGTCATTAAGTCGAGAAATACCACATCTTTTATGAAAATGGAAAACTATAGAATTGTAATGTCATTCGGATTGGGTTTTATGGAGTCTTATTTTAATATTATCCTACCATACTATGTATTCGATCTTGTATTTTCTGAAAAGTTGTCATTTGTGTATAAAAAACGTTTTGAGTCACAGCCTGAAGATAGCTTTATAAAAAAAGCCGAAACATGTCGCTGTTATGATTGTATAATATCTTTCAACTGTACTCACACAATAAAGGTTGCGTCAGACTGTACAAGTATATATATTCCGTTGATTATTGACAACACAGCGGGGATGCTTCGCCTTTAAAAAGAAATGGTTTTCTTCTGGACTACTTATTAATAGACCACGGTATTTTGTGATGTCACGTCACGTGGTTTGGCACGTGCATAACAAAGAAGTGGTGGAACCTTGTGCTCTACCTTGAATGTGGAAGAGACAAAGGCGCGGTTAAAAGAGGTATGGGTCGATCCAGAGCATAGATTTGCGGCAGCTCGATTGCTGCTGTCGCGGGGTCAGATCCAGCTGCGGTCAAGAACGTTTGTCTTTTCCGTTTGTTGTGTGTTGAGTAGGTAGTGCTGAATGGGACGAACTGATTTCTCGTTCGGAAGAGTCCTACAGGGTGCGTGTGTGTCTAATTGTGTGATCTGGACACATGAACCAAGGCCAGAGTTGGGTTGTTGAGCCACATTTTGTGGTATGGGTATAGGGAAACAAGATCTTGTACTGGGAGTGTGGGAGAACAGAAGGAACCGGCGGTAGGGCATTGGTTTTGGTACCGCGGGCGTCAAGGGGAGAAAAAGAAACGTATAAAAAGTTTTAATAATATTTATTAACTGCAATTGGGTTGTTACCCGGTGGCAGTGGTTATTTTACATGAAAGCAAAACAAGAAATCAGTTACTACTGAATTTATGTCGAGAGGGCTACATGAGAAGCATGTAGTGGCAACTTGGAATCTTGGAAATCATCTCAGCATTTGCTTATGGACACAGGGAAATCAAGAAAAAATTGTGTCGAGGTGGCCGGTCGCAGGACCTTCCGAATACTGACTTCTAGCCAGCAGTCCGGTATGTAAAGTAAAAAAACAACAATGCACAAATAGTACAGCAAATACGCATAAGATGACAACAATACACACAAGACAACTACAACAATACACACGGCCAAACCAACAACAATTACACACAAGACAACTTAAAAGTAGCGACAATACATGCGAGACAAATTAGAATACAACATTTACAGAAGGCAAAAACACCCAAGTAAAAGAGTACTGTGTACAGTTTCTTGTAATTGTTTTTTTAATCCTTAACTCACTCACGCTTTCACCTCAGTCCTTCACTTCTCATCACTTACGACCCTATAAACCTTTTCCATAAAGACTCGTCCCCCCTCCCCCCCCCAATTCCCTATAATGCACTTCAATTTACTTTGTTTCTTTCACTTCACTTCACTTTATTTCACTTCGCTGCACTTTATATTTGATAACTTTTCACTTCACTTTAGACTTTTCACTTCACTAGACACCACTTCTCTACACTTTTCGATGATTTCCAGCACACTGTACTTTCTTTTAATTCAAATCAATTATCACTTTCCTTACCCTGTGTTTAAAAGTGACTGGTTTGCAGGGGAGATTTCTTAACACTTCTGCCGGTAACTGTTTCCAGTGTTGGGTGATCCTATTCGCAAAAGAATATTTCCCTATATCCGACCTTTGCTTCCTACTCCTAATTTTAGCGTAAGGCATCACGTTGGGTCGCTTGAATGGACTCAAGAACAACAGACTGTCCATCACAAACATTTTCAGGCAAACACTTCTTTATTTTCTAACAACTGTGGAAAAGCACACAAAATAAGTAAGAAGATAAGGTAAATAAAAATTAAAAAAAAAAAAAACATACGGGGCAATAACGCAAGCTAGGCTAGGGTTACTTCTTTTGCATTCACTAACTTTATTTTATTCCGCTCCCAACAGAACTTCAGTTGTTCCAAACTATACTTGGACAGGTAAAGTTTTGCGGTTTCGTTTAAGAGAGTAGAAGAAAGTTAATTTTAAATTCTAAAACAACTCAAAACATTTTCAGATTGTTTGATGTAGGGATTGCAGAACGTAATGAATTGCAGAACATAATAAATTTAACTCAAAACTAAATTTACAAGTTAATAAATAAAGGTTCCACGATATTACTTTCAAACAAGTGCAGGTCTGTTATGGCATAGTGGTAAATTATATTGCCATTTTTACACTGAGCAGGAGTGGGTCGGGTGGCTCAGTCGGTATAGCGACTGAGTTACGGGCTGGAAGGTCCGGGGATCGAATCCTGGTGTGGGCGAGATTTTCCACCCGTCCAGACCGGCCCTGGGGCCCACCAAGCCTCCTGCACATTGGGTACCGGGTCTTTCCCGGGGGTAAAGAGCGGCCGGGGCCTGACGCCGACCCCTCACCCCCTTCTAGTGCCGTGGTCAAGAAAGAGTAGAGCTATACCTCTACTCCCCCTATGGGCCGTACGGCCTGTACAGAGCCTCGGTGCGTGTACAAGGGTGCACTTTACCTTTACCTTTACCTTTACACTGTGCAGGAAGGTACAGTCTACATATTGTAAACCGATGACTTCTGACGGTCACAGCTAACATTTCACATTTATTTCACCTTAAAATACAATAGAATAGAACGTGTGTATTACACAGAAAGAAACAGACAAAACAATAAATAAATTCGTAAATACGTGTTTATTCAAATATTTGTTGCAAAATATGCACGAAATCTACTGATAATTCAGTCATTGAATTGTACGGCTTACATTCTAAAGGCACCCGTTTTACGTCCCAGACTGTCCAATCTACATACATACTGATAACACTAAGCTACATACTGGATTTTAGCAGACACTGAAGTAAACGCGGGTAGGTGCATGAATGTATTAATTCTTAGCAGGTTGAAGGGGGGAGAGAAGTATAAAGAGAGAAACGAAACAAATTAGAAAATGTGAGTTTGCAAGAACAACTCATGTGTGTGCATATAACAGGGGAACGGAAATTTTTTAAACACAATTAAGAGTCTGAGGCAATGCCCGCTCGTCCTTCTGATAACGGTATTTCGGAACTAAAGTAAAATACTCAGATGTGAAAAGGACGAAGTTATGCGGAATGGAATTTTTTGAGTTTCCAGCGTCGAAGCATAACTAAACACTATTATTTGAAATATAATTTCGTACTAGTGTTGGAGGACTAAATTATAGCGAATTTTCTCTGTCAGATAGGAGGGCTGCAGGAAGCATGCGGTTAAACGCGGAATTCCAACATAAACTCTGTGTTTCTTGGGACAGAGGAAAACAATGCAGAAATTTTGGGTTTACAGGTCGTCGTTTCTGATTAAACATGAATTTCACGTGACAAATGTACACGAACTGAGTCTCCACCAGAGATTACAAGCTCATATTCTCCCTTGTAAAGAGCAGCCGATTATGATGTTATCAGATATAATGACTTTTACTGTGAGCTCTGTAAGGGACAAATTAATGTAGTCAAAATGCAGAAGTTCGGAGTGCTAAAGTGTGTGTCGCCTATTGTAATTACCGGGTTTGGACTGTCAAAAGTTCAATTCGATTTCTGTCAAAGACGCACTTAATAATAAAGCCATGTATTTTACGCATTTCAATATCACATACAAACCGAAATTTTCTTGCGACAAAATGGCTGCTGCTGCTACAGAACGAAAAGTAGAAGAAATTACAGTTTTTTTTCGGATATGAAGTCGAGAAATTAAATTAAACCACAAAAATAAACTGGGTCAGAGGCGGCGGTGTAGAGAGGGCAGCATGACGGTATGTGTGCACTGCAGTTCGCCCGGCTGATCCCAAACACACGCAAACTAAAATGTTGTTCTTCACATCCCTTCGCTTTATATGTGTTAGTTTACTGGCCGGGTCACCACTGCCCTTTGATGTATCAATTCACCTGTATTACAATCCCTGCCCTACACTAAACAATTTGCAAATCTGCCACACTAACGTGACCGTTAATGGTGTTTAAGGAAATAATACCAGTTCATTTTGTGCGCCTCAAAAAACAAATATATTCATATATGTGGGAATTTCTTGAAGTTGATGTAGATAGCAAGGTATAGTAACCAGTGTACTGTAAACGGTTAATATGGCACAGTGGAACACTTGTACCAGTCAACTGGTCCACAGGCAAGGAATTTGAATCACGTAACCGCGTGGAAATTTATGTCAAATGAGGCCCATTCAACTAATGTAAAAATCAAAATACCAATACTCACTTGCTTCAATTGATTTGCTACAATACAATATTTCCCATCACTATTTTTGTATAACAGACAATTTCGTTGTGCACCCCTGCATGTAAGACCAGTGGGGCAAGGTACTGCCAACACTAAGAACACTTGCGAGCAGTCCGCAGTGCCCCTAGAGTAAAGGCCAGAACAGAGGGCTGTAATGGAAAGTAAGTGAAAAGATGGGATGTGGGTACAGTCTGTTCAGGTGTCGTATTGTGCATGTTAGTGTTTAACTGTGGGAAACGACAAGGTAATGATGGAAATAACTGTACAAAAAGGAAGAGAAGTACGAAGAAAGAACACAAGCACACAGAGAGGGTGTTCGAACTGTGACCATTTACTTAATATACCTTCGACTATTACCGTCAAAACCCTGAAATTCCAAACTGTAGAAGGAAGATAATGTTACATTAGTCTCACGGAAATGTGGCTGGTAGGGTGTGAAAGGGATCGCATTTGCTGAAAGGCCATTGCGATGATGGAATTTTGTGGTGTCCTAAAGAATCTTAGAAATATGTGAAGGGAGTTAACTGCTTAGGGCAATCTTTCCCACTTGAATTTTGCAATGAAAATATTTCGTTTTCGAAAATTTTTTGAGGAAACCATAAACATTCCTTAACTCTAATCCTGCTAATGTGGAGAATAGGGTGAGATCCTAATACAGCCAGCAAATGGCAAATGGGATTTAATTCTGCATTTAAAGGGTTAAGAATTTTTACGAGGCTACAAAACTAGATCACAGATTAATTAAATAGTAATAAATAACGACAAACAAGGACAGAGATCAGCTGTGCATATTCCACTCACTTAACAAAGATATTCTTTTCCATAATGATAAAAACCACTGTTAAAATTCTGTTGCTCTTAATGTGGCATTGCAATGAATGAGAAACGTTTTAAAGAATATATTACTGACGTGTAGCAGTAAAAACGGTTTTAAGTCGCTATAATAATAATAATAATAATAATAATAATAAAGTGATTTTATAATTAATAGCTAATATTTCAAAGAAATTTGGTTTTGGAACACTTCTTGTCACTTTGCGAAAAAAAAACGAGGTTTTGCAGAAAGCCACCTGGGAAATAGTAAATAGGGGAATCACAGCATCATGCGATCGATTACATCACGTGATCAATTAGAATATCATGTGACAGATTCAAGAAAGAATGAAAGAAAGAATGCCGTTTTACTCGAATATTCCTCATTTTATTGCCCTTTCCAGAGAACCTAATTATGTGGGCAATTTTTCAATGTCCAGAAAACTTTTCTTGTATCTGAGAACAAAGATCTAAGAGATTAATTTAGAGCACTGAAGTTTAATGATTGTTTGAAAGAAATTCAGAAAAAAAAACAGAAATTAAAATGTTTATTTTTCACAGTTAACTAAGCATTTAGTAAGACAGAACACAGCCCTTGTGCAAAACTCACAATAAATATTCAAACATTTCGCACATTAATTTTAATTACACATAGTTTAAGCTTCTAGTCTACTATAAGCGTATTAACACAGGGTGAAAGGAGGAAGAGAAAGGTGGAGTTCAATAATCTTTAGCGGTAGGTCTTGTTATATTCAGTACAGTTATAGTTTCCTTGTATATACAGAGGTGCTGATAAGTCCTTAGCCCGACCAGGAAGTAAACAAGCTCGGAAGCATTGCAGGGACGCGCGCGATTTCAACAACATCGACACGCGAGCTGTCATCAAATTTTTTTTTCCAGCAAGGCAAGGCGCCGAAGGAAATTTATGCCATTCTGACATAAACATTAGTCTGTTTCCTTCCTAGTCGGGCTAAGGACTTATCAGCACCCCTGTACAGTTTTCCGACATATATCTCCACCGATATAACTACAGGCTATGGACTGGACAACATCGGGAAATGTTCAGTTTCCCGCAGGGAAGACAAGTATTTTTATTTCCGTCAAAGTATCCGGAATGGTAATGGGACCCATCTGGCTTCCTATGTGGTGTGATGCTGCCGTTATTGAAGAGTTTAAAAACAGCATGTCGCTGCTCCCGCATTCACCCACGCTTCACAGACTGTAATAGTATTCATTTATTAGACCGTCGTTACACAACAATATGGTGCGATGTTCTTATTATGCAACTATCAACTGAGCAACATGTTTCGACCCTACAGGGCCATCATCAGGCTATATAAAATAATGGTAGTTAGACAAGGTGCGTAAGTTGCATACCTGCGGGATCCCGTGGTTTACAATTCAATATATACTAAAATATAACATATATATATACAGGGTGTTTCAAAAAGAGCTTTACAACTTTGAAAGCGTATAGAAATTTATACAGAGGACATACACAACGTTTTGAACTGTCAAAATGTAGGAAAACACACCGAGTTTTACCTCGGATAGTTATGGTTCAATGTAACTTCCATTGGTAATGCGGCAGACTGCCGCAGTTGCAAAAGTGACGCCAGAGATGCTACGTAGCGTGTGGCAAGAGACTGACTACAGGTGGGACGTCTGCCGCATTACCAATGGAAGTCACAT